>Ga0209542_10014683_pt1 | contig 13291 bp, 18 predicted proteins | sample RifCSPhighO2_01_FD_184028 | JGI IMG/M metagenome (GOLD analysis project Ga0209542, IMG submission 184028) | Soil microbial communities from Rifle, Colorado - Rifle CSP2_plank highO2_0.1 (SPAdes) (version 2) | ecosystem: Environmental > Terrestrial > Deep subsurface > Rock core/Sediment ... | reverse complement strand
CCATTGCTCTGTTCATCATCATTCACCGGTACTGGGTTTGCCCTTACGTTCATATATATAACTGAATATTATCCGAAAATTAACCGAAAGATATATAAATAACTGAATAATATTCAATAATATGAAAGATATCAGGCCGAAGCTCATCGCCCTGCTCCAGGAAGGCAGTTGCACCCCGCAGATCGCCCGGATAGCCAAAAGGCTGAAGGAGCCGTCCACCACCATCCATTACAACATCAAGAAGCTGGAAAAAGAGGGCGCGATCAGGGCGTACAAGGCGGTGTTTGACTACAAAAAGATCGATGAGGGATTCTGCACGTTCGTGCTGATCAGCTTGTCCCCGGATGAGTATGGGGACCCGGAGAAGGTGGCAAAGGAGCTGGCGAAGCATCCGCAGATCGAGAGCGTGGATATCTGCACCGGAGACTGGGAACTGGTGCTCAAGGCCAGGACAAGGGATCAGGATGCCTATTACCAGTTTGTCAAGAATGTCATCTCACGCAAGGGCGTGGTGAAGATCAAATCCCTGGTCTCGTTCAAGCAGCTCAAGACGGAGTTCGTGGAGATATAGAAGATTTGCCTTCTACACCGCCTCATCATCCATGCCATAGGCATCATCGATCTCATCCTCAACAGTCCTGCCTGCGGCAACGATCTGATACATGCTTGCCCTGCCGCCTGTTCTTGCTACAAGATTCTGCCGTACCAGGTAAGCAAGATGCCTTTTGACTGATGGTTGCCCGATTGCAGCTGCAAGATCCCTGGTTGCATCCTTCTGCGAAAACTGCATCAGCCCATACGTCTCCCGCAATTCCCCGAGCAGGCGCATGGCATCATCATGAAGCGGCGTATCCTCACCCATCGCCGGTTCAGGCCCCGTATCCCTGCTCTCTAATCTTCTTTTGTAATCATGGAGGCTCTTGAACAGGACTTCCTGATCTGATACTCTCTCAATTTTGCCCTCGCGAGCCAGTTTCTCCGCAGCCCACCGCCCGGTACCTAAATACAATCCGGCAGTCCTGATAGACACCGTTTCATCATCAAATATCGCCTCGAAATTAGCCGGCATGTGGCTGGTGTAGTGTATGTGGATGCGTCCCTCATCCCCAGGGATATCGTACCGGACATTTCGATATACCATATCTCCACAGGCATTGCGCATCTCCGGCTTAAACCCATGTTCTCGGATGCGCTCCAGCCGCAGCTCATTTGTCGCATCGACATCGACCGTCTGATCGTCCCGCAGAACGCTCTCATGGACAGACATCAGCTCCTGTTTTATCGCTGCCCTTCTCCTTTTATACGCATTCATGCTTTCGAGCACGATGCTGCCTCCCTTTCTTTTGATTATCCTTCTCTGCGCCAATTTCCAGGCATCCGTCTGCTCCATGCCCAAATACCGTGCAGCATCATCAATAGGCAGCCTCTCATCGTCAAATAACGCTTCTATGCTGGAGGGCAGAGCAGTATGATAAGATACCTGCAGGCATCCATCCGCATCCCGCCGGATATCCCGGTAGAGAATAATCCCCTGGGAAACGATCCTCGGCCGGAGTCCCATCTCCCGCACCGCATCCCTGCGCCGCTCATTGGTGCGCTCCACATCAATGGCATTGTGCTCGCCCCGGACAGTGATATGCACCGCATCCAGCTTTCTCTCTAGCGAGTGCCGGTACTTTTTGTCAACAGACGGCTTTCCTGTTATTTCCGGCCGGGTGCCCTGATTATCCGGGTTTCCCGGCAGGTGATCATCACGAGACCATTTTCCGTAGTACGGGTTTTGGTTTCCGAAATGTATGGGGCTCCTGCTCATGGGGATGGGTAACATCATCCTCTTATTTAAGCCTTTATATATTCACTACTATAAAGTTATGATATTTAAGGTCTCACTGCATCTGCCTTAACTCTTGGACACGTCAGAAATCGCCACTCGCCCGCTCCATGTGCCTTAGCTCGGAGCAAGAGGGCGATTTCCGAGCGTGCTCAAGAACACGCCCCGCCCTTTAGGGGGGTGTTCTTGACATATTGGTCAACCGACGGAGGATCTGCAAAGGGCAGAATGCTCAAGGACCTTGGGGCATCCCAGCCAATCCGGTATACCCATACCTCATAATCCGTGTCCCTTCTGCCATAGCTCATATGGGCCCCCTGCACCAGGCGATGCGTGGTCTGGCTCGTCCCCCATACTGCCATCCCCTGCCTGTACCCCTTTCGGGGATCAAACGCAATGCCGACAGAGAGGGGATAGCTTGCCAGCAGCAGATGGCCGGTGTATCTTCTCTCTCCCCCCCTGCTGCTAAAATATGCGTAGAGATTCCTGCCCGCACGCAGCCCTTGCAGGTCATCCCATTCTAAGGCAAGCTCTAAGCGGTTGCCCGGCTGCACCTGATCCAGGCATACATCATCATACTCTATCCATTCCCCCTCCATCACCGGATGCCGGTTTTTCCAGCGGGCCACTTGTACCTCCCTCATGGGGTATCCTCTGCATCGCTGTTTGCTGGCTCGGCATGAGGAATGCCCCGCATACAAGGGTCAATATTGATATCCTCTCTGCGCATATAGTCTTCATCAAGATTGAATCGCGTGCGGATCGCTTCCTGATGGAACCGGAGAGCGTTGTCCAGGTACTTCCTGCGGAGCAGCCCGTTCTGCCAGAAGTAAAAATCTCTGATCGACCGGGTATGGTAGAGCACCGTGCCCTCCCACTGCCTTACCTGCGCAGGAACAGCCTGCAGCAATGATGTGTCAGGATCCTGATTCATGGTCTCACTCAGAAACTGCAGCGACTGCCGGTAGTTCTGCTCCTGCTCGTCCAGGGGCAGGCAAGGCTGGGGAACCAGCAGAAGATAGTCAGGCAGCAGGGATTTCTTTCCCTTTTCTTCCCCGGGCTGCAGGATATCCCACAGCGCAGAATAAGAGGAATGCACATCCTGGCGATCGTGGCGGTCTCCCTCGTTCCTCCGGTTCATCTGGTACGCAGCCGCAAAAAGGGCAACCGCATACAGCGCATGCACATATCCGTTGATCATGGTCCGCTCACTGGAGAGCCGCTGGTGCAGCCGATGGACCTCGTCAAGGTACGCCACCCACTTCGGGCGGAACTCCATCACATGGGCAGCCACCTCCTGGGAAACAGGCTCTTTCTCGATGGCAGTAAGGCCGTCTACCGCCCGGAAGGGGTTGATGACATAGCTCCCCCGATTGCCATCAGTGCGGTCAAAGACCCGATCAAACTCCTGGAATCGCTCATAATCCAGAAGGATGGCAGCCTGCTCTGCCAGCACGGGCTGTAGGCCATCCCGCAGCTTCCGCTGCATCCGGCGCCGCTCCTGCGCGACGTACCGCTCCAGACCAAGGTTGCTCTCTCCCATAATGCTCTCTCCCATGACCTTCAAGGATTATCCGCCGTGCGGCGCCTCCCCCGTATCAGCCTGGCCTTGCCATGCTCAACCAGCACCTCAGCAGGCCGCTCTCTTCCATTGAAGTCAGAGCTCATCGCATAGCCATAGGCTCCTGCATTCCTGATCTCCAGGATGTCGCCTGCCCGGCACGCCGAAATCATCCGGTCCCTGCAGAATACATCCCCCGATTCGCAGATATTGCCAGCCACAGTGGCCTTCTGATTCCTGCCGCGCGGATTGCTGATATTGACGATCTGATGGTATGACCCGTACAGGAACGGCCGTGCAAACTGGCTGAATCCGGAATCAACGCACACAAATGTGTGGAAGGGAGTTCTTTTGATCTCGGTGACTGTCGTGAGGAACCGCCCGGACTCGGCAACCAGGTATCTTCCCGGCTCAAACACCAATCTGAGCATTCTCCCGTACTGTCGGCAGAACCGGGCAAATGTGCGGGCGATCTGCCTGCCGAGCTGCCGCATCGGCAGCGGCTTTTCATCTGGCCGGTAGGGAATGCCGAACCCTCCCCCAAAATCAACAAACTCCAGTTCCGGGAATTCCCGCGCAGTCCGCAGCAGCGCGCGTATCGCCTTCATGAATATCATCGGCGACAAGATTCCTGAGCCAATATGCTGCTGTATCCCCACAATATGCACATTATGCCGCTGCGCAACCCGCAGTATCTCGGAGACCTGCGTATGGTATATGCCAAATTTGCTTTCCGGCCCGCCGGTAATCACATGCTGGTGCATCCCTGCCCCGATCCCCTGGTTTATCCGGACAGAAACACTGCCGCCGGGATTGAGCCTTCCGTAGCGCTCGAGCTGCCCCAGCGAATCAATGGTGATCATAAAATGATGCTGGACAGCAAAGCGCAGCTCATCATCAGTCACATTGCTGCAGGTATACAAAACATCAGAAAAGCCTGCACGCATAGCCAGTTCTGCCTCTGCCCTGCTCACCACCTCGATCCCAGCACCGAGCCTGCGTAATATGCGCAGGATATGGATATTTGAGTTTGCCTTGCATGCGTAATGTATGCGGAGATCAGGGTAAGCGATTGAGCGAACTAAGGTTTGATACTGCCGCCGGATAACCCCTGCATCGTACACATACAGCGGCGATCCGTACCTTTGCACAAGCGCTCTCATCGGGCATCCCTCACCATGACTGTATTGCCTGCCGCATACGGCGCTCCAATTTCTGGGTACGGCGGCATGCGCAGATGGTCTCCCATGATAGTCTCCTCTGAAAATATCCGCGGACGCTCCTCGCCCAGCCGAAACACCCAGATCCTGCTCCGGAGACGGTAGGTAAACGGATTCATCAGCTCCAGTGTCCGCCAGGCCGCAAGCTGGCCGTCTGATCCCTGTTCAGCATCATAATGAACCATTGTCCTCAAATGATGCCCGTATGTTGCAAGATGCTGTATCCCTGCTGCAACCTGTGTTTCGCGTCCCTCTGCACGTACCCGCAACGGCCCCAGCCATCTCCCGAGCATGGCAGTATTGATCTGATACTGGTTTTTTAAGCCTTGCTGCACGAATCCATTGCCCAATAATTCCTCGGGCAGGAGCGCCTCATTCCCCGCTAGCGTAAACTGGTTGCTCCCGTACCGCGAGCGTACCCATGCATCTGCCTCCAGGGGGCTGAACCCAGCAGGAAACTGCCTGCTCAGCAGCAGGAGCACCTCATCTAATGAAGTCTCCCCATCCCCGTATCGCATCGGCTGATGCTTATGTTCCCATAGCAGGTCGCTCATGGCAACCACAAAGCTTAAATACTATAATAACTTAATGTTATTATAATAACAATTTAAGAGAAAAATGTTATGGCAACCATAGCGCATATTGTCGGGAAGATTATCGAGCAGAAGCCCTTCATCCAGGAGGCGCTCGGCAAGGGGATCATCAATAATGCCGCCCTGGCAGAGCAGCTGCAGCCGGAGATAGAGCGAGAGCTGAAGAAGAAGGTCGCGTTCTCTGCGGTGAGCATGGCCATCCGCCGGCTGGCAGAGAAGCTGGAAACGACCTTCATGGTCCGGGCAAAATTCGACCAGAGCTCCGACATCACCATCCAGTCAGACCTCGTGGAGATCACCGTCTACAAGGCAGGAGAGGTGCAGGAGTACATCAAGGGGATCTATGCCGTTGTGGACATCAAAAAAGGCGATTTCCTGACCATCACCCAGGGGCTGCACGAGATTATGTTCATCACGAACAAGCGGCACGAAAAGAAGATACTGGACCTGCTGCCCAAAACCGCCATCAAGAAGATCATCCGCAATCTCAGCAGCCTGACCGTCAATATCCCCCTTACCGCAATAGAGACCATGGGGTTCTTTTACTTAATCACCCGGGCATTGAACTGGGAGAACATCAACATCATCGACATCGTCTCCACCCTGACCGAGATGACCTTTATCGTGAGGGAAGAGGACACGGCGCGGGCGTTCACTGCGCTGAAGCGGATGATCAGGGGGCCGTGAGGGCATCCTCATCTTTCTTTTCCTAAGAACCGGTTGATGGCGACAACAATATCCCGGTCAAATCGTATCAGCCCGACAGTCTCATAATATACCTCGCCAAACACTCTCCCGGGAAACATCTTGCGTATATATTTGGGAAGGGTGGTCCTTATTCTTCCCTCTAACCTATTTCGAAATGCTTCCCAGGCATCATCGTTGATCTCTACTTCCAGCCGCTCATCGATATGCGCGAGCGTCTCATACTCCCGCATCCGCATGACCCATTCCCGGTTTGGTATGTACAAACCAGGATGGAGAGCATTGCTTTGCTGAACCCCAAAAGAGAGCGCAACGCCATTGCCATTCTGCCACCAGTGGCGATCAGCCTCGTATGCAGAGGCGTCGGTGATGACCTGCAGCCTGCCGTACTGCGGCAGCCACCAGTCTATTCCTCCCTCAAAATCCTCCTGCAATGTAAAATCATCATCAATGACCAGGATATCTGTGTCCTTATGGCGGGCCAATTCCTCTGGCTTCCGCTTCCTGTTCCAGACAGCCTCAGCCAGCCCGCCGATCAGCACGCCGCTGGCATTCCTTTCCTGCAGCATCCGGTTGCCTGCCTCTAACCCGGCAAGCCCTTTCGCCATGTATTCCGGTACCTTTGGATCGCGGAGCGCCTGCTCTAAGGTAAAGAGCTGCTGCAGGCCGGCTTTGAGTGCGTGGGTATGATAGATCCTTTGCTCTGGCCGCTGGTACATTCCGAGTCCAATCATATGATATTCCCCCCTGCTCACCGCTCGCGATCAAAGATGTTGCCGTCCCTGATACTGTTTAGCCTGTCCTGCGCCTCATCCATCCTGATGTTCCCTTTGATCCTGAAATCTGCTTCCGGCCAGGAATACGTCTTTCCTTCGTATGTGAACGATGTTGCGTACTCCAGCCCTTGCGTTATCTTCGCCGGAGAGATGCCGTTCTGCAGCATCGCCAAGCCCAGCCGGTATTTCTCTATGCCCTTGCCAAACAGTTTCCTTTCCTTATACACAAATCTCTCTAAAAACTGCAGGTCATCCTCGCCCAGCTGAAAATTGTCCTGGGTGATCGAACCGTAATACAGATTGTACAATGATCCAATCATCCTTCCCATGATCTCATTTGGTGTTGCGATGCTCTGGAATTGCTCTGTTGATGCGCGTATCCTCAGCTGTATGAGGTTCTTCATCATTTCGCGGTTCATCAGTCGCATCTCCTCGACGAATTCATCTGCCAACAAGTGAGTGCCCTGCTTATCAGCTAGCGCTCCTGCTTCCAATCTCTTGGTGTATATCGCACTGACCTTCTCCCGCAAATCCGCCATCTCCTTTGCTACTGTTGCATGCACTTCCAGATCAGGCAACCCCTTTAGCCCGCTGACCATCCGTACCATCAGGCCCCACTCTGGAGTATCCAGATCAGCACCGGCAATCATGCTCTTGTATCCCTGCCATACCATGATGTCCTGGTAAAAATCCTGCAGCTTTTGATAGAGCAGCTGGTGCTCTTCCTCGAGCGCAGTTACCTGATTGTCTGGAATAGCAGCAAGCTCTGCAAGCATATCACCTGTCTTCTCATCATCAGCCACTGCAAAGCGGTAATCACCATCCCATCCCAGATACCGAAAAGCAGCAGGCGCAGCCTCGGTTAAGAACTGCTTGAATAAGCCAAAATCGCCCGTTTCCAGTTTTTTGGTGCAGTACCGGTCGATTTCAGAAAGAAGAGGGCCGGTATACTCGTCTCTCGATAATATTCCTGGCCTCTGCCACTGATCATAAAGCGCATGCCAGAGCTCATGCGGCAGCGCTCGTGTTGCTGCCCTCATGTCCTCCAAAGGGAGCAAGACAACATCATCCACACCGAAAAATGCCGCTTTCCGCATATCATCCCTGCGCACGGTCCTTAATTGCACTTTAAGGGAATCACCACCATTATAATCCTGCTGCACCTCCTCTGCCACCCACCAGTCCATCTTTCTGAGCTCTTTTTCCACCATCTGCTCGAAGGAAGCGGAATCTGCTGCTACGGTAGTTTGTTCCGGCGCATGCTGGGCAAAGGCAGGCATATCGCTACCCAAACCAACTATTCCTGCAGCTGCTAATCCCATAAAACGGTTTCTCAGCCCCATACTCGCTTACAATGTGTTATCATATTTAAACCTTTCTATATTAACTACTTAATAGTAATTATAAATAGAGTTACTCTGACCGAAGCATTTAAATACATACACAAAATATAGTGTACATACAATTATGAGGGAGAAATCATGCCCACCTTTACCATCTCCGTGCCCGAAGCCCTGAAGAAGAAGCTAGACGCCCATCCGGAAATCAACTGGGCTGAGTACATTAGGCAGCGGTTTGAGGTCACTGTTCAGGCGCTGCGGAAATTTGAGGAGCTCAAGCACGCGGGGAGGCTCTGATGGCCTCGGTGACCTTATCAGTATCGGAAGACTTCAAGAAGCAACTCAGGCGGTTTCCCTGGGTAAACTGGAGCGAGATTGCCCGGGAAGAAGCCCTCAAAAAGCTGATATCTGAGGAATACGCCAAAACCGGCAGCTTGACTGATGATGAATGGGAATTCTGTGAACAAATAGACTGGCATCCGGTTGATGAGTTGCCGATAAAAGAAGAAATGAAAAGAGAGATCGAGAAAAGGAAAAAAGAAAAGCCGATAAAGCTGAGATCCCTATCTGAGATATTCAGGAATATCAGGTAAGCCCATGTATTCCGCCGAGATACAGCCTTCATGCCAGAAGGATATTGAGAAGCTTTGCAAGAAAAATCATGCTCTCCAGGATGCCTTAGGGGGCAAGATGCATGAGATCATCCAGTATCCGCACCATTACAAGCCGCTTAGGCATCCCCTTGCCGGGCAGCGCCGGGTGCACATCCTCAAGAGCTTTGTGCTGAAATTTGAAATTGATGAGCACACGCAAACCGTCCGGTTCATCTTCTTCGGCCGCCATGATGACGCATACATCCACCAGCGATGATTTTAACCATTCTCCAATGCTCAAAAAACTTAATATAGCCTCCGTTCCTATAATCCCTATCCATGCAGTTTAAGATAGAGAAAAAGGAGAATCCTAATATTGGCAAGTATAGCCCGCAGGAGATGGACCTCTCCTACCAGTTCGCCGAAAAGGCGTATAAGGAGTTCCAGGACTTCCTCAAGTGCATCGTCCTCTTTGGCAGCAAGGCGCGGAAAGCCATGGGAGCAGGTCCGCAGCCAGTGACCGATATCGATGTCCTGATAATCATCGACGACACCGCCCTCTACCTCAGCGAGGAGGTGGTGCAGACCTATCGCGTGATCACCGAGAAGCTTGCTGCCGAGACCTCGGACCGGCTCCATATCACCACTCTCCAATTCACCCACTTCTGGGACCTCATCAGGAACGGGGATCCGATCGCCATCAACATGCTGCGCGACGGCATCCCCCTGCTCGACACTTCATTCTTCGAGCCCCTGCAGGTCCTCCTCAAGCAGGGCAGGATCCGCCCCACAGCGGAATCCGTCTGGAGCTATTTCGGCAGGACCTCTCCTACATTGTTCAACGCCAAATGGCATCTCCTCCAGGCAGGCCTGGACCTCTATTGGGCGGTGATTGACGCTGCCCATGCAGCCCTCATGTACGCCGGCGAGATCCCTCCCTCCCCTGCCCATGTCGCAGACCTGATGCAGGACAAGCTGGTCAACCACGGGCTGCTGGAGAAGAGATATCCGCAGATCATGCGCAGGTTCTACGAGCTCTCCAGGAAAATCGTCCACCGCGAGCTGCAGGAGCTTTCCGGGAGGGAATTCGATGCCTACTTCAAGGAAGCGGAGGAGTTCGTCAGCAGGATGCGGAAGATGCTGATCAAGTGATCATTTTCCCATCTTCCAGAGGACTTGGAAATAATTGAGGAAGCCCCGTGCTATCTCCCGATGGTGGATGACGAACAGTGAGGGATACGCATTGAGGATGCCCATGCCGACATAATCCCCATACACCTCAATCCAGGTCGGGGACAATATCTCCGGCCGCACATAGCGTATCTGAGTCAGCGGGATCCGGGCCCTAGATCTGCCCAACTGCTCTATCTCCTTGTTCATCACAAATCTGCACTGTATCCCTTTGCGCGCCCGCCGCTCCTGAAAATCCAGCCAGTATCCCTCTAATGTCTTGGTCATGGGCATGTGCGAAAGGATGATATACAATGTATCTCCTTTTCCTAACACTGACAATACTCTTTCCCGGGCGCTCTTAATGCCTTTTATGCCCTCATACACAGCATACTGGGGGATCCGCTCCCCGGACTGCTGCATCAGCCGCAGCTGGGGGATGGCTGCATCGAGCATCTGCACCCTTTCTTCAATCTGCCTTTTCTCCTCCTGCAGGAATTCCCTGATGCTGCTGGGATCCTCTGCACGCCAGTGTTTCTTGTTCTTGATGAGGGTATAGGAAACCAATCCCTTCTTCAGGAGCCGCTCCAGGCTTTCATAGACCTTGGAAGTGTTGATTCCCGTCCGCTTGATGAGCGCTGAGGTCGTGGTCAGCCCAATCTCTGAGAGCGCAAGGTAGACTTTTGTCTCGTTCTTCTTGAGGCCGATCTCAGCCAGCAGCGGTCCGCTCTCCATATCATGGGTATGCCTGTTCGCCTATATAAATCTTTCTTCCCTCAAGGGGAAAGCGAAATATTATATCCCTGCGGTATAATCATCTTCAAGTGATAAAATGGTGCATCCAGCATATGGGGGACATGAACAGGGTAAAATAAGGATGACTGCAGATGAATTAGTCATTCGAATGATAAATGGAGAGCGTGACTTTCGCCGGATAGCCCTTCAAGATGGCAGGGAAAGACAAGACCTTACCATTCATCCGAGTTATGCAAAATTAGACAAATATCTTCATTCTTTACATCCGGGTAAAGCGCCAGATTTTTGCGGTCCACAGCCCCCTCAAGAGACATTTAACTTTTCACGAGCCCAGTTAGATGGCCTATACGCACCGGGATTATTCCTTCCCTACATCATCGCACAAGGCTGCTCATTTAGGGGGGCTGTCTTGGATGGCGCAACGCTATCCCATGCCCATTTGCGGGGTGCGGGGCTGGAAGGGGCAAGTCTTTGTCACGCCAATCTATACCAAGCGGATCTTCATGCCGCCTTCTTGGATGATGCTGTTTTGGATGAAGCGGATTTAGATCGTGTGGAAATCCATGGCGCTAACCTGCTCTTTGCGAGCCTTCGTTGGGCTAGCCTAAGATACGCCTGTGCGAGCACCCTGGAAGCCTCTGGAGCGGATTTTACCGGAGCAGATTTGACCGGGATAAACCTGGAATACTCGGTGCTTGAGGGGGCGAATTTTAGCAATGCGGATATGTCCCGCGCTAAAATGCTCGGTCTCAACACTGCTGGGGCTGATTTTCGTGGAATAAAAAATCTCGATAAGGCATTTATCATTGATGGGGGCTCTTTGGATGGCGCAAAGCTGGATGAACAGGGAAGAAGAGACATGGCAGCTGCATTGCAGCAGCACGGATACTGCCCGATGAGTCATCCTAATCAGGCTCCAACAGGGGTAATGGCTAAAGCCGGTGAGCAAACATGAGCGAAGCAATGTCATTGCTGGAACAGATCACGGTATATGGGGCATCTGGAACAGTCTTATATATGGGGTATGGCCTCGTACAACGGGCCATCAATGATAAAAATCTGCGAAAACGGGAATCGGCGGAAAAGGCTGCTATACGGCGAAGGCCGAAATTGCAAGCATTATTCAATAGGCAGAAGAAGCTAGGCAGGCAAAGAAGTCGTTATTACAGTGTTTTGGATGCTATTTACGAAGTAACTCATCCAAGATACCATTATGGTATACCCTTGGACCAGATTATCCCTCTTGAAGATGTCCGAAGAAAAAGGAAGGAAGCGCAAGGGGAAATAAAGCGATTAGACCACCAAGTAAGTAAGGTAGAAGCTGAAATGAAGGGGACATATAGGGCAGACCCTGAATTGATGGCGCTCAGGAGAGATGTGCTGAGAGAAAAGAAGAGATGGTCAATCTTCCCTTTTTCATTATTGTCCGTTCCAGACGCGCAACTTGCGTTTAGATTACCGACTTACACTAATCTAAGAGGGGAAGAATTTTATATGGATGATGTAGGATAATCCGTATCATATTGGCCAGGACAGGTTCACCGCCCGCATCTCCTGCAATAAGCCATGATCAGTTTTCCGCACGAAGATCACGCAGCCTCAGGGAATTCGATGCCTACTTCAAGGAAGCGGAGGAGTTCGTCAGCAGGATGCGGAAGATGCTGATAAAATAAATTATTACCTCGATTAAGAAGCTTATTCTTTAAAGGATTTTATCGTCAATCATGTTTATATAGCCTTTCTCCATCCCGTTGTTATGAAGAAATATGAATGCTTACGATGTGGGCATACATGGAAAGCAAAAGACCACCAGAGAACATGCCCGAAATGCAATACATTATACTGGTTTCAGAGAGGGCATTTCAGCTATGGAGAGATAGAAGCGAGATTATAGGGCATCAAGAAACAGCAGCATCTTAAATCAGGGACTAACTGTACAACTAACAAAATAGCATCACGCAGCAACCGCCGATAAATCAACCTCAATGTCCTGGGGGGCCTTCTCCTTCCGTTTGCTGACATTAAAGAATGCGTATCCTACAACCTTGTTTGTTTCCTCATCCCGCCGTTCAAATGTATCGTTGCCCAACTCTTCGTAATAGGACGGCTTTGGGCTCCCAAACCGGAATTCAAGGAAATCCCCTTCAGCGTCAAAATGGATATACATCTTTTTCATCGGATATTCCTCATATAAAAGGCAGTAATGACAAAGCCCTCTCCGTTTAAATACTTTACGGAGACGCAGAGGTACCGCTTTCTGTCTTTATTAAACCAGTAATACCCTGCGACAGATAATGGATCATACGCGCTTGGTTTTATCCTGATGGGCTTCTGGAGGGTTTCTTTTATCTCTTCGATATTGGTAACCGTAGGATGCTCATGGGAAATATGTTTCCATTGTGTTCGTGTTAATCTAATCTTTCTACCAGTCTTATCCCCAATCTCGAATACCGTATCCATCTTCTCTACCGCTCCGCAAATCTCGCCCGTGCGATCTCCCGCGCCCGGAACATCCCCTTCTGCTCGTCTTCAGCCCGCTGGAGATAGCCGGCATCATCCGCATCGATGATCTTCTCCTCGACAGTGTCGTCGCGGATCAGCCAGTCATCCTCATCCACGAACCAGGCGTATCTCTTCGCATGGATATCATCAAACAGCGGCTCATAGCCAAGATACTTCTTTCCCTTGCTCTCCCGCACCCAGTTCCGCTTCCATCTCTTCTCTTCCTGCAGTTCCTGCTCGCTGC
>Ga0209542_10014682_pt1 | contig 13292 bp, 15 predicted proteins | sample RifCSPhighO2_01_FD_184028 | JGI IMG/M metagenome (GOLD analysis project Ga0209542, IMG submission 184028) | Soil microbial communities from Rifle, Colorado - Rifle CSP2_plank highO2_0.1 (SPAdes) (version 2) | ecosystem: Environmental > Terrestrial > Deep subsurface > Rock core/Sediment ... | reverse complement strand
GATCCCCTGGTTCCAGTTTGCATACCAGCAGCAACTATCCATGGTATAAAGATGGAATACGAGTGGGCATCAGAGTTGTTTTTCAGACTAAGTAAATTTACCCAGTCGAATGACCGGGTTTTTGTTTACTTTGGGGTAGGCGAGTACCTAGCCTACCCCAAAGTCATAATATTTACATTATCTTCCAAGAGAATATACTAAAAATATGATTAACATCAACGAAAAAATACAAGACTTTGAAGTTGAGGCGTATCACGAAGATGATACTAAATTAATAAAATCCAAAGATTACAGAGGAAAATGGTTGGTTCTGTTCTTTTATCCGGCTGATTTTACTTTTGTTTGTCCGACGGAGCTTGGGGAGTTGGCCGATCATTACGAAGAATTTCAGAAATTAGGAGTAGAAATAATGAGTGTTAGTACTGATACGGTTTATACCCATAAAGCCTGGCACGACCAGTCGGAAACGATCAAAAAAATAAAGTTTCCCATGCTGGCTGATCCAACCGGTAATTTGGCCAGGCAGTTCGGAGTTTATATAGAAAAAGAAGGTTTGGCTTGGCGTGGAACATTTATTATTGACCCAGACGGAGTTTTAAAAGCTTGCGAGGTGCATGATAATAGTATTGGACGAAGCATTAAAGAGTTAATTCGTAAAATTAAAGCGGCTCAGTTTGTGGCTAAACATGGCGACCAAGTCTGCCCAGCTAGCTGGGAAGAGGGAGAGGAAACTCTTAAGCCCGGCATGGATTTAGTGGGGAAGCTTTAAGAAAAAATCCGGTTTACCCGGATTTTTTCTTATGAAATTTGTTGTGCACTTCTTTTAATCCCCTATCAGTGACATGAGTGTAGATTTGGGTGGTGGTGATGGAAGAGTGGCCTAAAATGGCTTGTACTGAGCGGATATCGGCGCCGTTTTGGAGAAGATCAGTGGCTAGTGAGTGACGAAGGGTATGAGGGCTTATTTTTTTTCCGACAATCCCCGCTTTTATAGCATGCTTGTGAATAATGCGTTGGATACTGCGAGGAGTGAGCCGGAGGTTTTCATATTTAGCAAAAGCTTCTTTGGGAGGGATGCGGATAAAAAGAGCAGGGTCGGCGTCGGAGCGTTGTTTTAGATAGTGTTCTAAGTGTTTTTTGGCTTGATCGGAAAAGAAAACGAGGCGGATTTTGGAGCCCTTGCCTCTGACCGGCACCTCTCCCCTGCTTAGGTCGATTTTATCCCGATCTAAAGAGCAAAGCTCCGCTACTCGCAAACCGGTGCTGAAAAGAGTTTCTAAAATAGCTTTGTCACGTAAGTCAGCCAGACCAGTGCTTTCTGGAGAATTTAAAAGTCTCTCTACCTCCTTGGCTTCCAGAAATTCCACTTGCCTACCTTCTTGTTTCCCTAGTTCTATTTTTTCAGCGGAAACACTTTTGATCTCTCTTTTGGCGAGGTACTTTAAAAAAGCGCGCAGGGCAATAATGTGGTAATTTTGGGTAATTTTTTTCAAGGGTGATCCTTGTAAGTCAGTGAGACGATTAAGATGGAGGCGAAATTTGCGGATTAATTCTTCGGTGATATGTGTTGGTTGGGAGACTTTGGCAAAATCAAAAAAACGGCGGAGGTAGTGATCGTAATTCTGGGTGGTTTTTGGGGACCGATTCTTTTCAATCTCCAAATACTCCAGAAATTGGGTTTTGAGCTGTTTTAGGTCAGGCATACTTTCATTATACCCCAAATATGTTATAAGAAGTTAGTTTTTTAAGAATTAAAAGGGGTTTAATGAAAGCATTGTATACTCATTTAGATGATATAGAACAGCTTAAAAATCTGGCTGAGGAAAATATTGACAGCTTGGAGGAAGCAATAGCGGAAAGCAGAGAAAATTTGAAAATTTGGCGAGGACTGCTTAAGTTGGCCGAAACTTGCGCTAAACTGCTAGACGAGGAGGCCACTGAAACTAAAGCGGGGCAGTTGCGTTACAAATGGACCAAACAAAATATTCAAGGCTCTAAGGTTTGGACTTCTGAAGTTGGAGATGTGTGTCTTAAGGCTTGGGGGAAATATGTAGGGTTTCCGAAGTGTTTGGAGCATTTAAGACCTTCTGCTGACGGCGACCGCAGTACTAATCATATGGTTCATCGGTTCAGAAAAGATGGATTTGATTCCGACAACACGGACTTCGACACTTTGATTGACTGTCAGTTGGCTGTGGAAAAAGTCCATGAGGGTTGGAGAAAAACAAAAGAAAAAAGACTGGGGAAAATATGAAAAAAGAAAGGATTAACTTATGACCGAAAAAGAGAAAACACTGGATATGGTCATTAAAAATTTTATAGCCAAAGCTAAAGAAATGGCCAAGTCAAAAGACTCTCATGTAATGGTTAACGCCAATCAGGGTCATTGGGCGGCTATTGAGGTGGCTGGCTGGGGAGCGGCGCAAGAAACAATAGACTGGGCAGTTCTGGATTATTTAAAAAGTTCCAAACACTGGTTTTTTGGACATGACAAATTTAAGCTGGCCATTGTCATGACACTAAAGGGCGCCTCTAAAGAAGTGGCGGAAGAAGTTTTGGCGGTAGCGGTGAAACATTATTCCTGGATTTGGCCGGTAGAGCTGCTAACGGCCTACATTGGACGAAGAACGACGGCAAGAGAGGTCTTCGCCATGGTCGAAGCGGAGAGAAAAAACACCGCCACCTTGTCGGAAGAAAGTCATAAAAATTTAATCAGGTTTGCTAGAAAATATGTGAGCGATAATGAGGTGCGGAGAATTGAGCAAATCCTTGATGAAAAAACCACGGAATTTAATAGTCATAGCGATTGAGGAACGCAGGTAACGAAATACTGAGCAGAGTACTGCGAATGTGCTGACCAAAAGGTCAGTTTTTTATTTAATTTAGGGCTGTTGCGTTAGTTCTGAAATCATGTTATCTTCCTAAGGAAAGCCCCAAAGGGGTAAATTAGTAGTTGAGATGCCGACAGCAGTCGGCGCATCTTAATTGCTTTATATTTTAAATGACCCCATTATTTCAATGATTAATCCTCAACAAAAGATAAAAGTTATCCAAAAGTTCTCTAATCACGAGAAAGACACCGGTTCGGCGGAGGTGCAAGTGGCCTTATTTACCGAAGAAATTGAAAGATTAACCAAGCATCTCAAGAAACACGCCAAAGACAACAGCTCCCGCACCGGTCTTTTAAAAATGGTCGCCAAAAGACGCCGTCTCTTAGAGTATCTAAAGAAGCAGAATATTAAAAAGTACGCCAAAGTGGTTAAGGGACTGGGGCTGAAGAAATAAGGAATGACAACGAAAACCAATCATATCAAAAAACCCAAAGACATGAGCGCCCCACATCAGAGAGTGGGTGTTTTTGTGGATGCGCAAAACATGTATCATTCGGCCAAGAATCTTTTCCACGGCAAGGCCAACTTCAAAAAAATCCTCGAAGCGGCCGTGGGAGCCAGGCAGTTGATTAGAGCTTTTGTTTATGTTATTAAAACGGAAACTGGGGAAGAAAAGGCTTTTTTTGAGGCTTTGGAAAAAAGCGGCTATGAAATTAAAGAGAAGGATTTACAGATTTTTCCCGGAGGGATGAAAAAGGCGGATTGGGATGTGGGAATGGCCATCGATGCCATAATTTTAGCGGATAAAATCGATGTAGTGGTGCTAGTGACCGGCGATGGCGACTTTGTGCCGCTGGTGGAATATTTGAAAGTCAACAAAGGGTTAAAAGTGGAAGCTTTTTCCTTTGAAAGAAGCACTTCCGCGAGGTTAAAAGAGGTCGTGGATGTATTTGTTGACCTAGGCTCAGATTTAAAAAAATTTCTTATGTATTAAAACTTTTTGCATGCCGGGCTTAATTAAGAAAGTTAAGCCTACGGCATGCCCTTCGGGTTTCCTCAACTTCTTCGTTAAAATCTCCGTTTGAGACTCGCCGTATAAGTATACGTCTCGTCTCAAGCCTCGATTTTGCCTCGAATTTGAGAGAAACATAAAAGTTTTATCATTTTATAATATTAATTAAGTTGAACTAGGAGTCAGGAAGCAGGAATTACTCAGTGATTCACACTTCTTGATTCATAGGTCACTCTTTTAGAGATGGCAGTAAAGAATTACAGCGAAGATTTCGCTGGCCGAAAATTGTCGGTGGAATTCGGACGTTTGGCCGGTCAGGCCAACGGTTCTTGTCTGGTGCAGTACGGGGATACTACTATTTTGGTGACCGCTACCATGTCGGCTCATTCAAAGGATGCCGACTATTTTCCTCTCTCGGTAGATTACGAAGAGAAGTACTATGCGGCCGGTAAAATTAAAGGATCTAAATGGATCAAAAGAGAAAGCAGGCCTTCGGAAGAGGCTATTTTGGCTGGAAGATTAATTGACAGGACTTTGCGTCCCCGTTTCAACCAGGGTATTCGCAATGAAGTGCAAGTGGTGCCGACGGTGCTGACTTTTGACAGCGTCAATGACCCGGATGTGGTCTCTCTTTTCGGGGCTTCTTTAGCCTTAATGATCTCTGATATTCCTTTTAGTGGTCCGGTCGCCGGGGTGCGGGTGGGCAGAGTGGAGGGAAAGTTGGTGATTAATCCGACTTATGAAGAAAGAAAAACCAGCGACTTTGATATTGTGGTTTCCGGCACAGGCAACCGGATCAACATGATTGAGGCGGGGGCTAAGATTATTTCGGAAAAAGAAATGACCGAAGCGGTGGAATTTGGCTTTAAAGAATTGCAAAAGTTAATCAAATTTCAGGAAAAAATTGCCGCAGAAATAGCTCCAAAAAAGAAAGAGCTGGTTATCTTTTCTCATGACGAGGCTTTAGTTAAGCTGGTCAAGGATTTTGTTTCGCCGAAACTAGAGAAGGTGCTTTATACTCCTCATAAGGCAGAATATGTGGAAGGATTGCACCGTACCGGCGAAGAATTGGCGGGATATATTAGTACAGAATTTTCTGGGCATCCGGATTTATCTAAAAAATTAAAAGAAGCAGCCAAACTTTTCGAGCAGGAAATTGATCATATTGTGCATAGAAATATTGTGGAGCAGGAAAAAAGGCCAGATGGGCGAAAGGTAGACGAACTACGGCAACTTTCTTCAGAAATCGGCATTCTCCCCCATTCTCACGGCACGGGGTTGTTTAATCGGGGAACGACGCAAGTTTTATCTGTTTTAACCTTGGCTTCTCCCGGAATGGAGCAGTGGATTGAGACGATGGAAATTGAATTGACCAAGAAACGTTTTATGCATCACTACATTTTCCCTCCTTTTAGTGTGGGAGAAGTGGGGCGGATGGGCTTTACCGGCCGTAGAGAAATTGGTCATGGCGCTCTGGCGGAGAGAGCTTTGGAGCCTTTAATTCCTTCTAAAGACGAATTCCCCTACACGATTCGGGTAGTTTCCGAAACCCTTTCTTCCAATGGATCTTCTTCCATGGCTTCGGTTTGCGGATCAAGCTTGGCTTTGATGGAGGGCGGAGTGCCGATTAAAAGCCATGTGGGAGGAATTGCCATGGGCTTGATGTTTGGAGAAGATAGTGAGCAATATAAAATTTTGACCGATATTCAAGGGCCGGAAGATCATCATGGCGACATGGATTTGAAGGTGGCCGGCACCAAAGAAGGAGTTACCGCTATTCAGATGGATGTTAAAATCGAGGGAATCACTCCTAAAATCTTTGAAGAAGCTTTGGTGCAAGCCAAGAAAGCCCGTTTGGAGATTTTGGAGGTTTTGTCTAAAACGATTAAAGAACCGCGAGCGGAACTTTCTCCATATGCTCCCCGCATTAAAACCATTAAAATTAATCCTGATAAGATCAGAACTTTAATTGGCCCGGGCGGCAAGATGATTAATGATATTATTGATCAAACCGGCGTGGAGATTGATATTGAAGATGATGGAAGTGTGTTCATTACAGCCGATAATCCGGAAAGTATGGATAAAGCCATTAAATTAATTGAAGCAGTGACTTTTGAAGAGAAACCGGGGGATGAATTTGATGGAAAGGTTACTCGCTTGCTCGATTTTGGAGCCATGGTGGAGTATTTACCAGGACGGGAAGGTCTGGTACATGTCTCGGAAATATCCAATGAACATATACGTCACCCTTCCGACGTTCTTAAAAGTGGACAAAGCGTACATGTGAGAGTGAAAAACATTGATGAGGATGGTAGAATAAACTTGTCGATGAAAAAATAAACAGCACTCTCTCTCAATGGACGATCCAAAATCTCAGGCCGGCCAGCCGACCGGCCAAGCAGGTATGCCACCACCAAATTTACCAGTGGTTAGTTCACCAGTCGTACCTCCTCCTCCAAAACCACTTGTGTCAATCGCATCGGTTCTGCCAAAGCCACCGACTTCTTTTCAACCAGCTCAACCAATAAAACCTTCTCAACCGGTTCCAATTCCACAAGCTTCGCTCCATACCCCACCTCAACCCCAAGGGGACATTACGCTTCCTCGTTCTTCCATTAGAACCATGGAAAGTGACATAAAATCAGCCCAAGCAGGGCAAGTTCCTAAAGGATTAGAAATTAAATCGTCAGTTCTTTCAGCAGAGACTAAATCAGTTACTCCATCAGAACTATCCAAACCAACTTCTTCTCCAGCCCTTCCTCCAACTGGTGTTAAATTGGGAGAAGCCGAGAAAAGAACAGTGTCTTTGCCTGGACAAAGCATTGTAAAGCCAATGCCCAAACCCCCAGAAACCAAACCCGCTTCCCCAGTAATATCTCCGCCTGCTCCAGTTCCTCTACTTAAAACTTCGCCAGTTTTGCCTATCAAGCCGGTTCCCCCGGCTGGCATCGCTGTTCCTCCGAAACCATCAATTTTTGCCAACAAAATCGTACTGGCCGTGTTGGCACTGGTTGTTTTGGGGGTCATAGGCGCGGTTTTTTACTTGCGAAGCGGCCAAGAACCGGAAGAAATTGCTCAGCCCACGTTTACACCAAGGGCATCTCTTTCTCCAACTTCAGAATTTCCATCTTCTCCTGTCTCAACCACTTTCACGAAAATTTTCCCCACGCTATTCCACTTGGCAGTTTCAACTAATGATCCAAACGCTCTGGATAACCTCAAATCAGAAGCTATTCCGGTTAGCAACAAAAGTTCAACCGATAAAAATACCCTTGTTTTCGTGAAAGAAGGAAGTGGTGATTTTTACAAATTTTCTAATTTTTTGGATCGTTTTTCCATTAGTTTTCCAGCTAATCTGGCTTCTTCTGTTGATAACGACGATTTTGGAGTTATCTTAACCAAACAAGCAGAGTTTTTTGACGAAAGTGGAAAAATGGTGGCCAGCCCTTCGGCCGAAATGCTTTTGAAGCCAAAGATGGCTTTGGCGGTCAGAGTGGTTGATGCGACAGAAGTCCAAACCCAGCTAATTTCATGGGAGGACACGATTATTGATAGTTTTAGAGAGTTTTATGATTTACCGCCACAATTCGGGGATATCTCTTTTTCTGAGAATTTTTATCGGGGAGTAAAAATTAGATATGCTAATTTCCCGCACGCGGACAAATCTATCGACTACACCATTATTACTGCTAAAAACGGCAATGATTACTTAGTTATTGCCAACTCTCGAGAACAAATTTTCTCAATTGTTGATAAACTTCTCGGATTTTAATTGGCCGGAGCAAATCGGCAATACGACCTACCTTCGACTCTTCGCTCGGGAGTTTTCAGGTAGGTGTATTGACGATTTACTCCGTTCCGTCTAGTTATCCACAATTTTTCTATTGACTTTTTGTTGTGGAGGTGATACTCTTAAATCAGATCCTTGTCTAGCTGTATCCGCTATTATGGAACAGCTGGAAATATTTACTATTATCGGGCACTGCCCCCTTAAGTTATTATTACTGGGCATCGTGCCCGATTTTTTTATTCATGTTTAATTCTTATTATTTGTATAAACTAAAATTTCGTGCTAATATAACACTTCATTTATGGATCAAAATGAACAAGAAAAACTTTTAAATAGCCTAGAGGAGGAAGAAAAGACTATTTTGGCTGAATTAAACGAACTGGCCAGAAAAAACCCCAAAGTGGAGGGTGATTTTAATGTGCCATTTCCTAACGAAGGCGACTCCATGGACGAAAATGCCCGAGAAATTACGGAATTTGAGAGAACTAAAGCAGTGACAGACAATTTGGAAAAGAGACTCAAAGATATTAGGATGACCATTGCCCAATTAAGAGAAGGAAACTATGGTCAGTGCGAAAAATGCTCTATACAAATTACTCAGGAACGTTTAAAGGCGATTCCAACCGCCAACCTTTGTATTAATTGCGCAAAAATAACAGCGAGGGAGATTTAATCATGCCTGTAAAAGTTAATTCGGCGGCGTTGAGTGCTTTGGAAGCAGTGAAAATTGAGGTGGAAGTGGATTGCACCCCGGGTTTGCACTCTTTTAGTATTGTTGGTCTTCCAGATAAAACCGTGGAAGAATCAAGAGACCGGATTGATTCGGCCATTAGAAACTGTGGTTTTGCCAATCCCAAGTCAAAAAATCTGAAGGTAGTGGTTAATTTGGCCCCAGCTAGTATAAAAAAAACCGGTTCTTTGCTAGATTTACCTATTTCTTTGGGTTATTTATCGGCCACTTCCCAGTTAAAACTAAACGATTCTAAAGCTCGCCTCATTGTAGGCGAGCTTTCTTTAGATGGATTAATCCGACCGGTGCGAGGTGTTTTACCTATCGCTATTTTGGCCAGGGAACTCCAGTTAGATGAAATTATCGTTCCCAAGCAGAATGCCACTGAAGCGGCGATGATTGAAGGGATAAAAGTAATCGGCGTGAAAAGTTTAAATGAAGTAGTTTCATACCTCAAACAAGAGATCGTCATAGAAAGCGAAAAACAGCCCTACATTGCAGAGATTATCAGTGTGGGTACCGAATTAGACTTTTCTTCCATCAAGGGCCAGGAGAGCGCGAAAAGAGCCTTGTTGATTGGGGCAGCTGGCGGGCATAATATTTTAATGTATGGTCCTCCCGGGTCCGGAAAAACAATTTTGGCTAAAGCTTTGCGAGGGATTTTGCCGTCAATGAGTTACGAAGAAGCGATTGATGTAACTAGAGTATACAGTGTGGCTGGTTTAACAGAAGAACACGGATTGATAAATCAACGCCCATTCCGCAGTCCACATCACACCACCTCTGCTCCGGCCATTATTGGCGGAGGCGCAAGTCCTCGTCCTGGAGAGATTAGTTTGGCTCACCGAGGCATTCTTTTTCTGGACGAATTGCCGGAATTTCCAAGAAATGTCTTGGAATCTTTAAGACAACCAATGGAAGACGGAAAAGTAACCGTGTCCAGGACAGCTGGTTCAGGCCATTTTCCAGCCAGGTTTATGCTGGTGGGAGCGATGAATCCTTGTCCTTGCGGCAATTTTGGCCTAAATACCGGAGAGGTGGGAAATGATAAAGCTACTTGTATTTGCTTGCCGCAGGTAGCTTCCAGATATAGAAAAAAGATTTCCGGTCCCCTTTTAGATAGGATTGATTTGCAAGTTTTCGTTCCTAGAGAAACTTATACTAACTTGAGTAGCGCCGAAGTTTCCGAATCTTCCGGTCAAATGAGAGAAAAGGTTAATTTAGCAAGAGAAATTCAAATGAAAAGACTAAAGAAATATGGACTTTTGACTAATGCGGAAATAAATTTGAAAAATATTAAAGAAATTTGTCCCCTTTCTTCTGAAGCGGAAAGTTTTTTGGGCAAATTTGTGGATAAAAACAATATTTCTGGCCGGGGATATCACCGTATTTTAAAGATTTCCCGTACCGTTGCGGACTTATTCCAAAGTGAAATCATTGAACTTTCGCATCTCACCGAAGCGGTTAATTTTAGGTTGTCGGATCTTTCCAAGATGGTTTAGATTCTCTTTTCGCTTTGTGTCCGTCACATTCAGTGAGAGCTTTAGGCTCTCGCTGACAGGTAAGCTAAACATATCGAAAATAAAAAGGCCATCGGCCTTTATTCAAAATTTTTGTTCATTACCAGAAGACCGCTAAATTAAGCGGTTTTTTTGTTTCGCAAGAAACTTTAGTATTTGGCAAGGGGGTTTTTGGCTCCATGGACTTCGAAATGGAGATGACAGCCAGTAGAGCGGCCTGTGGTGCCCATCAGAGCGATTTGTTGGCCTTTTTGAATAGGTCCGCCCGTGACCAGAAGTTTACTCGCGTGGGCATAGATGGTTTCAGTGCCATTAGGGTGAATAAGTTTAATAAATTTGCCAAATCCCCCGTTCCAGCCAACGGCATCGGCAATGGCCACCGAGCCATCAGCCGAGGCAAAGATTGGAGTTCCACAAGAGTTGGCAATGTCTACCCCATTTCTGCCATGAATCCTTCCCCAATTGCGGCCAGTGGTAGGAATCATAAAGTATCCGCCCAAGTCAGGAAGATAAGCAAACCTCTTCACGGCAGAATTGTTTCTGGCTGTTGAATTCATGGCCTTAGGCGCGACAGCGATTTTCCCTCCGGGGATGATAAGCTCTGCTTCAATCTGGATGGCGCCGTCTTTCGGTAAAGCGTTGTAAGCAATGATTTTTTCCTCATCTGATCCGTATTTTTTGGCGATACTTTTAATATCGTCACCCTTTTTGACTTTGTGAATAACGCCGTCAATGGGGGGAATTTTTAGTTCGCTCCCCGGTTTAAGACTATTTATATTGCTCAAGTTGTTGGCCCAGATGATCGTTTCCACACTAACGCCGAAGTCGGAAGCGATAAAAGAAAGAGTATCCCCTTCCTGGACTTCATAAATCGCAATTTGATTGCCAGAGTGCTCGTTATCTCTTAAGCTGGAAAGATCATTTTCCATGGAGTTAAAAGCCAAAAGAGCAGTTTGTTGGATGGAATTCATGGAGGGGTCAGTCGGTCTGTGCTCATCTAAACCCACAAAAAACGAGTTATTGTTGGCTTCAGCTGATTGAGCTCGATTTAGGAAAAGGGCGGAAAATTTTTCTATATCAATGTGCTTTTCTACTTTATTCCTCGCTTCACCATAGTGGTAACCGGCCGAACCGTTATTGGCGATAAAAGTGATGGAGAGAACGATAATTAAAGGCAAAACCAATAAGTCTTTTTTAAATAAAGACTTGAAATAAACGAGTCGATCTTGCCACCCGCTGTTTAATTTTCTTACAGAGAAACTAAATGGAGATATGGATTTTTTGATTTTTTTATTAATATTAGAGTTAGTTAGAGGAAACAGGGACAGTCAGAGTAAAAGTCTTTACTCTGAGGGCCAAAACAAAAATTCTCGTTAGAGAATTGGGCCACCTTCAGCAATAGTTCACCTTTCATCCTATCTTTATTCGTCTGATTTGTCAAAAATTTTCATGAAGATTTTAGAAAACAGTCAAAATAATCGCAAAAACATAGGCTTTTTGGGAGAAAATATTGCCGGCCGGTTTTTGGAAAGCAGGGGATACCAGATTTTGGCCCGGAACTATCAGAAACCGTGGGGAGAGATAGATTTGATTGTTAAAAAAGGGGGAGTAATCATATTTTGTGAGGTAAAAACAAACAGTAGGAAGTTTTTTAATCAGGCTTTTAATCCTGAAGTAAGAGTTAATCCAACCAAGGCCCGGCATATTATTCGAACAGCTGATTTACTGATGAAAAGCCGTTTTTCCAAGGAAAGCGGGGAGTGGAGGATTGATATTATTGCGGTAACACTGGATGTTTTTACCGGAAAAGCCCAGGTTAAACATTTTAAAAACGCCATTGGCGAGTAAGAAAATTTAGACAAGAAAAAAGCCGGAAAATCCAGCTTATTTTTTCTCTTCGATCGGTTTTTCAGTGGCTTGGACGATTCTGACCAAACTCATATTTTTAACATCGTAAAAACAAATCCAGAAGTATTTTTGATAGTTTTTTAAAAAATAACCTTTTTCTATTACCAGTGGTCTTAGACGGAATTTCGAGTCAATGACCGTAAATTTTAACACTTTTCTTGGTTTGGAGCTCTCCATTTCTTGCTGGTGGTAGATTGTATTGGTCTGGATTTTTAATGTTCCTTGTTCTAAAACCCGGAAATCTTGCCAAGGATTGGCGGTGGCCCTTTTGTTAATTACCCAGTTTTTAGTCAGATTGACTAATTGGCGGTCACTTTCTGAAAACGGTTCTGTTTTGTCGATTGGTTGTAGAAAGATCCAGTAGGCCTTGTCTTCCGCTATTTCGTAAAAATAGAACATTTTCATTCTGATATCTTTCCAAAACTCGATGTCATTGACGCTTTTGCGGAATTGACTGGGATGGCTGGCATAAGAGGACTTAAGATTTTGCCAGTTTTGGAACTGATGGGCGGCAATTAAAATGTTTGATTGACCGGATAGATAGGTAGCCAGCCAGTAGTTTTTTTTGAATTTTTTTAAAAAAGTTTTCCGGCCAACTTCCTCTTCCCAATCTTTGTTTTGTTGGAAAAAAGAGGGGTTATTTTCATTTTTTTTCTCTGCCGGCAAAAGAAAATCAATTCTTTCTACGACAAAACTGTTGGCAAAAATGGCGGAGAGGCGGACGTTGCCGTTTTTTTCCTCTTCTTTTTCTAAAAATTGGACAGGTAAAATCCTGAGACTATTCCAAAATTCAGGAGTATTTTCATTGACAAAAGAGTAATCTGAGTCGACGGATTGAGAAAAAGAAATGCCACAAAAAATGAAAAATATCACTAAAAGAACAGCCGGCCTTAACATGGCCTTCTCCTCACATGATTTTCAAATAACTTGATTTGTTTTAAGCGTAGCACTCTTGTTTTTTTTGTAAAGATTGTTATATCACTCCGTCCCACCCATCTCTTTTTAAATTTAAAAAACTTTTAGCAAGGCGCAGCCATGCTTTAAAATCAACATTTTAATAAGGTTGACTAAGGTGCCTGTTTTTTGGTATAATATATACAGGTAAGGACCTTTAAATTCGGGGTCATTTTCAATGATTTTTTAGTCAAGCTTAGCTTGGCAGAAGGGGACGATATGAAAAAGAGGTTCACTTTTTCGAGGATTTTGTTTCTTGTTTGGCTAGTTTTAGCCTTTCTATCGTTGGCTGTGTCGGCACAGGCCCAGCACCGGTATTTGGGCGAGGCTGGCGCGCGAGTTCTGCAGTGCGCCAAGTTCTACTCTTCTCTGGAGGCACAGTTACTGTGTGCCAGAGGGGACGAGCTCCGGGCTGGCCAGTTGGACAGGTTGGGTATGTTGGACAGTTTGTCCAGTGACCGACTTGTCCGGCCAGCTGGTGGCGTTGTCACAGGCGGTGCCATTGGCGCAGTTGGCGGATACGATGGTGGTGATGGGTATTTGTATC
>Ga0209542_10014681_pt1 | contig 13292 bp, 15 predicted proteins | sample RifCSPhighO2_01_FD_184028 | JGI IMG/M metagenome (GOLD analysis project Ga0209542, IMG submission 184028) | Soil microbial communities from Rifle, Colorado - Rifle CSP2_plank highO2_0.1 (SPAdes) (version 2) | ecosystem: Environmental > Terrestrial > Deep subsurface > Rock core/Sediment ... | reverse complement strand
TCCACCGGCCAGGATTATGCCCTTCATTTTATATTCACATTATCTAAGACGCAGGATTCTTTGGTTTGTTTGAGTATTGTCTTAATTTTTTTTGGAGGCGGCAGGGAGAATCCTGCCAAAGGCAGGTAGGCGAACTTCTGAATAAAGGTTTTGTTTAGCCCGTACAAACTTTTGACCGGAGGCCGGGATGGGAATCGAACCCACGTATAAGAGTTTTGCAGACTCTTGCCTTACCACTTGGCTACCCGGCCAAAAGTTTATTCGGGCCAGACCTTGCCTTTCCGGGGTGGCCTTTTTTAAATTTTTCGAATCTACCCCGCGAAGCTATTTAAATGCTTTGACCCACTTGCCTGCCCGCCAAAGCTTTATCAAAAGATTGCAGCGCAGGTGGGGCTATGCCGCCATGACTTAGTTAATATTTTTTAGCATATTTTCTATTCTGTCAGCGTGTTCTTCCGTTGTGTCAATTTCAAAACGTATTTTAGGTATTGGCCTCATTTTTAATCTGCTGTTGAGTTTTTTCTGTATTTTAAAAACTATCCTATTTATTTTAGTGATAATTTCTTTGCCCTTGTCAGTGGGGAATACGGATATCTTTATCGTTGCATGTTCTAGAGTTGGGGAGATGTCTCCGGCGACTACGGTTACGAGAATATTATTTTCGTTTTCAAGTTCGATATTCAGTATCTTACCGACTTCATCACGAATTAGATCATTGAGTTTTTTTATGCGCTCACTCATTATTAAATAGTTCTTTTTATTTTTTCTTCTTCGTATACATCCAACACATCACCCTCTCTTATTAATTGCTGAGGCGAAACATTAGCCTGTGCGTCAAAGCGAATGCCGGCTTCAAGTCCTTCACTTACCTCGGGTGTGTCTGATTTATTGTGTTGAAGTTGACCGAGTTTACCGGTTACTATGACGTTATTATTTCGGAGTACATCTATTGATGCTCCTCTTGTTATTTTACCCTGCGATACTTTTCCGCCTATTATCTGAGATTTGCCTGTGTTTTTGAATACTCCTAAAACTTTTAGTTTGCCGAGCGAAGTGCGTCTTATTTCTGGGTCAAGAAGATCGCTCATTATTGACCTTACGGTTTCAACCAATTCATATATTATGTTAAATGTTTGAACTCTAACTTCTTCTCTTTCTGCAATTTGTTTCGCATTCGAATCTATGCTTACGTGGAATCCTAAAACTGCAGCCTTTGTTGCCCTTCCTTTTTTTACGTCGTTATCGCTAACAGTTCCAAGACCATAGCCTACAACACTATAATCTATTTCATCAGATTTAATTGTTTTTAGAGTTTGTTCTATGGCTTCAAGAGAACTTTGCACGTCGGCCTTGATTATTAGGTTGGCAATTTTTTTGCTATTTTTTTTATCATCAGTACTCGTCTCTTTGGTAAATAGGTTTTGTGGTCCTAGTTGTGTTTGCTCAACAGCAAGTTTGTTTGCCTCCTCCCTATTGTAAACAACTAAAAATTCTTGACCTACGCTAGGAGAAATTTCCCAGCCGGTTATCAGGCATGGTTGTGAGGGAAGGGAGGATTGGACTGGTTTGCCAAGAAAGTTTTCCATCAGTTTGATTTTGCAGATTGAATTGCTACCCAGTCACCAACACTCAGTTCTCCCTCCAGTACGATCATTGTTGCCACGAGGCCTCGTCTGCTGTCCATGTGGGACTCTATTACAACACCGTCTGCTGGGCCGGAAGGGGATGCCTTTAAATCCTCTAATTCGGCAACCAACATAATCATTTCCAATAGCTCGTTTATGCCATCGCCTTTTTTGGCGGACATCTCTACTACGGGCACAGTGCCTCCATAATCTTCAACTTGAACCTCTGCTTCAGCCAGTTCTTGTCTTACTCTGGCCGGATTCGCACTTTCTTTATCGATTTTGTTTATTGCTACTACAAAAGGCATGCCAGTTGATTTAATGATTTGTATTGCTTCCTTAGTTTGTGGCTTAACTCCCTCCTCGGCGGCTACAACAAGTATTGCAATGTCTGCGACCTTAGCACCACGTGATCTTATCGCTGTAAATGCCTCATGGCCGGGGGTGTCCAAGAAGGTTATACTCTTGCCGTTGTGTTGAGCTTGATAAGCACCTATGTGCTGGGTAATGCCACCAGATTCTCCCTCTGCAACCTTCGTCTGTCTTATCTTGTCGAGTATGCTGGTCTTGCCATGATCAACATGACCCAAAATAACCACAACCGGTGGCCTGGATATAGCATCTGTTTTTTCTTGTTTTGTTTTTGGAGCCATCAGTAAAAGTTAGCATTTTTGGCTATAACTTACAACAAAAAACTGCCTTAAGCAGCTTCTATTTTATATTGACGTTTTGTCCAGGGTTTTTTTCTGAAGGAAATATATATATAAGTGAAGCAGTGCAGGTGGTAAATTGACACTTATTAGTATGAAGAGAGTTACCGTATACTCATTAAATATCTCAATAAACTTGAGGCCGCCATCTATATATAGACCGTAGAAAATGCAAATAGCAAGAAATAGGAAGGGGATTCTTGAAATGGCAGCCAGTAGATTATTGCTAGAATCAGCCAAAGATTCCTTTGATGAAGTTGATTGTCTGTATGCTATTTCTGATGCCAGGCAGATTAGAAAGAAGAATAATCCAAGTATTATTTCCGGTGTAAACCCAAAAATTAAAATCATAAAAAAGGCTTGCACGATTCCAACAATCGCGGCTACGAAATTGAACAACCCCAGTATCCTTACCGTGCTGATGAATCTATAAATCAGAAGGTGATTTTGTAGAAGTGTCACTACTTCTCCATTTTTTTAAACAGCAATATGTTACCGCAAGTATAACGATAATATTATTTGTGTCCAGAACATATAATGTCTAACGCACAGAAGAAGCCAAGGTTTTTTATTGTTGTACTAATAATTTTTGAATCCTTGTTTTAATTTCTGGATATGGACTAACGACAATGTGTCCGCCCTTTACCAACGTGTCTTTTCCACTGACCAATTCTCTAAACTTATCTTCCTCGCCTATGTAAAAAGTTCCATAAAAATTTTCTACTGGCGGTCTAACTTTTATATTCAATCTACTTTCAAATTTTTCTCCACAATCTTCATTTTCTTCAGATTCTGAAATAAAAATTACATCCAGGTCACTTGTTAGTGAAAAATTATTTTTTGCAAAACTACCGTAGATAATAACTGCGGCTATTCCTTTGTGATCTTCTCTATTTTCCTCCAAAATAAGATTGTTTATTGCTGTAATTATTTCATCCACTATTTCTTGCTTGGGTTTTTTTGAATATTCCAATTCACTTTGAGAAACGGCGTTTACAAAATATTGTCCAATTTCTCCAGGTTTTTGTTGCGTTCCTTTGTCAATAATTTCCAAAAGTCTCAATCCAGCCTTACGATAATTAGTCCCATAGACTTGCTTTACTGCAGGAAGTGCATTTTCAAAAAATTCCTTTTTTCCATGTTCTCCACATATTTCATCAAATACGTGCGAGATAATTTTATCTAAGTCAGCTTCAGTTTCAACTGAAGAATAGTAGAACATGTCTTCTGCGGTCTCTTCTGCGTTAGATTTTTCTGGTATTTTTTCTATTTTTATTTTATTCATAATTTTGGCGGAAGCGGGAGGATTCGAACCTCCGATGTCCTTTCGGACATACGGCTTTTCGAGAGCCGCGGTTTCAACCACTCACCCACGCTTCCAATTTCGTAAGCCTAACATTTTAAAGCCCTTTTTCAAATAAAAACCGAGTCTAACTCGGTTTTCTTAATTTTCTTATTTGTACCTTTCTGGGTAACTGGCAAGAAGTTGTTCGAGCCCAGTTTCAACTGTAAGTTCAAAGCCAACCTTTACCCGATTCTCATAAATTCTATCTACAATTCTTCTCAAAACAGGACCAGCCACCCAGCCACCAGAAACATTCTGCTTTGAGTTGCCGCTCATTTTTTTCATATATATAGGGAGTTCAATTTCACTCGGTAAGTCGGTGCCAAAACGAATGCCAATTGTATACTCAGGTGTGAAGCACACCATGGAAAGATCATCAAAGTTTGACGTCCCAGTTTTACACGCAATCTGCTGAGCTATATTTCTCATTGAGATTTTGGCAGTGCCGACCTTAGTTACTGCTCGCATGAGTATGGTTATTTTGTCTGATGTTTCCCAGGAAAGAACCTGTCTCGTTACAGTTCCTTGTGGAGATCGGTATAGAACTTTTCCGTCTTGATTCACCAATTCTTTTATCAGAACTGGTGCTTTATATGATCCTCTCCTAGCGAATACCCCGTAAGCCGAGACCAGCTCAATCAAGTTGACGTCAGAAGCACCGATGGCTGTTGGTAGTTTGTTCTCTAGGCCGTGATCGTCATATTTAATTCCAGGCATCTTGAATATCAAGGCACCGTATGTGTCTCTCAAAATACCATTTTGTCCCCAAACTCCCATGTCGTGAGCTAAGGAGACAATATTATCAGGACCCACTGTCCTTGCTAAATCTAGCGTAGCTAGATTATTTGATCTTATGAGGCCTACTGGTAGGGGGATCCTGCCTCTGGGAACAGGGTTGTCCTCTTTGAAGTTTTGGGGAGACCAAAGTTTTCCGTTGCCGCCTCTCATGCTGAATGGGCAGTTGCATATAGTGTCATTAAAGGTTTTACCAGAGTACTCAAAAGCTGCGGCATATGTGAAGGGCTTGAAAGCTGAACCTGGCGAGCGGCGAGCCATCGCTCTGTTAAATTGTGATTCCATAAAGCTACTGCCTCCAGATACGGCTTTGATTTGTCCTGTTGAGTTTTCAATTACAACGGCAGCGCCATTTATTTTTTTTGAGGGGTCTGTGATTTCTTGGTTTATATCATTTATCTGTTTGGCGAGTTCAGCGCTAACGATCGATTGAATATTTGGGTCAAGCGTTGTTTTGATTCTGAATTTGCCGTAGTGAGTTATGGTGTCGTCTGAATAGCCCAGTGACAATAGGAATTCTTTCGACATTCTGTTGCCATAATCAAATTCAGAATCCTGTTGTTTAAGGGGTGAGTAATTAATTATGGTCAACCTTCTCAGGTCCTCGTTGCTAAAAAAGAAATTTTTATATTCGGTTTCGCTAATAAATCCTTCCTCCTTCATTCTAAGGAGAACCCAGTTGTATCTTTCTCGCGCTCTTATTGTACGAGCCTTTTCTTTGTCGACTAGATTTTCGTGTTGTCTGTGGATCTCATTAATTTCTTCCTCGGTGGCGCCTAATTTTATTTCTGGCATTAGCGGTTCATGAAATAGCGGACAGAATAGACTAGCCGACTTGTTGAGACTTACAAGTATTGCAACCTCCTGAAGAGTCGGCTGATTTTTACGGATGTCTTTGCCAAAATATACTCGGTAGGCCTCGGCTATGCCATTCGCACCATGACCGAAATATATATTGTTCAGTAGAGCAGTTATTATCTGATCTTTACTATGGTGTCTGATAATTTGCATCGCAAATCTCATTTCAATCCACTTTCTGTAAAGGGTTTGGTCTCGATTTCTGAATTCTGGAACTTCTTGGGCGTATATTGTTCTAGCCGTTTGCTGTGGAAGTCCACTGGCACCGCCTTTTTGGCCGTATCTAAAACCAATCTTATAACCTATTTGTATGACTAAGGCCCTTGCTGTTGCTAATGGGTCTATGCCGAATTGTATCTTTGAATAAAACCTTTTGTCTTCGGCCGATGTTAAGCCATTGATTATTGATTCCGGAATATCTTCTCTTTTAATTGGATCTCTATTTTCGTAGAAAAACCCCCCAATAACGGAGTCGTCAGAAGCCAAAACATAGGATGTTCCAATATTGTTGCCCTGGCCTATTTTTTGCCAATTTATCGGATTTCCATTTTGGTCTCGTAGGTCTTTGGTGTAAAAATACGAGAATAAACCTAGTGATAGGGCTACTACTATTGTAGCTGTCATTAATATTACGGTTCCCAAAAATAGCTTTCTTATTATCCAATATTTTTTGGCTGCGCTGATTAGCTGGCGACTTAGTTTGAGCGCGCCATTGCCCGAATCCTTGATAAGTTTCAAGGGTGATCTCCCTTATTTTTAATGAGCTTAGCTAGCCAGGATACTAGCAGGGGGCGGGCCTTTTTTCAAATGTCGGAGATGTAAAATTCTATTGGATTGTGATCAGAAACCCGATCGCTTAATACGTTGAAATACATCTTTTTTTGTTGGGCAGTTTTTGTGTCAATGAAAATCTGGTCGGCTTTTAATTTTATACCCAAACCTACTTTTGCGAGAACAAAGGCAACCTGATTGGGTAAATGATTTGCATATTCTGAATAGCGGCTATCGAGCGTGGCCTCCATGCTTTCTGTTGCGCAAACAAATTCAGGAGAAAAAAGTTTGATTACGTTAAGGCGTTCGCCTGGAAATCCAAAATTAAAATCTCCGCCAAATAATATTGGCGCTTCTTGTCCTAGATAATTAATCATCTGCTTAACTTCGTGTGCCTCTAGTTCACGTACTCGTTTATCTACTCCAGAGTGAAGATGAACATTCCCCATGGCAATCGATTTAGTCTCATATTCAAAAGTTGCGCACAAGAAACCAAATGCTGGATGTCCAAATCCTCTTACTGGGTCTTTCCGCATTTGTCCGAATGAGCGGAATACACTTTTTGATTTTTGGAAACCATTTTTGTGTGCAATGCAAAGCCAATTATTTTCAGCCAGATCTGTATCGTCCCCTGTAATTAATTTGTAGGAATCATGACTTTTTAGTATTGCCAAGACGTTTTCGGTTGCCTCTTGCAGTAACAAAAAATCGTATGCATTTGATACGATTGTTTTTTCAAGAAAATTTGCCAGTCCGGGTTGATGTCCTTTTTGGCAATTTAATGAGAGGATCTTCATCTTTTAAGATAGAAACATTACAGAAAGTACAGTTGGTGCCGCTGGTCGGAGTCGAACCGACATGCCTTGCGGCACACGATTTTGAGTCGTGCGTGTCTGCCAATTCCACCACAGCGGCCCCAACTATACTCGTGTTCGTTAAGATTCTAACTAATTCTTTGCAATTTTTCAATCAGAGAGTAGAATTAAGTCATAATGGCGCGCATCATAGGAGTAATAAACGCAAAAGGTGGAGTAGGTAAGACAACCACCGCGAACAATCTTGGGGCTTACCTTGCCGCAATGGGCAAGTATGTTTTGGTCGTGGATCTAGATCCTCAGGCCAATGCCACTTCAGGTCTGGGGGTTAAGATGGAAGATGATCACCTCAATCTTTATCACGCTATAATTGGTAATGAGGAGCCCGGTGCGATAATAAGGAAAACCTCAACCCTTGGTTTTGATGTTTTACCTTCTGCTGCTAGCCTGGCTGGTGCCACAGTTGAGTTGGTTGATATCGAGGAACGCGAATATAGACTGAAGAAATCACTTGAAAAAATAAGGACTAATTACGACTACATACTTATTGATAGTCCTCCTTCTCTTGGCCTGCTTACCATTAATGGTCTTGCTGCGGCAGAGCAGGTTATTATACCAGTACAGTGTGAGTATTACGCGCTTGAAGGGCTGACTCAGCTTTTTAAAACAGTAGAGCTAGTTCGTTCTTCTATAAATCCTCAATTGCAGATTCTCGGTGTATTGCTTACAATGTATGATAAGAGGAATAAGCTTGCTAATGAGATTGTTGCGGAAGTAAAGAAGAATTTTCCAGGAAGGGTTTTTGAAACTATAGTTCCAAGGTCAGTTGCCTTGGCTGAGGCTCCGGGATTCGGCAAGACAATATTGCAATTTGATAGTAAGTCAAAAGGGGCAGAAGCATATAGGCAATTAGCAGAAGAGATTCTTAAAATTAGCAATTAGCAATCGGCTGCTAGAAATATCTAGTCGTCGCAAACTAGTTGCTGTGCATTAGTGAAAAAACTACTAGGATTGGGTAGGGGACTTGAATCCCTGATTCCCATCAAGAAAAATAATGTTACTCCTAAAATACAGGACAATGTATTTTATATTGAAATAAATAAAATCAGGCCGAATGCCAGTCAGCCGAGAAAGGATTTTGACCACAACGGTTTGAAGGAGCTCGCTACCTCGATTAAAAAATATGGTATTTTGCAGCCTATTTTGGTTTCTAAGATAGAGATTGAAACAGAAAGGGGTTTGGACTTTAGTTATGAAATAATTGCCGGTGAACGCAGATGGCGAGCTGCTAAAATTGCCGGGTTGCCGCATGTTCCTGCGATAGTTAAGGATAATTTTGATGAGAGTCGCCTAAGGCTCGAAGTTGCTTTGGTGGAAAACTTGCAGAGGGAGAATCTTAATGCAGTTGAAGAGGCAGAAGCGTATTCAAGGTTGGCAGCTGAGTTCAAGCTGACACAAAAACAAATTGCTGAAAAGGTTGGAAAAAGCCGAGAGGTGGTAGCCAACTCATTACGATTGCTCGATTTGCCGGGTGACATTAAGCTTGCTCTCCGTGCAGGAAAGATTAGTAGGACACACGCCAGGACACTCCTGTCATTTAAAGATGAGGCCAAACAGCGTGAGATGTATAAACAAATTCTTATTGGTAATTACGCGGTGCGTGCGCTTGAGGGAGCAGCCAAGGAATATAGAGTCAGCAGCGATAAGACCGTTGCTTCAGTGGCGGCCGCTAGTCCTCGATTTGATCAGCTTCAAAACAATCTTTCTAAAAATCTAGGCGCACCAGTGCTCATTAAGCATGGTGCTAGTGGCGGTAATATTATTATAAGGTTTACTGATCTCGAAGAACTAAACAAAATTGCTAAGACTATCTTGGATTAAAAAAGGCGGCTTTTGCCGCTATTTTTTATAACTTTACTCAGTTTTTGGTGGGTTGGATATGGTGGGAAATCTGCTGATAAGTTGATCTCTCAGGGCAGTTATTTCCAGTGGATCAATCGCTAACACTAGATAATCGCAAAGATTGGCAGCGTTACGAATCGGGTCTTGTTCTGTAAGGCCTACCCGATCATTTAAATGTATTAAAACGAGTGTTGCGCTGCAGCTTTCCCTTCGTGGCACCTTGAGGCTAAACGCAGTGACACTTGTTCCTCCGAGTGCTTTAGGTTGAGGTGTTTCTGCCATTACTCCTCCATAATAAAAAGAACCTAGAAAATTATATCAAAATTTTTAATCAAAATCAAGGTCTGCCTCTGGCAAAAACAAAACCTATGACTTCTTTGGCGCCAGCACCCTTTAGGGCGCGGGCGCAGTCGTTTAATGTGTATGATGTAGTAGACACATCATCTATAAGAATGATTTGCTTTTCCGAGGTTATATTGTTGGGAATGGTTTTGTTTTTATCTATAGAACAAAAACTACCTTGGATGTTATTAATTCTTTCGAGACGATTTTTTATGTCTGCCTGATGCCTCGTGTTAGAGGTTCTTTTTATAATAGAACTATTAATATTCAGGCCTAGGTTGGCGCTCAATGATCTTGCGATTAACTCGGACTGATTAAAACCTCTCCAATTAAGTCGTTTTTTGTGAAGTGGAACCGGAATAACTATGGTATTCGATGGTTCTATGGTATTTAAAATATTTTTTTTGAAGTATGGACTCATGAGATTGCCAACCACGTTGGCTAATGAATAAACAAATTGGTATTTCATGGTCTTTATGAGTTTTTTAACTAGTATGTTTTCGTAATTGGTGAATGCAAAAAGCCGGTTCAAATACCGATCCTTTATGCAGAATGGGCATGTCTGGCCTGCTCTTGTTGGTGAGGAGCAAAAGGCACACGAGAATCCTGCTTGGCCTGGTATTTTGGATATACAAACAAAACAGATATTCGAAGGTGTTGTATCCTCTAGCAAAACGTCGCAGCCCAGGCAGCGTCTTGGGAATATCAGGTCTGCAATGCTAGCTCTTAGGTTAGCCATGTGTATAAAAATAATACAGCTAGTGTTATACTTAAAAGATACATGAGGTTTTTTAATTTCAGTTCAAAAAGTAGAATTGGTATAGACATAGGCACAGCTTCAATAAAGATAGCCGAATTGTCCAAGGATGGTGGTCGTTTTAAATTAAAAAACTACGGCCTTTTTGAACTCGAGTCAATAGACGAGGCCTTAAGCGTTAATAAAAACAGTCCCAGCAGCAGAGTTGCTCAGCTTACGGATAGAGATTTAGCCTGGGGTATTAGGGAAATTTTAAAAAGAGGCAAGATAACGGCTAAAGATGCCGTGGCTTCAATTCCTTCTTTTTCGACTTTTGCGACAATAATTACCATGCCATACATTTCTGAAAAAGACATGGCCAAGACCATAAGCTTTGAGGCGAGAAAGTACATACCCTTACCGATGGATGAAGTTGTCTTAGATTGGTCTATAATAAATGTATCCAGCAACTCCCAGGGTTCTCCCTTAAATATCCAAACCGGAACTTCTAAACCGCCGACTGTAGAGGTTTTTTTGGTTGCTGTTCCCAAACAAGAAACAGAGCGTTACAGGGATATAATGAAAAACGCCGGAGTTAACCTTAGAGCACTCGAGCTTGAAAATGCAGCGCTTATTAGGGCTCTCGTGGGTAATGATCTAGGTCCGATAGCTATAGTAAGCATAGGAGGCCGTAGTACATCAATACTGGTTGTTGATGGTGGAGTTGAAAGAGTTAGTCATAATTATGAGGTTGGAGGTTTTGAAATAACCAAATCAATATCAAGATCTTTGAATATAAGCCTAAAAAGAGCCGAAGAGCTCAAAAGAAGCTTTGGAATTAAGCAGGCCAATAATAATGTGATACATCAAGCGATGACATCATTAGTGGATATGATGGCGTTCGAAACTAAGAAAACGATACATGTATATGAGGAATCAAAAAAAACAAAAATAAACAGAGTTCTTCTTGTCGGTGGACTTGCAAATATGCCCAGTTTTGGCGATTACTTTGGCGCAAGACTTGGCATACCACTGGCGATAGGGAACCCATTGGCAAGGATAGTTTTGGATCCTGGTTTAGATCCAATAAGAGGAGAACTCAATTCGACCTTCGCGATAGCACTCGGTTTGGCTATGAGGGAAGTTTAGGCTGTTAATAACAATTGTACATAATTAGGTTAGAATATATAAGTATCGACTTTCTGCTCTTATTCTCAGAATTTTAAGTCTGGGATTTAAAGGGAAAGAAAGTTATAAAATATTGGCTGATGCCGGAGGGCTGCAACTTCTTCCAGAAACTAGGAAAAAAATAGAAATAAAAATGCCTGGGCAAAACAGGCTTGTTGTTGTTGCGGGAGTTATAGCTGCCATTGTGATTGCTACCTATTTTTTTCTTGTTTTTCGTAAAAACAGCCTAGTCCAATCTATAAGTGTGATTGATCAGGAGATACTAGATGTTGAAAGATCTAGAGACAAAGAAGCTGAGCAAAGAGTGCTTAACTTAGTTGCGCAACTCCAGGTGGTTAACCCGATATTAGCTGCTCATGTTTTTTGGTCTGACGCTTTTACTAAAATACAATCCATTACTCAAGGAGAGTTTCAGTTTCAATCGATTAATGCCGATATGGGCAGTTCCAAGATTGTTATAAAGGCTTCAGCCTCGAGCTATACTACGGTGGCCAAGCAGGTGGCATCTTTTTATTCTCTCGATTCAATTAAGGATGTAATAATAAACAAGATACAACTGCAGTCTACTGGGAGATTGGAAGTTACCATGGAAGTTAAGTTTGATACGAATAAATTTTTAATGAGAAAGTAGTTTTAATCCAAGATAATTTAAATGAATAAGAATACTCTATCCGCAATAATTTGCTCAATCTCTGCCATTTTATTTTTTGTTTTAGTTTGGCCTGAATATCAAACAACCAACAACCTTAAAGAATCTCTAAGTGTTAGACAGCTGGTATTAAGCGATAGGAAGGCTGCAGTGAGCAGGGTTAGTGAATTAGAGGCTGAAATTAATTCAAGGCAAGCTGATATTAAAAAAATTAAGACTTTTTTGCCCGAACGTAAGCAAATTGACGAAATTGTATCCGGTCTTCAATCTATGACACAGGAGTCTGGGCTTCAGTTGTTGGCCATGACGACATCAGATGTTTCTGGTTTTGAGGACGTTGATTATAAAAAGGTCTTAGTAAGTATTGATGTTGTGGGTAGGTATCCTGCTTTTGTGGAATTTCTTAAATTATTGGAAAAAAGTTTGCGATTGTATGACGGTTTTGAGGTATCTGCGGGTGTATCTACTGCTGCCAATAGCGTGACTGACAACGTTAATTTTACAGTTAAAATGCACGCTTATTATAATGAATAAAAAATAAAAATGGATATCAACTCTAATAAAAGCACAACTAGTCCGGTAATACTTTTTGCTATAATAGCCCTAGGTTTTATAGTCGGCTATTTTTACTATTCTCAATTTTCATCTCAGAATATTTTAGAGTCGGCCCCACTGGCTATCCCTGAGGATGACAACTTGACCAAGTTTAACTCTCTTACTTTGGATTTCGGTCCTTTTGATAATTTAAACTTTAAGTCATTGCGTGTTTTCGGTGAATCACCGGTTCAGGCCGGGGTAAGTGGTAGACCAGATATTTTTGCACCGTTCTAAACTCTGTCTTGGGTATTAGTTTTTAGGTTTTTAATAAAATTAAGCCAAAACTTAAGCACCAAAATCCAGGATCTATCCAATTGGCCTATCAACCACCCCAACTATTAATAGAAGAACTTGTAAAGCGCAAGATTTTAACGCAAGAATCGGCTGATGAAGTAAGCAGGGAGTCTGCATCAAATCAAAAGGAATTTGGAGAAGTTTTGATAACTAAAAATTTAATAAGCGATTCTGAGCTTTTGAAAATTAAAGCCGAGATTTACCAGCTTCCAATTGTTGATTTGGCAGTAGTTGAAGTTGACAGAGAATTGGTCAAAGATATTCCCGACAATATCATAAGTTTATACAAAATATTGCCGATTAGCACCGAAAACTCTGTTCTTAAGGTAGCCATAATAAATCCTGAAGATATCGCAGCATTGGAAGCAGTTAAATTCATTGCTTCGGATCGTGGTCTTAACCTTGAGAAATATCTCATAAGTTATAAGGATTTCTCAAATGTTAGTAAAAATTTAAAAACATTGACTTCAGAAGTTGGTAGGGTGTTGGAGTCTCTGCCTGGTGACGAGAGAAAGCAATTAGAAATCAGTGACAAGACAGCTGGTCTAGATCAAATAACTGCCGAAGCTCCGATAACAAGAGTGGTTGCTGCCATAGTTAAGCATGCCGTTGAGACAAGAGCCTCTGATATTCACATTGAACCCTTTGAGGATAGGATAAGGCTA
>Ga0209542_10014679_pt1 | contig 13293 bp, 18 predicted proteins | sample RifCSPhighO2_01_FD_184028 | JGI IMG/M metagenome (GOLD analysis project Ga0209542, IMG submission 184028) | Soil microbial communities from Rifle, Colorado - Rifle CSP2_plank highO2_0.1 (SPAdes) (version 2) | ecosystem: Environmental > Terrestrial > Deep subsurface > Rock core/Sediment ... | reverse complement strand
TACAATTTTCAAAAGTTTATTAACACGTTTAGCTGAAGAAAGACCATCAACCTCATGGTACGGTACAAACTTAAAGGTAACCATCTTTGTCTATTTAGCCTCTTTTAACCTATATATCCTAGTACTAGGAAACTCTTAGGCTTTTTAATGTTTACGATTTGCTCTATTTAGCTAAGGCAAAGAGCTGTTCGTAAAACTCTTCCACATTCTTTCCATATTTTGCGGAAATACCCACAATTTTATATTGAGGAAAAGCTGCTTTTACGGCTTCAATATTTGCTTTCTTTAGATCTACTTTGTTGGCTGCTATTAATACCGGGATATTTCTAGCCTGCAAATTTCCAATGATCGTAATATTAACCTGAGAATAAGGATCTTTAGTAGCATCCAGAACAACTACCACCGAATCCATGTCATCAAGCCATTTAATAGAATCGATAACCCCTTTGGTTGCTTCTTTTGCTCTCTTTTTTGCTTCAGTTTTCTTCAATCCTTTCTTGATAAAATCTTCATAATCGATTTTTGTTGAAATTCCAGGCGTATCCACCAAAGAAAACGTTAATTCCTTTCCTCTTTTGTTCTTAATATTGACCTGCTCTTTGATCTTAATTTCCCGTGTCTCATGAGCGATATGCGATACAGAAGACATCTCTTCTCCCAGCCAATCCTGACAAATCTTGTTGGCTAAGGTCGACTTGCCGCCATTTGGAGGGCCATATAAGCCTAGCTTGATGTGGTCCTTTTTACTAAATGGATTTACAGATAATTTCTTGAAAAGATTTTTTAAAAACGCGGTCACCATTTCTTTTTACACGCTCCCTACTTTGAGTTGGGATTGAATTGAGCTTATTAAAGTTTTTGGTGGTCTAGGGAATAGATAAGGAAAGATTTCCATTCTTGAAGTTCATAATAAATATAAAGATGTTATTGATCACTCTATTCATGGTAGATAACAACAATTCAAAGTCTAAATTAAGAACAGCTGCTAAAGTTCTAGCGGTAGCTGGTTTTTTAGGCGGAACCTTTTATCTAGCAAGTAAGGATATTAGAGAACGTTCTAAAACAGCTCAAGTGCAACCATCAGCTTCAATTCCCGAAGCTGCTCCTACTTTTAGCGATAAAGAAAACGAATTACATGATGGTGTATACCGTGGTCAACTAAATGGGAGACCTATTGAATATATGGTAAAATCTGGTTTTTGTTCATTACGTCTCATGCCAGGATTTGTTTTCGATTCCGGTTGTAATAATACTGCTGACAGCGTGGCTACCGGTCATGGAGAAGATTACAGTAGAGAAGATCTAGAGCGGACTGGAAAAACAGTGTATTTTGATCAACTTCTCACTGCAGCGCAGAAATTAGCCCTTCCAGAAAACAAAGTTCCTGATACAGCAAAAGAGGATCTAGATAGGATGTTAGCGCCATACAAATAAACAATTTTTTATATTTTCTTCCACAGAATAATTTATAAGCCTCTATTCTCTTCTCCTGCTATGCCTGAACGCTACTTAGTGGTGGATCGTCTTAAGCTTAGTTATGAAGGACTTTTTAATGCTGACGAGCTCTATCAGCTTATCGCTCAATTTTTTTACGAAAAGGGCTGGGATTGGTATGAGAAGATGAACCAGACTATTGTTACTTCGGCTGGAAAGCAAGTCCGCATCATCTTTGAACCCTGGAAAAATATTACCGATTACTATAAGTTAGCAGTAAGCATCCGTCTTAATATGATTGATGTTAAAGAAGTTTCAGTAGAGCATGAAGGGAAAACTATTCGCACCAATCAGGGCACTATCCGCATCATTTTTGATGGTTTTGTGGTCAGCGACCGAAAAGGTAAATGGAGTGGAAAACCGATCTACTGGTTTATGAGCATCCTGTTTGAAAAATATTTTTTCCGCAACCACTATGGCAAAGCGGAAACCTGGATGAAAAAAGATATTGAAAACCTGCACCAGAAAATTAAAACTTATCTCAATTCCTTTAAATACAGCTATGGGCGTTAAAGATGGAAAACAATCTAATCATCAATAATCGGGAATTACATTATTCTGGCATCTTCCGTACTGATGATCTTTTTTTTACTTTAAACAAAGCTCTAGAGCAAAAAGGATACACCAAGCGGGAGAAAAAAAGTGAAGAATTAGTGACTCCGCTGGGTAGATTGCTGCAATTAGAATTACGTCCGTTCAAAATCAAGACAAATTATATCACCTTAATGATTAAAATTCGCATTACCTTAGATAATATTACTGAAGTAAATGAAAAGCGCAATAATATTAAAGAACGCTTTCAGAAAGGAGATGTTCATCTTGTTTTTGATGCCTGGTCTTTAACCGATTACGAAAATCGCTGGGGGATGAAACCATTAGCATATTTTATGAAAGCAGTGGTTAATAAGTACTTATATAAATTTCCACTTGAAGAAGGTTTTGTCCGCGAGTTAGCCAGCGATACCGCGTATATCTACGGTGAAGTTAAAAATTTGTTGCAATCATATCAGGGCAAGAAACTTCCGCCTATGCCTGAGCAGGAAGTATTGAGAAGAGTCGAAGAAGAGATGATGAAGAAGTCTGGAGCGGATATTTGAGACCAAAAACTTTATAATTCTCCTCTTATATGGATTTTTTGGTGGGATGTTTGGAGAAATAAAAATGTCAGAAAAATCATTAGAGTGCTTGGCTTTAAATGAAGAAGGAAAATTTATCGATATGGGTGGAAAAGTAGTTCATGCAAATATTGTTAAAGGCCCATTTAATTTGTCAGTTCAAGCAGATAGATTAGGATCAGGAACATTCGTCGATGCTCCAGCGACAAGAGTTATAGAAGCAGTACGAGCTTCTGCACCAGAAAATGCAAATGCTTATATTAGGGGTCTGGCCACCGAGCCGGTAGCAAATGCTAATTACGCTGTATACAATGCTTACTGTCGGGTTCCTATACTCTACTTAAGAATAGAATCTGAACCAAAAACACAGTAATTTTTTTAACTATTTTCCTAACCTATAGCTTTCCCTCGCAGATCAAAAGTCTCTGCTTTCACAATCCTTACCTTAAGTTTATCTCCAATCTTGTAATCTCCTTCAACAATAATTTTCTTATAAGAGTCGTTCCTGCCGATCCATTGTCCTGACTCGCGACCATTTTCATCAATCAAGATTTCTCCTTCCCAGTCAACCCAGCGTTCATTCTGCAATTTAGAAACATTATGGAAGATGTCAGTTAATACTCTTGATCTATGCCTCACCACTTCGTCAGGCAATTCCTGCAAATCAGCTGCCGGCGTGTCTGGACCTGGCCAAAAACTGGATATGCTAATGAAATCTGGAGTGGTTTTACGCACTACCTCTAAAGTGCCCCAATAATGGTCATCAGTTTCCGTTGGATAGCCGACAATGATCTCAGTCATAATATTAATCTCTGGGATTTCCCGTTTAAACAAATTAATAGTTTGTAGATATTCTTCAACTGTATAGCGCTGGCGCATTGCCTTCAGAGTTTCATCATGTCCCGCTTGTAAGGGTAGATGTAAGAATTTGAAAACCTTTGAGTGCTTGTAAGCCTCTACCAGTTTAGTTCCAATTTTTAGGATATTACTAGGATTACCAATTCCAATTCTAATTTTAAAATCTCCTTCAATCTTAACTAAATCTTCCATCAAGGTTGGAAGATCAGTACCAATATCAAACCCATAACCAAAAGTATCTTGCGAGGTCAACCAGATTTCTTTTACTCCTTCTTTTACAGCTTTTGCTGCCACTTCAACAATCTCGGCAACAGGATATGAATCTAAAGTTCCTTTGGCTTTTTTAGTCTTACAAAAGACACATGCTTCTAAACATCCTCTATTGATAGGAAGAATTTCTACGATTGGATTTTTTCTCACTTTTGGCAGATTCAGCGGCGGCATCTCATCATTGCTCAACAACTGCAAGACATTATCATGCAAGGCTTCTTCCACTACCTGTACTACATTATGAATCTGTTTTGTTCCGATAAAGGGATATCCACGCAATTTTGCCCGATCGGACTGGTGTATACAACCAGCAATAATTGAAATTTTGTAAGGGTGTTCTTTTTTGAATTGTTCTAATTGAGAGAAAAAAGTATTTTCTGATGAATTTTTAACGATGTTGGTATTAAAGACCACCACATCAGCATCTTCAATAGTTTCGACTAATTCAAATTTTGCCTGTTTTAACAATCCTGCCATCTGCTCAGAATCAGCCTGGTTTGCTGTATCAGCATTTTGGACATGAAATGTAGTCATATCACGTTTTTAGCTCAGTATTTTAAAAAGATTATGCACTAAGAAATATTTTATTCGTCTAATCTATCTTCAAGCTTATGATCAGCCTTAGAGGCCTTTTTAGCAACTTCACTGTCACGGATATACATAACATCACCTGCTGCTGTCCTTACTCCGTACATTGGCACTCTACGTCCACCCTGCTGAATTATGTACGCATCATTAACCCCGTCTTCGTTAAAATCTACCTCTTGCGGAATGATGCTTTTTGGCTCGTTATCGCGATTGTAATTGATGAGATATAATGATCCTGTAAGAGTAAGTGCCGTAGCTGTCGCAACTGCAATAAGTGCATGCTTAAGGTATTGCTGACGCAGCAAGCCATGAATATAATTATCAATTTTATCCCAGCTATCCAAAACTTCGCGATGTTCCTTCTCTTTTTTTTCTAAAACAAGTTGGTGTACTGGCTTTAATTTACAGCCGGGCTTACTTTCCACTAACCTTAATTTTCTTGCACTCATTTCAAAACCCCAGCCTTTTCAATATCACTTCGGCATCAAATTCTTCTAAATCCTCATACCTTTGTCCCATCCCTAAAAATAAAATAGGTTTCTTGATAGTATAAGAAATTGACAATGCCGCTCCGCCTTTCTCATCCACGTCAGTTTTGGTCAAGATCGCTCCATCCATCTCAATCAGATCATTAAATTGCTTAGCCTGTTCGATACAATCATTTCCAGTGATGCTTTCACCGACAAAAATTTTCAAATCAGGTTTTGCCACTCTCAAGATCTTTTCCAACTCCTGCATCAAATTAGTGTTAGAATGTAATCTTCCTGCCGTATCTAGCAACACTACTTTTATTCGATTTTTTTCTGCATATTTAATTGCATCAAAAGCCACTGCCGCTGCATCTGCGCCGTAATCATGCTTGATTATTTTCACCCCAAGCTTGTCAGCATGCTCTTCTAATTGCTGAATAGCTGCCGCTCTAAAAGTATCGCAAGCTGCCAAGACTACTGACAATTTATGTTTCTGAAAATAATGCGCCAGTTTGGCGATAGAAGTTGTTTTACCAGTTCCATTGATACCAAAAAAGGCAATAACTAAAGGCTTATCCTTCTTCTCGGCCAATTCAAGTAAGTCAACTTTATCAAATGATAAGATTTCAGTCAAAGTCTGTTTTAATGTTTCCTCAATCTTCCTTGGAACATCTCTTGGCAACGGTTTATCGACTAATTCTTTTTTGAGATCCTCTTTGATCTTCTCGATCACTTCCACAGAAACATTATTCTCTAAAAATGCCAGTTCCAAATCCCAGAACAGCTCTTCAAATTTCTCAGCAGAAATCTTTTTGGTGGTTAAAGAAGTTTTAACCTTACCGAAGAAAGATTGCCGTTCTTCAGGTTCTTCAATCTTTTCTTCTTTAATCTCTTCAATAACTTCTTCCTTTGCTTCCTTTTCTTCAACTTCCTCTTCTTCTTTTTTCCCAAATATCTTTTTAAAAAATGATCTCTCTTCTTTAGGCTCTTCTGCAGCTTTTTTTGTTATAACTTCTTCTGCTTTCTCTTTCGGAGTTTCTTTCTGTTCTTCCCTAACTTCCGGTGCCGGTTTTACTTTTTTCTTTTGTTCTTTTTTACTGCTTTTTTTTGCAGCAGGCTTTTCTTTTTTAGTTTCTTTAATCTCCTTCTTTTTATCCTCAACTTTAGTCCTCTTGACCTCAACAGATTTTTCAATAACTTTCTCTACTACCGCTTCTTCTGTCTTCTTAGAGAAAACCGATACTGCCTGCTTTAACTTTTCTTTGAGTTTGCCAAACATCTTAGTTTACTACCTCGCCAGATTCTTGGTATAATTTGTGTCCATGCCTATATAATTCCTGAAGAACATTTTCTGCTTCCACAATATTTTCTGTGATCTTCTCTTTCTGCTCTTCAAGTAAAGTAATCACTTCAGGAATGGTTTTTTCTGTGCTAACATCAGCGCCAACATTCACCACTAGCTTTTGATTATCTTTTAATTCGGCCTTCAGAAAGATGCCATTAGCAACTGGCGCAAGCAGCTCTGTATTGAGATCTATCTTTTGCAACTCTGTAAGCGCTTCTATAGAAGTATCAAGCTCTTTTTGTTGCATCTGAAGCTTTTCCATATATTCAGTGATCTGTTCTACTTGCTGCTGCAGCATTTGTAGTTGCATGTACTTGTCTTCATTTCTCTTCTCATCCGCCATGGTTACAACTTCTGTTTTAACTGTTCTAAGAACCCTTTGTATAATTTCAGGCTTTTCAAAAATGGAAGGTCTGGATCATCAGACTTGCCTAGAAATGGAGCATTGCTGATCAAAAATCCTTGATCATCCTTCTTGACATGATGGAGCTCTTTCTCTACCAGAATCTTCAAGACTGATTTTTCTTCCTTGGTTAAGCTCATCATAGGGGGATAAAGTGAGCTTGGTTTTATAAAGGTTTTTGTTGGGTTTTGTTAAGAAATATGGTCTGGAGCATGATAATTCTTTTATAAGAAATCATGCTAAACCAATCTCCTATCGGAGGTACTTAAAATGAAGAATAAATTATATGCTTTGGGATTGACTGCATTAATGGGGTTGTATGGTTGTGGAAAAGAGGAAGTTGCAAAAACAGAATCTGTCCCTAAAACTGAAAATTCTACAAACACCAAAACTCCAGAAACACCTGGTACCCTACCAACAACTAATCACAATATACGAAATTACGTGCAAGATCTAGAAGGAACTTATAGAGGTCTTGTGGATGGAATGGCTGCTGAATACACAGTAGAAGCCGATAATTGTTATCTTACCTTACAGGGGCCAAAAAGAGTTTTTGGGATTTATGACCAAGATTGTGATAATGCAGCAGAGTTTGTACGTACGCCTAATACTAATTATGCTGGGATTGGAAAAGGGCTTGTCGGCGTATTTAACGAATACTCCAGAGAAAATTTACGTGTGGCAGGTATGGAGAGAAGATTTGATGGTTTGCTCAGGGACGGCTGGGATCTAGTCAAGCCAGAAAATAAGGTTGAAAGAGATTATCAGAAAGAATTAGATGACCTATTACAACCTTAAATTTTTCTTTTACTTTATTTAATCCCTAACATCTTCTTAACCTGCTCAAGCGTACCTTTCGCACTACCCTTCATAAAAACTCATTTCCTGGGTCTTTTCATCAACAAAGACATGCGCTTCCGGATGTTCTGCTAGATACTTTTTCCGCTTCTCTTCCGGCATATCATGCAATGTTCCCTTGCCGCTTAATCCTACTTGTGGAGTTTTCAATCTGTAATCTTCAGAGGTGAATTCTTTTCCGGTTAGCAAGAATTCATCGTAAAGCTGATGGAATTTTGGAAAATCGATCCAGGTTTTCCAGACCCCGTCAACCTTGTATTTCTTTTTCGCAAACATCACTACCCGGGAAGCAATATGTTCTGATACAATCTCATACTCCGGCAAATGTTGCACCAATTCTTTTGAAAAGACTACCACCTCTTCATGCAGGGGCATATTTTCCTTACTCAATCTTTCCTGTGATGGCCCGACATGCATGTAAGCCTTCACTTCAATAAAATCAGGACTGCCTCGTGTAATTAAATCAGCATACTCATCTAATGCAGTCATGTTGATATGCTTGATCATAGTCAGTCTGATACAGGTGCGCTGCTTCTTCTGCGCTAAATAATCTAAGCTTAACAACATTCTCTCCCAGAAATCAGGGAACAAAGGCCGGTCTACTTCTTTGAGCATTTCTTTAGTAGGCGCATCCACGCTGCAATATAATTGGGTGATCGGTTTCAGATTCTTGATCTGTTCCGGATACTGTGAATTAGTAACTAAGAAAGTAGAAACATTATCTTTATGGAAGCCGTCGATCAATTCATTCATCCTTGGATAGGTGATCGGTTCTCCTGTCAATGATAGTGCTACATGCCTGATCTGGTTGGATTTTTCATAGGCGGTTTTATTGGCTACCGGAGATCCTTTAAACCCGATAAGTAATTTGTGATGCGCTTTCTTACTCTCTTCAAGAATCATATTTGGATCATCCACGCCCCATTTCCATTCTTTACTCACTGGAGCTTTATACCCCCGCCAGCAGAAAGTGCAGCGGTTGGCACAGCTGATGCTAGTTGTCATCTGCATGCATTGGTTGCTCATGATCCCATAGAACTTTAATTTGTAACAGCCGCCTTCCCCATTGATCATGTTCTTGGTCCAGCCGCAGGTCTTGACCGCGCTGTGGCTGCCGACAATGCGGTATTGCTGCTTTTCAAGTTCTGCTTTAGCTTCGGGAGTTAGCATAAGAAGTATATTTTAGAAGTGTATTTAAAAATGTTACTTCAGCAATCGAGCAATATTTTCCGTCGTAGTAAGCACCACATTTCTCTGCACCCAGCTATCTAATATACTTTGTAACGGCAAATTGGGAAGTTCTTTGATTGCGTCGGTAGGAACAAAAACTTGTACATTCTGGTCTAGTAATCCTCTTACCGCGTAATCAACACAGACGTTGGTGGCTACACCATACACAATGGCACTATCAGGCTGTAATAATCTTACCAATGGATGAGCATGAGGCGTTCCTGTAAAAACATCAAACTTGTCTTTATATAAAATCAGATTTCTTCTTCGCAATGCTTCTTCCGGATCAAAGTAATTTTGTTGCCAATCAATGATGTAAGGGTTATGAGGATTAGTTGCAGGAACAAATTCTGCTCCTCTGCTGTTCATTAAACAATGCGGATGAAAGGTCTGTACAAAATCAGGAGCATCAGAAAATTCTTCAGATCTTGGAGTATGCCAGTCCGCAGTATTAATCACCGTTATTCCACTTGATGCAGCCAAATGAGTTAGTTTCTCCAATTTTTCTTCAATTTCCCTGGCCTTAGGAATAGCTAATTTTCCCTGATAGCTTTCATCGCTTCTCATGAAATCGTACTGGGTATCAACATTCCAGAAAATAGTTTTAACCATATTTTGTTTTAAAATAATTTTCTTTTAAATAAGTATCTAGTCTTAAACTCAAATGATGTAATCTTTCTCTTCCTTCCACCTTTTTAATCATGAACTGCGGAAGGCTTTCCAAACCATACCTTCCAGCAAGGATTCCCGTGCATACCGCGGCAATCGAATCAACATCTCCGCCGAGATAAATCGCATTTTTTAATGCGGAAAAAGTATTAGAAGAATGCTTGATTGTATAAAGAGCAGCGCCGGCGGTGCGCATAGAAGTTCCAGGTAGCCCTTTCACTTTCCTTGTAATAAAATGAGGAATCGGTTGTGGACCACATAACTTTTCAAAGCCTGCTTTTGTTAATTTATCTAGTTCAGGGAGATTCATAATCTCTTCCAAATATTGCAGAGTTTCTGGATGAGAAATAAATTGTGTACAATAGTCAAAAATAAAATTTCTATTTCCTTCTTTTGCAATCATATATTCCGATGCTCTTGCCACTAAAATGCTGGCTGCTTCTGCCTGAGGATGTGGATGGGTGGCTGAGGCATTAATTATGGCATAGTTGTTAATCAAATTTGATGGTAATAAACCTAAGGGAACCGCTCGCATGGCTGGCGCATTGCCAGGATCTGATCTGTTCTGCTGTCCTGCTCTAACTTCAGCTATGGTCTTTCTTTCTTCATACCAATCCTGTATACTACCATGTCCTTGTCTGGGAAATCCTTTTCTCTTTTTGTCATGCTCATATTCCTCTTTCCACTTCTCTAATAACAATTCTTCAGAGAAAGGTCTGGGATCAAGTAGAGCTTCTACCAAGCCAATTGTATGTTCAGTATCGTCTGAATAGTAACCAGATTCATAACCATGAGCATAATTCTTATCTCTTCTATTGACAAAAGAACTAAAATCAACATTTTTTTTAATCCAATCCCTATCTTGGAATTCTAATCCCACTCCAAAGGCATCACCTATGGCTGTTCCTAATAACATTTCTTCAATTTTCATGCTCACCGTTAATTACTCTATACACCTTACGATCTGCAGGCTTGATATATACACTTTTCCCAGCATTGAATTCTAAGTAATCTGCTTCAACCCCGTCGCTGAAGATAACTCCTTCTTCGGTCATGTGAGAATTTATTTTCAGAGGATCTGTGTTGGTGACCTGCCCATAGATAATACTTGTCCCAGTCATTTTTGAAGGAAATGGTTCTCGGACCGCAAAATTGAGATAGTTGGCCGTACGAGAGAAAGCCACTTCTGCTGGATCGAGTGTTTTGCCATTAGCGATCGCTGCTGCACCTACGCGTACTGAAGTTAGCCAGCCGGTAGAACCTGTTCCGGTAGAGACGATCACTCCACTCGAAGAATGTCTTTCTTTTTTGCCGCCGTGGCTGATCTCATAACGAGAAGAAACATGAGTTCTCCGCCCTACAAAGAAATCATTCAAAGCATAGAGAGTTAGCCCATCTTCTAATTTTGCTTCGGCTAAAGTCATGTTTTCATACTCTACTTTACCTTTTAGTGTTTTAAGCAGCAATGCTGGAAATTCTTCTGCAAGACATGAAGTAAAAGTATCATCAAATCTTTTCGGGTCTGGATTTACTACCAGGATTGGCTGTTCATTGCTGTATTTTGCCACATTCACAAAAAGGCCAGGATCGCCAACCACCACGATGAGATCTTTTTCACTGAATTTGAAGGTGGCTAGATGTTCTTTATCCACCACCTGTGATCTCATCGTCGCTGGAATCGCAGCTTTGGTCATAGCTAACCCCTGCTGATAAGCAGCGTGTGCATCTTGGTAGTATCCATAAGATTCACCACGGGATTCTAAAAAAAATTTAACTTGAGAAGTGGTTGCATGGCGGCATACTAACTCCTCAAGAGGTGTTTTCTTTTTCACTACAACAATTTTTTCTAGTGTCATATTACCTCACATTCTGCAACCCGGCCAGAAGTTCTGGTGTGATGGTTAAGTTAGCAATCTTTTGGGCGTTTCTGCCTAACTCATATAAAGCATGAGCACGTAATTTTTCTGAATCTAATCCCTCAAACACTGCTAATTCTAATTTTGCTGCTTCTGCTTTTGCCCGAGCTTCTTCCATCACGTTGGTACCAGTAAGCTTAACTAATTGTTCTCTGCGTTGTTCTAGCTGAATTTTGTTATTCAATTCATTTTCTTGAATTGCTCTCTCCTGTTCAACCGCCTGGGCACGTCGGGAATACACTGCCTGATCAGATTTCTGTAGCAGACCTTCACGATACTCAGCTCCTAATGCTTTTGCTATTTCCGGCGGGGCTACTATGGAAGAGAAATACAAGAGATTCACTTCTAACCCTAAATCCGGTACTATCTTAAGACCAGAGATTCCTTCTGTAACTTTTTCTGAAAGTTCATCTCCCATCACCAACAAGGATTCTAATTTAGTAGCCTGGATTATCCGCCTTGAATTTGCCCGAATCATTTGTACCAGATGCTCAGGTAACTTCATGGGATCTTCTGAAAGATAATCCCTGGAGCTGTGATCGATGGCAAAATTATATCGTTCAAACACTTTTCCCGGTTCAGCAACTCTATAAAGAAAACCGCCTTGCAAAGAAATCTGTTGGTTATCTTTGGTAACTTCACTGAATACAAAAGGTTGTTCTACCGTGGTAGTGCCTACCATCTCAATACTTGTGCGATGCGGAAGGAAAAAGCCTGATACTCCTATTCCTTCCTTTTTTGGTTTTCCATTTACACTTATCCGTGCATATTCTGATGGTTCTGCTTTAAAATATCCTATACCTAGCATTTTATTGCCTCCGCGTTTATTTGTCCGCCGACTTTAACTATCTCGAAGTTAGAGATAATCTTAAATACTCCCTCCCCCGCAGTGGGGAGTAATGCAAGAAAAACTGCTTACGGAAGCGGGACTCACTCTCAATGAAGCAAAAGTGTATCTTTCTTTATTGAAGCTGGGAAAAGCGCCTTCCGGAAAAATTGTCAAAGAAGCTCATATCGCGGGCGGAAAAGTATATGAAACTCTCTACAAGCTCATACATAAAGGTCTGGTTGAAGTAATAACTGAAAATAATATCAAGCAGTTCATCGCCGCCGATCCACAAAGTCTTCTTCTTTATATGGAAGAACGAAAAAACCAGATCACCAAGCAAGCGGATAGATTAGCCACTATAGTCCCAGAATTACAAAAAATCAAACACCTTACTGAACCTCAGGAAAATGTCTACCTGATAAAAGGTTTTAGAGGCGTCAGACCTTTAGTAGACAAGGCGATCTTAAAAGCTAAAGGAGAGTTTCTGATCATGGGTGTTCGTTCATCTAAGGAGCCGCAGTTTAATATCTTCTGGCAACATTGGCATGAACATCGAGTTGCACAGAAAAGAAAAGCGCGCCTGCTCTTTACGGATAGGAACACGGAGTATTGGAAATTTTTCCAGAAAATGAAGCTTACCAAAACCAGGAATATTTCCAGCTTAAGCCCATCGGCTATAATGATTATTGATAATCAGACTTTTATTTTTTCTTATGACCAGAACGAATTCACCTGCATCCATATTGTTTCCGATTCCATCGCTAAATCCTTTACTTCTTTTTTTGAAGGATTGTGGAACATTGCCTTACCATAAGTTTTATTTATTATAAAAAAATCTTTCCGTCATGAAAGCAAAATGCCCGCAATGCGGCTCTTCCAATGTCCTAAAAGTGCGGGAGAGCGCTGTAAGCGCTCCTGAAACCCCGCACTTTGGGACGCAAAAGGAACATTCTGGTCCTTTTCGCGTTACTGTAAACAAGAATGAGATTGAATTTCTTACCTGCAAAAGCTGCGGTTATGATGAATTAGTCGAAGAAACCTTTGTCGAAGGGCGCACTTCTCAACGAGAAAAGGGAAGATATACTCCTTACAAGGCTGGTGGTAAGGGAAGGACTAGGAAGAAGTGAAATTATTAACTACTAACGGGCAGGCATAGATATATTTTTAAATTGCTATTATTCCAAACGCGCGATGAATACTAAGTCTATTGATACAATGCTTGAAGAAATCGCTAAGCTTAATGTAGAT
>Ga0209542_10014678_pt1 | contig 13294 bp, 12 predicted proteins | sample RifCSPhighO2_01_FD_184028 | JGI IMG/M metagenome (GOLD analysis project Ga0209542, IMG submission 184028) | Soil microbial communities from Rifle, Colorado - Rifle CSP2_plank highO2_0.1 (SPAdes) (version 2) | ecosystem: Environmental > Terrestrial > Deep subsurface > Rock core/Sediment ... | reverse complement strand
TTTGTTTTGAGCAGGATCGAAATATTGGCCGGCTGGACAACATTTGTTGCTTCCGAAGTAAGTGTCGCAGACTAAACCGGGAGCGCATTGGCATTGCTGCATGCAGTCCTGTCCTGACTGTTTCATCTCAGCAATATTCACGCATCCATTTGGCTGTATCGTAATGCCGGGGCAGATTCCCTTGCATGTCTGCAAATTATCATCGCAAGAGCAGTCAGGCTCGTTTGTGCACTTTTCTCCCCTTTGAACTTCGCAAGCTCCGTTATCCTGATGCGGGCAGTCAGCATCGTATTGGGAACAGTCAGGATCGCAAACCCCATTTGTATTAAGGCAGTCATTGTCGCAGAAATTGTCAGGGTTATTATCTGTATTAGGATCGCAGACATTGTCATTTTTCAATAAGCAATCAGGATCGTACGTTCCTCTCATGTCATAACCATAGCAATCCGGGTCACATACCTTATCAAGATCTTTTTCATTTATTATTTTGTCATTATTCTTGTCAACACAGTAAGGATTGCAAACATCATTTAGATAATCTTTGTAGCACGCGGAATCGCATTTTTGCTGCACTATGCAACCGGGGTCGCATACTGGATCAGAAGTGTCACAAGTTACCTCATCAGTTATAAGGATTGTATTCCCTCTTTTGAGAATAAGTATCTCTCCAGAGTTTTCAATGTTCTTGCCTATTATATTAGTATTGCTGCTGAAGAATAATGTTTGGGTCTTGTAAGTATATTGGGGAAATTCCAAATTTATTCTACCCTTATCTACCCAAAGCTTATATAATATAGGCGCTTCGAGGCTTATCTTAAAATTTGCATCGTTCGGAGAGCTCTGCGCTTTTTCCAATGTATTTTTTATATTTTCAGAAAAGTCAAGGAGGTAGTCAGTCTCAAGCTGCCTGCTTTGGAAAAGCGAGAATCTTGTTAGAGTCACTGTAACGGCAATTGCGATGAGGAGCATTCCTATGATAAATGCAAAATTAACTAACGTATCACCTCTCTTGCCTCTAAAAGCCATTGAAAATCCTATCAGGTTGGTTTTTATATAGTTTACTAGAGTTCGATATCAGCAAGTAATGAATTTACAAACTTTGTAAAACCGAAAACTTTATTAAACATACTCTAAATGGTAATTCTCGATGCAAAAAAAGCACATATATATCTTGATGGCAATTGTTTCACTTCTTGTTTTGTATGGCTGCGGCGGAGGTGGCGGCGGCTCTATTCCAACATCAAAATGCACCGATTCAGACGGAGGTATTAATTATAATACTTCAGGTTATGTTCTAGTAACAGATAAGGGCGTCAACACAACCTACACAGATTATTGCATTACATCCTCAACAGTTGGCGAATATTATTGTTATAACACCTATTCTTCTGCTTATAATAAGTATAACTGCCCGTCAGGTCAATGCGTAAACGGGGCATGCACCTCGCCAATTAGCACAACAATGTGTAAAGATTCGGACGGAAGTAATTACTTAGTAAGAGGACAAGTTAACCTGACAGATACGCAAACAGGCCAAACTCAAATATTTGTCGATAGTTGCCTTGACAGCGCGTCTGTAAATGAAGAAATCTGCGAAACAGCAACCACTCACAAGACTTTGATAACACCCTGCGGCTCTGGATACAGCTGCAGCAACGGAGCATGCGTTGCTAGTGGAGATTCCTGCTCTGATTCAGATGGCGGAATTTATACCAATGTGTTTGGGACTATCTCAGGGGTTTACTGGGGTTCTCCCTATTCAGTAAATGATTATTGTTACAGCTCAGTCATAGTTGCTGAAGGTTATTGTAGTGGCAACACGGCTTCTAACCAGCTTGTAAGATGCCCGATGAATCAAACCTGCCAGGGTGGTGTTTGTGGTTAGGTATTTCCGAAGTTTATTTGTCATTTCCCTTTTAATTGTAGGTCTCTTAGGGATTTTGTTTGTGAGTGCTGTGATTAGCAATGATAGCGATTCTGATGGTTTTTCTGACGCAATAGAGCAATATGTTGGAACTAATCCAAATCTTTCTTGCGGGATTAATGCTTGGCCGCCTGATTTTAATAACAACAATATTACTTCGCTTAGTGATGTTTTAATGTTCATTCCTTCTTTCAACAGTATTGATGGCCAGCAGAACTATAATAGAAGATTTGATTTAAATACGGATGGAAAGGTAACCTTACAAGATGTATTACGCATGCAACTATATTTCAATCATAAATGTTCTGATTTCGTTGGTTGTTTTAATGGAGTCAAAGATGGGAGTGAATCATATATTGATTGCGGCGGCACTTGCCCGACTAAATGTAATGCAGGAAACACTTGCAATGCCAACTCAGACTGTGTTTCTGGGCTGAACTGCCAGAACGGATATTGTACTTCGCCGCAATCTTGCACGGATAGTGACGGAGGAACCAATTTAGATTTAAAAGGAATTGTAAATGTATCTAATTCAACTGGAAGTGTAATACTTTATGATTCATGTTATTCGTACAATTCAATTAATGAGAGATATTGCAACGGTTTCCAAGCTGTCACAATTGCTGGAGCAGGTTGCAGCATGGGTAAAAATTGCATAGATGGAGCATGTTCTATACCTACATCTTGTACAGATACTGATGCTGGAATTAATTATAACCAACTAGGAACTGTAACAATTAGTAATTCAAATGGGGCAAATACCTTTACAGATAAATGCTCCGGTGAATCAACAACATTACAAGAGTATTCCTGTTCATCTGGAGTTGCTGCTCTTACATGGTATACTTGTCCTTCAGGAAATGCATGCGTCAATGGAGCATGTGTTACACAGTCTAATTTTACTTCTTGCTCTGATTCAGATGGCGGCCAAAATACAAATGTGCGCGGAACAGTTAATACAACAAACTCAACAGGCAATTTCACTTTCACAGATGTTTGTAATTCTTCCTCTACAGTTCGTGAATATTATTGCGATACAAGCGGGAATAATTCTGCGGAATATACTATATGGAATTGCAATCTAGGTTATACTTGCAGCAACGGTGCGTGTATTGCATCGCAACAAAATAGTTCATGCACCGATTCCGATGGCGGAATCAATGCTGGACTAAACGGAACATTATATTTTGTAAATGCTCAGGGGGGCGGCAAACTGTATTATGATACGTGTGGTAATGTCACAAATGGACTTCCAAATACTACGCTTATAGAATATTATTGTAATGGGTCTACCGGATTCGGTACAGTTAACATAAGTTGCACTTCTGGGTTCCCTCAAGGAAAATGTTATGCTCTTAATCCATGGAGTGGCGCCAACTGCATCTAATTTCTACCCTAATATAGCCATTAGCAAAGTTTATTAACCTAGATTTATCAAGTTTATAAAGCGTGCAGAAGGAAAATAATGTGAAAATGAGCATGCGAGGTAGGGTTCTCTTTGTAATTGCACTAATTGCTTTTCTATTTTTATTGAGTTCATGTGACCAGCAATCGTCTTTACCTGTCAAAAATTCTCAGGAAAATGCTAATTTAACCGAAATAACTGGTGCCCAAGTTGCTTGCACAAACACACTTCCAGCGTTGGTCAGTTTAACATCACCATCACCTAATTCAATAGTTCAAGGAACAAGTGCTATATCACAATGGACTGCTGAAAGGGATTGGGGAGTAAATTGCAATGGGAATAACAATCAATATATAGTATCATGGTGGGGCGAAAGTCCTTTAGTGCCGCAAACTAATGTTTATGTTCCTCCAAATACTACACAATATACTCTTACTGGATTGCAACCTGCGACTTATTATAAGTGGAAAATTACGGCATATAATGGGCAAGGGATGACAAAAACAGCTACATGGAATTTCACAACATCAGCAACAATGACAGCCGTTTATTCCTGCTCAGGGTCTAATAAAGTTGTTACATTAAATTGGTTAGCATGGCCAAAAGGTGCGATGACTTATACCGTTTATTACAAACCATCATCTAGTAGCAGTTGGACAAATGCTGGACCAACTAACGGCATAACAATGACCATTCCTTCTTCTGGTGGTTTAACACCCAATACTAATTATGACTTTCAGGTTTTTATTCCTTATGATCTTTTTCCAGGTTATTTTAAATGGGCAAACATAAGCGGGCAAAATAGTGGTTCATGTGAAAGTGGTTCTGGTCTTAATCCAAATGGACCTAATCTTGTCTCAGAAGAAATATACATATACAATCCAACAACAAATATTCAAAATACTGTAAATAATCCATGGGAACCTGGCGATCCGTCTCTAACGGCGAGGTATCGTTATAGGGAAACAACCGGAAGAGCCTCTTCCGGTTTCATTTATTCCATATGGGAGGACCAAACAACACAGCCTCCATCATGTTCAATTGCAAACTCAGATTATAATTCTCCTAGAAGATTTATCATTGCAGGAGACACCACACAAAAATACGAGTATGTTGATTTCGACCCGACCAATATACAGCCTGACGGCAACCATACAATGTGGTTTTACATCGACTCCAACTGCAGCATTGGCGAGCCAAATGAAGGAGACAATTTCATCAAAGCTTATTATTATGTCAATAGAACTCCATCAGATGTTTGCACTCCTGCCTGTACACTACCTCAAATATGCCAAAATGGTCAGTGTGTAAACCCACCCCCAGGAGGCTCATGCAGTCCGGCATGTGTTCCTCCGCAGGTTTGCCAGAGTGGGCAATGTGTCAATCCTCCATCATGTTCAGATGGAATTAAAAACGGCAATGAAACTGGAACGGATTGCGGCGGCAATTGCCCCAATCAATGCCCCGCAGGCCAAGGATGCAACACGGATTCTGATTGCCAGAGTGGATTAGCATGTATAGGAAATCCAAAGGTCTGCACAGCTCGATTGCCAGCCAACAGACCTAATCTTTTATTAGAATCAGTAATTCCATTTAACGGCCCAATCAATGCAACTAATTCATTTTCAAACCCATGGAATTCAACAAGAGATAAATTATTTGTCAATGTAACTCTCCGCGAAACTTCAGGATTGGGAGTGCAAGCTTTTAATTTATCATGGTGGTCTGACCAACTAAATGCACCGCAGGCCTGCAGCAGGGCAACTGCAAACACAACAGCAGTTTTACTAAATATCCCGCCAGACCACATTAATCCCACGACATTAACTTATTATTTACAGGTTCTTATAGGCTCCGTATCTCCCGGCCTCCACACGATGTGGTTCTATGCAGATTCAGACTGCACTGTGAATGAATCGCTTGAAACAGAAAATATCTTGTCAGCTAATTATTGGGCGGCAGGCCAGAATGCAAGTGGAATTTGCAGCATCAATGGTGTTCAAGATGGAAACGAAACTGATGTTGACTGCGGCGGGGGCAGATGCCCAAAATGTTCTGTTGGTAAAGCATGTTTAACGACTGCTGATTGCGTAGTCCAGCCGGCTGTTTTTTGTGTTAATAATGTTTGTACGATAACTAATCCTGCCGCATGTTCCAATAACCAAAGAGATCCTGGTGAAACGGGAATAGATTGTGGTGGAAGTTGTCCGAATAAATGCCCCGCAGGCCAAGGATGCAATAGTACTGTTGATTGCCAGAGTGGATTAACATGTATGGGAAATCCAAAGGTCTGCACTGCTCCAATAACATGTGATCCTGCCTGTACCTCTCCTGAAATATGCAACAGCAATGGCCAATGTATCAATCCTAATGTCTGCACTCCAGCGTGTGGAAATAATGAAATCTGCCAAAATGGGCAATGCATACTCCAACCATCCGACACATCAATAACATTATACAGGCCAGCATTCGATGTCGCTCAGTCAAGCACATTCTTATTTTCAGTTTATACGACCCAGGAAGCCTCATGCAGATTTTCTTTCAACAATGCAACATATGATGCATCGGCAGGCGGCCAGATGCAGATGAGGAACGCCGAGCCAGACGAATTATGGACATATTTAGGCTTAACTTCCGGGTTTGAACATACCAAGGAAAATTTCTATTTGCCAAATGAAAATCAAAACTATTCTGTTCATGTAAAGTGCAAATTCGGAGAAAATATCTACAACACATCCTATAAACTCTCGTATGATTCGGGCCAATTAGAATTTACAGAATTATATTTTGATCCGAATACAATTTCAAGTTATCCGTTCAATTCCACATTGCATGCAAAAATATCCAAAGATGCTGTTTGCCTATACAGCAGGAATAATAACGGGTTCTTCGAGATGCTTAATTCGCTCTTAAGCGGAAGCTTCCCTATGCTCCAAACTAATAATGTATTTGATATCTTTGTTAAATCATATAAAACTAATATCCCTAACATTCTTGACACCCCGCTTGAGGACGGCAATACCTATGAATTCAATGTAGCTTGCATGGACAGGTCATTGAGAACAGTTTCAAATCAGGCAAGCCTTACGGTAGACACGAATGCAGAACCGTCTTTTGCCATAGAAAAGCCGCAAGAAGGATCTTATCTGCCGTCGCGCAATGTTGAATTTTTAGTCACTTCAAGCTTGCTTAGCACTTGCAGGCTCAGGCCATCAGGAGGGGTTTACTCGACTCCAGGCAATTTCAATGCCCTTACCACGAGGCATGTCGCGAATGTAACAGTATCGCAGGATGGTAGGTATAATTATACTGTCAATTGTTCATTCCAAAGCACAACCCAGATTTATCAGCCCCAAACTGCTTATGTCAACTTTGGCGTCGATACAACACCTCCACAGCTTATATCAATAAATGTCACCCAGCCCGGAGTTACGCCTGGTACAAATGTTTTCACGGACAGATTCTCGGCTTCGTGGGTTGGCAGGGATGAACAGTCTGGAGTAAACTTCTACAGATATTGGATAATAGACCAATCAAATCAAACAATAAGAGATCCACAAGATACGCCTAACAGTAATGTTCAGGTAACAGGATTGCAGCTTACAAATGGCTCAAGCTATGCTTTTGTTGTAATGGTTTTCAACAAAGCAGGACTCAACGCTTCAAGAGTCAGTGACTTTGTCCTTGTAAATGCTACCGGAAGTCAGGCATTATGTTTCAATGGAGTAAAAAATTCAAATGAAGGCGATGTTGATTGCGGAGGAGTCTGCACTGCAAAATGCGTGAATGGCGGTTCGTGTACAGCAGGGGTGGACTGCCAATCAGGCTTCTGCAACCAGAACCATGCATGCGCTTCGCCGACCTGCTCAGACGGCGTCAAAAATGGCGAGGAAACCGACGTAGATTGCGGCGGCGTATGTTCAAAGTGCGGCAAGGATAAGGTTTGCATTGTTGATGATGACTGCAAGTCAGATAATTGCGATGCAGGTGTTTGTGAGGATGATGGCGGGGACTCAAATACTCCTTCAAATCCACCAATAGGATCAAGTAACGACCGCGATAAAGACGGAGTCCTTGATGCAGGCGACAACTGCCCCAATGTTGTAAACCCAAGCCAGGCAGACTTAGATGATGACGGAAAAGGGGATGCCTGTGATGATGACACTGATGGCGATGGCATACAAGACATATGGGAAAGGAAATACAATCTTGATCCATTGAGCAATGATGCAAATGACGACCTGGATAAAGATGGAAAAACAAATATCCAAGAATTCCTTGCCCAATCAGATCCAACAAAAGCAGAAAAGGATTCAAAACCTGATGAAGGTGGCGGTCAAGGAATCTTTGGAATCGTAATATGGCTGCTTGTTTTAGTTTTCCTAGTCGCAGTGATTGTTCTTGCAATAATGTATTTGCGAAATAGAAATAGGCCCCAGGAGCAGCGTCAGGAACCATTATTCCCTGAAGCTTCAAGTGGACCAAGAGAGGGTCCAATCCAGCCCCAGGGACCGGTATTAACTCCTGGCCAGCGTTCAATCATGAATATGCATAGGTTAAAAAGGATGCAGGAAAGAAAAGAAATGTTTACCCCTTTTGATAAATATGCGCCAAAACAAGCACCAACCCAGCAGCAGCAAAGCCTTAGCAGGATGGAAGATCCATTCAGGGCATTGCAATCGATTACTGGTGCAACTAAACCAGTTTTTAAACCGGAGCAAAAAAAACCACTTGAGGCAAAGAAAGTAGCCCGCTCAACAAAGCGCGAAGCAGGAAAAGCAATCCTCAAGGCGCCTTCATCAAAGGAGCAGATAATCCAATCAGTAAGAGACTTTGCACTCGATAAATATTCAACAAAAGCATTGTCAAAAAAAGTTCTTGTCAACATGCTCGGCTCGAATGCGTTAAGCAAAGCGGATAAGAAAGAGGTAATTGATACTCTAGTCTCGGAAAAAGTGATATCCAAGTCTGACATACCTGACCTTTATGGGAAATTTAAACTCTGATGCATCGGCTATAGTTTTTCTTTTGGTTGCAACCCTTGTGCTTCTGGCAGCGCCATTTAGCGTAAATGAAATCACAGGAAGAGCGACAACCGATGGCGACCAGGATAACGATGGGATTTTGGACTCGGCTGATAATTGCCAGGATGTCATTAACCCCAGCCAGGCTAATTTGGATAAAGATTCAAAAGGAGATGCATGTGATCCGGATGGCGATGGCGATGGGATGGCAGATTCCTGGGAAAAGCAAAATGGTCTCAATGTCTATAAAAATGATGCAGCCGATGACCCTGATGGCGACGGTGTTAATAATTTAGAAGAAAGCAAGCAGCAGACAAACCCTTATCTTCCTGAGCCAAAGAGTCCCTTAAGAAAAGTGCTTGGTTTTATTTTTGGTTTAGCTTCATTTTTTGACTTAAGCGAAATCTTATCAGATCCTATAGGGATTTCCATGATTTTAGTAGTGTTTGTTTTCATCGCAGCAATGGGGTTTCTTTTTTTTAAGATGAAGCAACCGAAGAAAAAGATAATTTCTGTTCCAGTTATCGCGCCTTTGATATCGCCTGGAAAGCGCTCTAAGCAGTTTGTAAAAGAGGAGCATGTAAAAGAATTCAGGAGGGAACAAAAGCAAATAGTGCGCGAGACCATGTTTTCACCATTTGATGAGAAAAAAGAAGATTCTCCTGTATTAAAAGAGCTTCAGAAAATCTCAGGGTTTGGCACTGAAACCGAGCGAAAAAAGGCAGTCGATTCTCTTTCTGATTTGGCCGAAAACCCAAACAGAGTGTTAAAAAGGTAGAAAATAATTTTATATCCCGGCGGTAGTAAGGCTCGAGTCAGGTGAATAAATTAATAAAGGAAGGTTAAACTCTGCTCTTATGAAAAAATTAATACCTTTCATTGTTTTTTTGCTTGTTGTTTCTTCTGTCTATGGCTCGGTATTTGAAAAAGGAGAAGAACTTAACCGTGCAGAAAGCATCAAAGGAAATTATTATGCTACTGCAGCCATCGTCCAATTGTCTGCACCGGTATCGGGAGATGTCATTGCAGCAGCGGGAAATGTTACCATTTCAAATTCGATTTCAGGCGATGTTATGATTGCCGCCGGCCAGGCAAGCATATCTGGCAATGTTTTAGGCGATGCAAGGATTGCAGCCGGCAAAGCAGAACTATCAGGAATTGTTGATGGCGATGCAATAATTTTTGCCGGCGAGGCAGACTTAAGAGGGAAAGTTAAAGGAGATGCGCTTATTGAGGCAGGTGCGGCTAAAATAGGAGACGTAGGCGGCAGTCTGCATGTTGATGGCGGAACTGTGAAAATAAATGGGATAATAAATGGCAGCGCAACAATAAATGCAGATATGATAGAGTTCACAAACGGTTCAAAGATTTTAGGCGACCTTAATTATTCATCCACAAAAAGAGTTGATGATAAATTCGTTGGCGGAAAAATAACTTATATTGAAAAAAAGCAAAGTTTTTTTGAGAGCATTAGCGGAACGATTTTCGCCTTTGGTTCTGCACTTCTGCTTGGAATGTTGCTTCTGTTTTTCCTTCAGGAAAAGACCATCGAAGCTGCCGATCGTCTTATGGAAAAACCATTACAAGTCTTGCTTGTAGGTGTGTTGGCGCTTATAGTTATTCCAATAATTGCAATAATTTTGCTTTTTACAATAGTTGGAATTCCAATATCGATAATGATCATTGTAGCTTTTATCGCTTTGCTGTATTTTGGGAAAATTTTGCTGGCATTAGGCGCAGGAAGAAAGATATTTCCAAATAATATTCATTTTGCTTTGCTTGCCGGTCTAATATTATATTATCTTCTAAAGTTTCTTCCCGGAATTGGGTTTTTACTGGCAGTTGCGGGGGCAGTATTAGGATTAGGAACAATTGTGCTCGGCTTCATGCCAAAGAAGGGTAAAAAGAAAAGGCGATGACAATATATGCTTTATCTGAATTCAGAAAGCTTTCAAAAAAACTTCCAAAATTTCCTGATGGAAGATTAAATTATAAGAATTCTAAAAAAGCCGTTGTGCTGACTGTTTTTGTAAAGTTTAAAGGCAAAATTTTGCTTTTGAAGCGCAGCAATAGAGTTCTTACTTACAAAGGATATTGGAACACCGTCGCAGGATATTACGACGAGCCAAAGCCATTAAGAAAAAAAGCTTTGGAAGAATTAAAGGAAGAAACTGGAATCTCAAAAAAATATGTTAAATCAATTAAATTTGGAAAAATGTTCCGCTTCCATGACAAGAAAATAAATAAAATATGGTTGGTTAATCCTATTCTGATTAAGTTAAAGAAAAAACCAAAAATAAAAATTGATTTTGAGCATACGAAAGCAATTTGGATTAAGCCGGAAGAAATTAAAAATTACAAAATTGTGCCGAATTTAAAATTGGATTTAAGGAAATTGTTTATCTAATTCAGCTAAATAATTTATTAAATATCGATTAGTTTGTTGAATGAATTGATGCACTTTTTGGGCTGCGCCTGCATGATTTCTCTGGCTGCCCAAGAATTTTTCCACTTCTTTTCTGGCTCTATCATAATCTTGTCTTGTTTTTACTCTTTTTATCATCTCAATTAATTTTTTTGCGCCGACGTAATAGTTGAAAACCACATCTAACTCTTGCTGCATTGCTTTAAGGTTGTCTGATATTGCTTTATCGTAATTTACTGGCATTTTCAATCCTCGCTTTTTAGTTAAGTAAACAAATTTTTGTAATGCTGCACAATATAGTGGTTATTGTTTTTGATATATGAATGAATTGCAGCAGCAGCTGCTTCATATTCTCTGTAATTTTCTAGCAGATGTCTCAATGTCTTACCACGTTGAGCTATGCTTTCAGGCGTTGGTTTTTGGCTATTTAGCCAAACATACATCCTTAGGCGCGTGAGATAATCCTCGATAATTTTATGGCATCTTTCAAAATTAGATAGTTCTTTGGCGAATGCCGCATAGTAAACATCTGGCATTCGAACATTAGAGTATTTTCTTGCTTAAAAACTTTTGGGCTAGCTTGCTGTAATATGCTGGAGATTTCTGAATCACAGGTTTAGAAATTTTAGAATTATTATAAATATTTTCTAATAATTTTATTTTTTATCGCTTAGACAAAATAATAGTTACTGATATTAAAGTAATGATTATAATAATAATTCCACCTATAATTAAAAATTTCAGATATTCTTTGGAAATTAGCGGGGTCATTAAGATTATTTTTCTATTTTCATTTATAAATTTTCCGATAAATAAAAAATAATGAAACCGAGTTTCGTAACGATATTTGTTACATCTCAATAATTCTCTCAATATCACTGATTCTTTTAGGATTAAGGCTTACCTGAAGGCCATAAGATGTTTTTTTGGTAAGTATGAGCTCTTGCTTAATCAACTCATCAACTGCTTCTTTTGCATCTCCAATCATGTGCGTAGGCAGTCCTTTTGTCAAATGCTCTATCGCCGTATGCTTTCCGCCAATTATTCGGTGTCTGTACAGCTTTCTCAATATTATTTTCTTAAGATCCATGAATTCGCAATTTTGAGGACGTATTTATTGTTTTATTCATTATTATGAACGTCAATATTCAGAAAAATATATAAACAACCTCTGTAATAATATGCCCTTATGGAAGACAAATCCTCATTCCGAATCGTGTTTGGAGAAACTCCTATTGTGAAAGTTATTGACTTCTTTCTGGACAATAGGGAATTTGATTACAGCCTTACAGACATAGCAAAGAACTCAGACATTGGCTGGAGCACATTGCATCTATTTTGGAATAAACTTGTTGAGCTCGGAATTGTTACAAAGACCAGAAGAATAGGCAGGGCGGAGCTGTACAAGCTCAATGTTGGCAGCTCTCTTGTCAAGAAGCTTATTGAACTGGACAAGGATATTTCCAAGAAATTGCTCAATGAAGAGCTGAGCAGGCAGAAGAAGAAAGTTAGGGCGTAAAATTTATAAGTAAGTTTATCTTACAATAAGAAAGTAAGGTGATAATATGACTCTTGAAACGGTAAAAATGTCTTCAAAAGGACAGATAGTGATACCCCGGGACTTAAGGGAGGAGTTGAAAGCAGGAGAGGGCACACTTTTTGGTGTAATAAGAAGCAAGGACACTTTGATATTGAAAAAAATCGAAACACCTTCGAAGGAGGCACTTATTCGGGAACTAAAGATTATTGCAAAGGAAGGCAGGAAAAAATTAGAGGCACAAGGGCTAACTGAAAAAGACGTAATTAATATTGCATTAAAAGCTAGGCATAAAAAATGAATGCGCTCTGGATACGAATGTTCTTATTTTTTTCCCATTCTAAACTTTCCGCTAAGTACGTCTGCACCATAGTCTCCCCAAGATGTGTAATATTCAGTCGAAGGCATTCGCAATTCTCCTGCAATTACACTATTCATATAACCTAAAAAAAGAGGAAATTCTCTTGGATCCATATATGGCAGTGCTCCAGAACTAACTAGTACAAACTGAAAAGCAGGAGCTTGGGGTTTTCCAACTATTTCCTCTTTTCTTACAGCTTCTGGATCAAAATAAACATCAATATAATCGCCAGCAGTTGCTCTGAAATACTCTGTTTCTTGGTAGCCCTCTCTTACCAATTCAATTAATCCTAATCCAGTCAGTGTTACAAGCGCATGATGACGGTATCTTCTTTCGAGCTGGCTGCTGCTTCTTCTGTTTCCTATTCTAAAGGTCTCCATCAGCCTTTCAGCATAATCTCCGTTAGGCTCTGTCCAGCAATATGTCATTTTAGTCGAAAATAATTGAAATCAATAAAAATATTTTGTAAAAATAATATTCTCCCCTCAAGTAAAATTCTAAAATAAAAAATAATGAAACCGTTTCAGCGTTTGGAAAGAGAGGTACGGGCTATTAGTGGCTGCGGGCTGAACACGTCGTTACCTTCGTGCTTACACCCCAGCTCTATCAACGCAGTCT
>Ga0209542_10014675_pt1 | contig 13295 bp, 15 predicted proteins | sample RifCSPhighO2_01_FD_184028 | JGI IMG/M metagenome (GOLD analysis project Ga0209542, IMG submission 184028) | Soil microbial communities from Rifle, Colorado - Rifle CSP2_plank highO2_0.1 (SPAdes) (version 2) | ecosystem: Environmental > Terrestrial > Deep subsurface > Rock core/Sediment ... | reverse complement strand
GAGAGAAGAAATTTGCCGCAGAGTTTCATGAGAAGCTGACAGGGCTACACATAACTCTCATAAAGTCGGTAACGGTGGTCACGCCGCCTAACACGGCAACGCCGACGAAGACGCCAACGTCCACTTGGACACCAACGCAGACGTCAACAAATACGCCGACGCCGACGAAGACGCCCACAAGGACATCAACACCGACAAAATTCGGCAAGTAGCTTTCGTAAACCAGGAGCAAGGATTTGGTCCGCCGCGGCATCAGAATACTGCATTTGCAGTTTCCCGTCCACAAGACGGATTTGCCGCGGCGACCTATTCTTAATCCGTTTTTATAGTTTTTTTCTTCTTGAAAATAATTATCTAAAGATATATAGTTTATGCATATGTTAACAAAAACCGACTTATCACAAATTCAAAAAGTCGTTAAAGAAGTTGTAAGGACTGAAGTTGAAACTGAAGCAAAAACAACGAGGCGAGAACTTCAAACCGAAATGAAACTCTCCCGCATGAAATTAGAAGAAAGACTACTCGGCTTAGAAAACAGGGTTAAAGATTTAGATATTAGAACAGAATCAAATTTCAAAAAAATCAAAATAGAGCTTAAAAAAATAAGAAAAACAGTTATAGTTTAGACTATTTTTCAGACGGATTAAAAACTACCCCTGATTGTGAAATACCTTCTCGAGCACGAACTTGTCTAAGATATACAAGATGTGTTTCCGGATCGCTCCATCTTTCCCATGCTTCCCGTGTTCCGTCCAATCGTGCCCTCGTAATTCTATCTGCTTTTATATCTTCTTCTAATGACCTAGCCATTTTTACTGCTAATCTACGATTTACAAATCTTCCGTTTTCGTCTTTTCCAAAAGCTCCTGTTTCTCTATAAAGCCTTGCATGCTGTACATGAAACTCTTCTTCAGATAACTTTGTTGCAAGGACAGAATCAAAGAAATTATATCTGCCAGGATCTTCTGTAAGTAACAATCTGTTTTCTTTTGCTTTTTTAAAATCTTCTGTTCCGGGTAGTGGAGTAAGAATAGTAAATTGCGGAGCTTCTATCTCCAATTCCTGGTTTGCTCTAATTGCTGCGTCGAATTCAGGTATATCCCAATCCTGAAACACAATTTGCGCACCCCAATTCTTTATGCCATATTTTTGCATTAATCTTATTGCTGCGGCGTTCTGCCAAATTTTAGTACCTTTATGAACTTTTTTAAGTTCCCCCTGTGTACCAAGAGATTCCAAACCTTCCAAGGTCATGTCCAGACCTGCTTCTGCCCAAGTAGCAATTAATTTCTCGCTCTTGTATCTTTTCTCCGGATTTTCCGGAAAGATAGTATCCACTCTCATCTGGTTCCAGAATCTTCTATTATTTACACCCATCCTTATAATTGCCTCTGCAAGTTCTATTGCGCCATCAATATCATAGAAAGCCAAATCATCCATAATATTGACGTATAAAGCATCAGCTGGTAAATTAGCAATTCTTTCAGCTGTCCTTTGGGGAGACTCAACACGGTATTGCTTATTATTAAACTCATGCACAGAACAAAATGTACATGCAAAACGACAACCGCGTGCAGTCTCTATACTTACAGGACGAGGATAATAAAGAAAATAATAACCGTCTCTGTATTCTTCGATAAGATCTCTTGCTGGCTCTGCCCTCTGATCCATAAAAGCAGATCTAAATTCACACAAAGAAGATTTAGCATTTTCTTTTACATTTGATACAAATGCGCCATCATCATCTTGATACCAAACACCTTCAACTCCTCTAAAAGAACCATATTTTGCCCAATGATCCACAGCATCTTGCATTATCTTTTCACCATGTCCTATTGCTACAGCCTTTACTTCCGGCCTAAAAACATCTTGTGGTCTTAGACTAATATGATGCCCGCCGATAATAATAGGCGGAAGATCTTCACCAAACGCTTCTGCAATATCATTAATAAGTTTATTAACAGTTGGAACATCAGCAGTATAATTGCATCTAATACCAATCATGGATGGATTTTTTCCAAGTTCCTGTCTCCATTGTCCAGGCTTTACGCGGTCATCATAAATTCTTACTTCTTTTACCCTGTCTTTTATCGCACCTGCCACTTGCATTAATCCTAAAGGTTCTGTACGAACTAACTGCTCAAATCCCAAATAAATACCGCTTGGCGGTTCTATTAAAGCGACTCTATTAAGAGGATGTCTGGGTGCTTCTGCTAATGCTGGCATTTTTTTAATTTAAGAATGGGCAACTTTTAAAAGTCTTTTAACTTTAGCAGAGCACTTTCTCATTGTCAATAATAATTCTTGACATAGTTAGTTTCAAATGGAATACTTTAGATAATGGAAAACATAAAACTATTTTTTATTGGATTTATCATTCTTTCTTTCCTAATTGCTTTTGCTGTTGGAGGATTCGTTTTGGGATCAAAAAATAAACCTAATCAACAAGCGTGTACCGAAGAGGCGAAGCAATGTCCAAATGGTTCTTTTGTTGGTAGAACAGGCCCAAACTGCGAATTCTCCCCTTGCCCAATCACCTACGAAGGTAAGTTTTGTGGAGGAATTGCTGCCAATTTACCGGAAAACCAATGTCCCACAGGTTATAAGTGCCAGCTTGATGGAAATTATCCTGACGCCAGCGGTAAGTGTGTAAAGAACTAGATTATTTTGGCCGAATCCTCTCCGCCTTCAGATTCGACTAGCTCACTGCAGGCAAATTCACCCAATAACATTTAATCTATTTATAAATTTCTATAAGTTTATCTCTCAATCAAAACAACAATTGCGATAATAATTTATTTAACTACTCTATACGGTCGCAGGTTATAGCTAAATGGTTAAGCTCAAGATACTAACTTCAGTTTTTCTAAATTTTTAATTGAAATTCTTGCTTCTCTGCCTTGCCAATTCTCAGGCAGGAGTTCTTTTGGGAGAAAGGGGTCTATTAATAAGATTTCTAAATATTCCTTTCGTATGTCTTTTATAAAATTTAATAGTTTTTCCTTATCTTCCTTTCCTGGATTATTGAACTGTTTAGGGCGGTCGCTTGTTCTAGTTAAATCAAGTTTTCTGATCTTATTCAGAATTTTTATGTATCTTTCGTCTAATTCATCCAAGTGCCATATTTTATTTACCAAACTTTTTACATCTCCACCAACAATTTGTGATACTTCCAAAATATAAACCGAATCTTCTAAATTATATGATTCTACAAACTCCGAAAAGTCCCTGACTATATCGTTAGGTGTAATAAACACCGACTCCTGAAGCATTCCAAAACCTAGCTCTTTTAACTTTTCTCTAAATCTTTCTCTGGTTTTTCTATTTACCTCTTCAATATCAAAAGTAACTACCCTCCATTTTCTGTCCCATTTTTCTGACTGCATTTTAAACAATGGGAAATCTCTTTCTATTCTTTTTTTACCACTAGAAGTTAATCTCAGATAAGGAATATTATCTTTAACTACTTTCTCTATATAACCTGTCTTAAGACTTCTCCAAACAAGATGGTCAAAATTATGTTTTTTGTATTTGGCCGGGACAAACCCGTACATTTGTTCATAACCTCTTCCCAAAATACCCAGGGGATTTTTAAATTCTTCAAAAACATCTAAAACATTTGCCAAACCTAAAAGAAGCATATCCTGGGGACGAAGCAACTTTCTCATATTAATTATTATAAATCCAAGTTATCAATAATAATTAATATTGATAACTTATTTTATTTAACTACTTTGGGCGACCGCAGTCAATAGTTAAATAGACAAGATAGAAATGAGATCAATAAATAATCCGCTACTAAACTCTATTAAGATAACAACACGATAGCAAGATATGAAAATTAATAAAACAAAATTTGACTTCCCCCTTCTCTTTTGAAATAATTTAATCATGGAACCAAACAATATAGAAAATGCTCCAGTATCCCCCGCCCCACAAAGCCAAATAGTTCAAACTTCTCCGCCCTCTTCCAAAAACAAACTGCTATTAATATTGATTGTTTTAGCTTTTTTATTCTTAACACTAGGCGGTGGAGCATATTATTACTTGGAAATAAAAAATAAAATCGATCGACAGGAAAAACCTTGCCCGGCAATTGCAAGAATTTGCAATGATGGCTCAACAGCAAAACCCGGCCCAAACTGCACCCAATCTTGTCCCGAAGATTCCACCTCCCCAACACCAACACCAATTACAAAATCAGAAATTACACCAAAACCTTCCTGTGGAACTTGTCCCCAATTTATGCCGCCAAGCTTAGATTTCTGCAAAGACGGGACAGTAATTCCGGGCAAAATAAATGAATGCGGCTGCCAGCTGCCCCCAACCTGTCAAAGATAACATGAAAATAATTAGATCTAAAGACCTACAATTCATCCCGGCAAACCATGAAGATCCAAATAATCCCGGGGTTTTAAAGAGAGTTTTGTTCAGAAAAGATGACTTAATAAAAGGGCGCATTCAAATGATAAATTGGGCAAAATTATTGACCGGCAGGTCTTTTGAAAAACACTACCATGAAGATATGCTAGAAGTTTTTATTATTTTAAACGGAAAAGTAAAAATAATTGTTGATAATGAAGAAGATTATTTGGAAAAAGGAGACGCGGTTTTAATACCAGTAAAAGCAGTCCATCAAATGATCAATAAATCGCAGGAAGATATAGATTACATCGCCCTTGGCATATCTACTAATGATAGCGGAAAAACAGTAAAAGCCTAATGCAGAACTTTGGCGTTTAATTTTAGCATTTTTCGCATCTAAACAAAAAATGTGGAAATAAGGGCAAGGCTTGCTCCCAAGAGGATTCCTCCAATTACATCAGTTGCCCAGTGCTCTCCTAGGTAGATTCTGGTAATAAGCATGACTCCGTCAAATATAACTATTACCGATAAAATGAATAATTTTTGTGTTAATGAAAGCTTTTTACTTTTAATAAGCCATAAGAATAATAATGCAGATATAAATGCAGTTCTGGCCGAATGGCCCGATGGATAAGAATAGCCTGTCGCTACATGAGACGAGGGAAACGCGAAATCTATATCGTTTCTAAAAAACATAAAAGGAGGCCCCGGATGCTCAACAACCACCTTCCCGAATATTTCCAAAACATGCAAAATTCCATAAAAGACAGGCACAAAAATACCTAATATTTTTCTTTTTATAATAAGAAACCCTACAAGAAATACGCTTACAACTTCAAAACTGCCAATAATACTAAAAGAAGAGAAAAAATTATCAAACCGCCGGGGTATTTTATCCTGAAGCTTAACCGTAATATCAAAATCGAAGCTATAAAATAAGTCTTTGTCTACCAAATAAGAAAACAAAACAAAAAGAAGAAAAAGAAAACCACCTATAAAAAACAAAGTCAAATTTTTCCGCATCTAAATAGTATAGCAAAATTTTGAAGATTATTCCTATTTAGGCTTTGAAGAATCTTTGTGATGCCTATACAAAACAACTCCAATTGCTCCCGCTGCTAATAAACCAGCTGCGATTGCGCCTTCTACCAATAATTGACGACCACGATCGCTGCTGGGATCAATAAATCTTTTATCTTCTGCTATATGTTCTCCAACAACAAGATGAGTACCCGTACCTCCATGAATCATTACCACATCTTTACCATATTCTCTAGCATGGACCAATGGCCTACGTAATCTTCCTACTTCTTCATTTGCAGTACCATCATTGTTAAAGAATCTTTTCCAAAGAGCTTCTATCCGACTAGCTGTTGGTGTTTTGCCATCAATTACTATAGTAACAGGCAAATGTGTAATTCCTTCAGCTATGCTTCTTTGTGATTCTCTCTCTCCCATAGTCCTACTATTTTAATCTTTTTTGAAATTTTTGCAACATTTACCTTATTTTATTCATTTTTTACTTTCTTTCTCTGCACAAGCCATAGCAATCGCAGCAGCTAAAATTAGTCTTTTATCTGAATATCTTGTATAAGACGCTCTTATAGCTTCATCTTTATTTGTTCGTAAAGGAGGTCTTACGAGCCCCTTTCCAAGCAATATTCTTTTTTTAGCAAAATCAAAAGTCTTAGGATCAATAAGATCAGAGAAAAACCAATTGGTAACTACTTCCTCCTCTGGATGATTAACGCCATCCTCTAAATATTCTACAGTTCTTGGACCAGAATACAAAGCTACAAAATAAAATTTGCGGCTTTTTAAACAAACTAAGCCATAAGCTGAAACTGGTCTTTCACCTGACATTTGAATTTCTACGCTATCGGAAGAAATTGTATCTCTAAGAGCTAAAACTTGTTCCAGCCGCTTTGAAAAGGGGATCTTTCTAAAAGAATTTTCTCTTACTTGTCCATGTTCTATGCCTGCCATAGAAGAAAGATTCTAACAAAATTATCATTATAAGTCTAGGCCTTTAAGGAATTCGCGGAATTCTCCGTTAATCTCGGGGTGTTTAAGCGCCATTTCAACGACCGTTTTCATATATTCTATTTTATTCCCTGTATCGTAATATTTGCCGTTTTCTATTTCGCATGCATACACCGGGTATCCTGTTTTAATTAGCGAATCTATCGCATCGGGCAAGAATATCTCTCCGCCTTTACCCGGCTTTTGATGTCTTAAAATATCAAAAATTTCGGGGGGTAAAATATATGCTCCGTGGGTTGCCAGATTGGAAGGCGCTTCATCGGGCTCGGGTTTTTCTATAATTTTTTCAATTTTGAAAACGTTTCCTTCAATAGGCGCTACTTTAGCAATTCCATATCGTTTTAAATCTTCTTTTCTTTTAATCCTTACCGCGGAAATTACAGCTCCGCCATATTTTTCGTACACTTTGATCATTTGAGACAAACGCGGAGGATCGGAATAAATAAATTCGTCTCCCCATAAAACTGCGAATGGTTCGTTATCTATAATCGGCTCCGCGGAAAGAACAGGCGTTCCGTTTCCATATGGCCCTTTTTGTCTGACATATATAAAATCCGCCATTTCGGAGATCCGTCTTGTCTCCTCAACAAGTTTCTGTTTTCCACCTTGCTCAAGATTTTTAATAAGATCCGCATTTGGCACATCAAAATGATCTTCAATCGCCCTCTTTAGCGCTCCTGTAACAATAATTATGTCTTCTATCCCCGATGCAACCGCTTCCTCCACCACATATTGTATGACCGGCTTATCAACAATCGGCAGCATTTCTTTAGGCATTGCTTTTGTTTGGGGTAAAAATCTAGTTCCAAACCCTGCTGCAGGAATAACAGCTTTACGAATTTTATTCATAATGGCCCCTTTATTCTACCTCCCAGACCCTTTACATGTCAATCTACATTTGGTAGAATAGTCAGATATGACTACGCCTGTAGTTTTTTTGAAAGAGGTAGGTCTTGAACTTAAAAAGGTAACCTGGCCAAAACAAAATGAAGTCATAAGACTAACGGTTATTGTCATTCTAATTAGTTTAATAGTCGGTTTTTTTATAGGAGGACTTGATTTTGTTTTCACAAAAATAACAGAGGTACTAATAAAATAGTAAATATTAAATTGTAAATGGTAAATTCACATTGAATATTTTAAATTTAAAATGTATATTTGCAATTTAATATTTTAAATTTACTATAAATTACTATGGATACACAACAAATAACAAAAGAAGAAGTTGAAGAAACACAAAAAACTGCATCCGATGCAGGCAAGTGGTATATTGTTCACACGTATTCCGGTCATGAAGACAAGGTTTCCAAATCTTTAAAACAAAGAGTTCAGACCTTGGGCTTTACCGACAAAATTTTTGATATCATTGTCCCAACAAGAAATACCATTAAAGTTTCCCAGGGCAAAAAAGAAAGCGTTAAGGAAAAAATCTTTCCGGGATATATTTTGGTAAGGATGATCTTAACAGATGAAAGCTGGCTTTTGGTTAGAACAACACCGGGCGTTACAGCTTTTATTGGCGCCGGAAACAAACCGACTCCAATTTCCGAAAAAGAAGTTGAAGCAATCCAAAAGTTCATGAAAATGGAAGAGCCTTTGTATAAGGCTGCTTTTACTGTTGGCGAAGCTGTTAAGATTACAGATGGTCCATTTGCAGATTTCTTAGGAACAATAGACTCAATTGATGAAACAAAGGGAAAATTAAAGGTTTTGGTATCAATATTTGGACGTGAGACTCCGGTAGAATTAGATTTTTTGCAGGTAGCAAAATTATAAATATGAATACTACCAATAACCCAATAAACAAATAAACAAATCAATAATAAAATGCAAAATAACAAAATAAAAAATATTTAATTATTGGTTTATTTTGATATTGATTGGTAGTATTGGGTTATTTGCATATTTGTTTATTACGACTGAAAGGAGTTTATGGCAAAAAAAATTAAAACACTTATTAAACTCAATATTCCTGGCGGGCAGGCGACCCCTGCTCCGCCTGTTGGCCCGGCTCTCGGACAACATGGTCTGCCTATTATGGAATTTGTCAAAGCCTTTAACGACAGGACTGCAGATCAAAAAGGGACAATTATTCCGGCCGTTATTACGGTTTATGAGGACAGAACTTTCTCATTTATTTTAAAGAAGCCCCCTGTTGCGGAATTAATTAAAAAAGTGTTAAATTTGGAAAAAGGCGGACAAAAGCCTGGAAAAGAAGTTGCTGGGACATTGAATAAAACACAAGTTGAAGAAATAGCTAAAATTAAAATGGAAGATCTGAATGCCAATGATATACAAGCTGCAATTAAAATAATAGAAGGTACGGCAAGAAGTATGGGAATAAAGGTAGAATAAATACTACCAATAACCCAATAAACAAATAAACAAATCAATAATAAAATGCAAAATAACAAAATAAAAAATATTTAATTATTGGTTTATTTTGATATTGATTGGTAGTATTGGGTTATTTGCATATTTGTTTATTACGACTGAAAGGAGTTTATGGGAAAAATTAGAGTAAAAATCCTCGGCGACGAGGATTTAGAAAAAGAACAAAAAAAAGAAGCCCGCCTTGACCGCGAAGCGAGGCAGGCAAAGAAAAGACAGGAAGCTAAGAAAGAGGCTAAAGTAGGGTTAGTGGAAAAACCAGAGGAGGTTAGTCCCTCCTCCCAGGTGGCAGGCCAAAGCGAAGCGGAGACCATGAATCCTGGGATGGTGGGACGCGCAAAGAAAGCATCCCAAAAATCCCATAAGACTCATAAGACCCATAAGTCTCATCGTTCTAAAAAATACCAGGTCCTTGCCAAACTGGTTGATAAAAACAAATTTTATTCTCTGTCCGATGCCTTAGAACTTCTTCCAAAACTTAAAATAGCCAATTTTGACGAAACGGTTGAGCTACATATGAATACAGCAGAATCTGGCATGTCCGGCAACCTTAGTCTCCCCCATGGCACGGGCAAGAAAACAAAAGTTGCTATAGCCGATGAAAAATTGATTGCGGAAATAGAAAAAGGAAAAATTGATTTTGACGTATTGCTCGCAACGCCGCAAATGATGCCAAAACTTGCAAAGGTGGCCCGAATTTTAGGACCAAAAGGTTTAATGCCAAATCCTAAAAATGGCACAATAAGCCCCAAACCAGAAGATCTGATTAAAAAATATGAACAAGGTCAAATTAGTTTTAAAACAGAAGCAAAAATTCCAATTATTCATTTAAGCGTTGGAAAACTTTCATATGGCGGTAAAAAACTTTCGGAAAATATAAAAACAGCTCTGAATACAATTCAAATCAATAAAATTAGAAAAGTAGTTCTGAAAAGCACGATGAGTCCTGGAATAAAGATTAATTATAATTCTTTATAACAAACCCGCTTGACACACTCATTAATATTATATAAGCTAAAAACGAACAATTTTTTAGTGTGGCAAAAATATTATCAATCAAATCGCGTCATTTGCCTCCCAATATAGAAAAGGAGGCAGAAAAAGAAAACTTTTTCAAAGAGTTGTGGGACCAATTTTGGCATCTTGATAATTTCACCAAAGCCTTCATTGTTTTTGTTCTTCTTTTTATAATAGCCGTCCCAATTATTAAGACCCAATATTTTGATATAAGACAAAGAGCGCAAACAGAAGGTATAAATATAACTATTGATTTATCTACCCCTGATGGAGTCAGTCAATTTTCAACGGGCACAACCCATACGCAATACAGCGCCGATTCCTGGAATAATACCACTGCAGTGGCCTCCGCAAGACAACTGCTTTCCGGTTCAACGTCTTTCCAAAACCAGCATATTATGGGATGGGGAGCTCTTAATCCCTGGCCTGACAGCAGTATCACAGATCCGGCTAAATGGAACTGGGAAAGCTTGGATGGCCGGATAAACCTTATCCGCCAAACTGGCGGAATACCAATTATCACTTTATGTTGTTCTCCGGATTGGATGAAAGGCGGAGTTAACGGCCAAACAGATTGGTCAAAACTTGAAGTAGCTCCCCTTCCAGAACATGAAGCAGATTTTGCTAATTTAGCCAAACAGGTAGCGCTTCGCTATCCGGATGTAAAGTATTTCCAGGTTTGGAATGAATTGAAAGGAATGTGGGATAGCGGGCAAAACCGTTGGGACTATGAGCGCTATACACGGCTTTATAACCTTGTCTATGATGCCATTAAATCTGTCCGGACGGATGCTAATATTGGGGGACCTTATGTTGTAATGGATAGCTGGTCAAATGCTAGTCAATCAAATCCCTCAACAGTTTCCGGTCCATATGGCGTTTTAGATCAGCGGCCAATGGATGTTATAAAATACTGGCTGCAGAATAAACACGGGGCAGATTTTATTACGGTTGATGGAGGTCCAAGACCTAAAGATGGTAACTGGGTTACAGATGAATTTACAGCCGGACAATACTTTACAGATACCGTGAGTTGGATCCGCAGTTTAGATAACACAGCTTACCCGGGCGCTAAAACTTTACCTATCTGGTGGGCAGAATGGTATGCAAATTCACCCAATAGTGGAGTTGATATAAACCATGATACTGCTGTCATGGCATCGGATTTAATTTACACTATTAAAAGTGGTGCTTCTTTACCTCTAATTTGGGAGCCGCAAGGAGATGCGAATGGATTTTCCTATCCGGTGGGTATCTGGACAGATACAAGAATAACGGGAGGCGGACAGGCTACGCCTTTTTATAATGTGCAAAAATATTTTCATGATTACTTTCCGTTGGGAACACAATTTTATAAAGTCTCTTCGCCGTCGAATGATATTGGCGTGCTAGCATCAAAACTGAAAACATTATTAGTAAACAGGAAGTCCAATCTTCAAACAGTGGTTGTCAATGGAGTAACATTTACTCTTGGAGCTTATCAGGTTATAATTATAGATACCCCAACGCCGATTGCAGATTCCGGTTTTTCACCAAATGTCATTACTGATCCAAGCCTTGTTTTAACTATTCCTTCTGTCCCTAAGCCTGCGTATTTATCCCCGATTACTCCCGGGCCTTTTAATTTACCAGTAATAAGGATTGGCGGTAATGCGGGAGCTACTTTTACGGCTCTCAATGGAACAGGAACATGGGGAACAGATGTCAGACAACACTATAACGATGACCAGGCCTGGAATGCTGATCAATCTCTAATTGCTCTACAGAACGGAGGGACTGGTGCTTCTCCGTCCCAAGTGTATTTAGACGGTGATACCTACCAGCCAAAATATATTAAGTGTAGTAACTACAGCAACTATGATGACAGATGGCATCCCAGCGTTGCTCATAAAAATGAACGGATTAATGTCAGAGGATCATCAGCTATTTTAGAGTGGTTTAATATAGTAAATTGTGCTCAAACAAGAGTATGGAATCTGCCTTTTGTAGCTGCCAGCGATTTAGCTCAAAATCCTTCCGCAGATGGTAGATTTATTGCGGTCTGGAGTACCAGTTTGGGTAAGGTGGTAATAGTTGATATGGATCCACAATCTCCGCTTGCTTCATATGATAGCGGCAATAAAAGAATTGGGCCAGTCTATGATTTAGTTACTAATTGCGGGTTGGCAACTTGTACCGCTGACCACTTATATATTTCTCCTTCCGGCAAATATCTTGAGGTTACCTACGAAGGAGATCATCCCAGGATTTTTGATGTAAATCCTGACACTCTAGCAATTACTCCTCATGCAATGCCATCTAATTCTCCCGAATGTTCCGGGCAGGATCCAGCCAAAGGTTATGTTTTTGATTTGGGTCATGAAGCAGCAGAGGCAAACCCTTTTGATAATAATGAAGAAGTATTAATTGGCCAACTAAGAGGTTGGTGTCCTAAAACTGTCACTAATTCGGATGGAACTTCAGTTTCTTTAGGTCAGACAGTAATGGTTAGAATGAAGGATAACTATGTTACAACTTTAACTACTCCAGGCAATGAAGCTTATTCTTATCATAATTCTGCTTTAAACTATTGGAATAGACCCGGTTGGGTATATGTATCTCACTGGCCGGGTTCTGGCACAAGGTTTAATGATGAAATTATTGCTATTAAACTAGATGGAAGTAAATCGGTACAAAGATTTGTCCATGATCACACAGATACTAATAGCTGTTACCGCTGTGAGGCTCATCCAGTGCCCTCCCGTGACGGCAAAAGAATTATTTTTGCTAGTAGTTGGACATTAAATTGTGGGACGGGTTGTGGTTCTCAATCCAATCCTCAGGCTTACGTTGTTGATGCGCGAGATACAACATCTCCTTCTCCAATTGTAACCCCCACTCCAACCATAGCTCCCACTCTAACCCCCACTCCAACATCTAGACCAACCCCTACAAAAATTCCATCACCAACAAATACCCCTACCCCAACTCCTACGGTTATAGTAGTAACTCAACCAATTTTACCAACAAACACACCTACTCCAACAACAAATGCCGGATTTATTGGCAGTTATTTTGACAATAAAGACTTTACAAATCTTAAGTTTACAAGGATAGATCCGGTTATTAACTTTAACTGGGGAAAGAGTTCACCTGGTTCATTAATTGGAAATGACACATTCTCTATAAACTGGAACGCATATATTGTTCCACCTGAAAATAATATCTATACATTTTATGAATATTCAGATGATGGAGCAAGAGTATGGGTCAACAATCAATTAATTATAGATAAATGGTTTGATCACTCAGCTAAAGAATATGGCGGAAACATAATTCTAAATGGTGGACAGGTATATAGTATTAAAGTCGCCTATTATGAAAATAAAGGCTCGGCTGCAATGAAGCTTTTTTGGTCCTCTCCCAATCTTCCCAAACAAATACTCGGTCAGCCGTATTTAAGATAAGTTACTGTTTTAATTTTTTTAGGGATTGACGAA
>Ga0209542_10014674_pt1 | contig 13296 bp, 15 predicted proteins | sample RifCSPhighO2_01_FD_184028 | JGI IMG/M metagenome (GOLD analysis project Ga0209542, IMG submission 184028) | Soil microbial communities from Rifle, Colorado - Rifle CSP2_plank highO2_0.1 (SPAdes) (version 2) | ecosystem: Environmental > Terrestrial > Deep subsurface > Rock core/Sediment ... | reverse complement strand
TGATTCTGCAAGCGTGTACATCGGCTAATTTTTCTTTTCTTTTAAAATATCAAGAATTTCGCTTATTTTCTTTTCCAGCCAAAGGTCACGATCCAATACTGATGAGCGGATGAATGCGGCGGCAGTTGGATAACCTCGCATTCTTGCATTATTCTTGAGACGCTCAAATTCTTGCGGACTAACGCGGAACATGAACCGAATGCACTTGCTCATTGTGCGTTGATTGCACCGTGCAGTTTATATTCACTTTATTTTGCCACTTTGGAACTATGGCACTCGTAGCAAAGTAGCGAAGTAGCAAATGTGAATGTTTTTAAATCTGAAAATGCCTACTGGCAGTATGAAGAGGGAGATGACTGCATTTGTTTTCGCTATCGCTCCAGTCTCAATCTCAGATAACTGGCTTGAACTCGTTGTAGCAATAGCAGTGATTGGGGGCATTGTGTGGCTCATCAGCCTTCCATTGCGGCCAAGATTGGAGAAAGAAGCTTATGCGCGCGCTAGCGCAGAAAAGAAATATATACCTCCTGAGGAGAAAGAGACGCCTAAGAGAACGATTGACATGAAAAGTATTGAAGTAACTCTTCACAGGATGGAATCTGACATGGCTCTTGCGGAGCATGTTCTAGTTCAAATGAGTGCAATTGGGCGTGAAAGCATTTCTGAACTGGAGAGAAATAAGCGATTGAAGGTCGAGCTTGCCAGGCTTGAGAGGCTGCATTATCAGACAAAGGATGGCGCGCTCGATGATTTAGCTAAGATAAAGGTGAAGTTTGATGAAGTGGAGAAGAGCCAGCATGAGTATCGGAGCGAGGTTCTCAAAGATCTGGCGAAGAACAAGAAGCGGTACGAATCCGTGTATGCATATTTTACCAGTGACGGATTCCAGAGTTTGAAAGATTGATTATTTCTGAATATCTGGTCTTCCAAGTAGCTCGACGTATTTATCGAGAAGTTTTCTGCCTTCCAGATGTTCTGCCGCCAAGTCTTTGAGCGCAGTTTTCATGTTCGAATCAGTGATGAGTCCTGCTTCAACTAAAGGAACCGTACTGCGCAGGAAATTCTCTGCTATTGAATCAATCAATGAAACGAGTTCTTTAAGTTGGCTCAGTTCAAGGGTGAGCGCTTCATTTCGTAGTCGTTCAAGCGCTTTTAGTCCTTTCTCTAACTCATCAACGGCGGCTGATAGTTCGCCTAGTGAATAGTAAAGCTGTTTTGTTTCTTCGTCTTTGACTGGATTTTCTTCTGCTTCAAAGGTCTTTTGCGCTTGAAGTAGCAGGCGGGTTGATTGGAACGCGCCAAATTTTTGTTTACTCTTGGAAAGATCGATAAGTGTTGAATTTTGGAGGAGTGTGAATTCGATGTGCTGTATGCACTTATTTAGAAGTTCTCGGCTCTTTTTTACAATGCCAACACACCTTCGCAGTGCTTGCTGCACGGCGCTAACCTGCTTCAATTCCTCAAACTCGCCCGCAGCAAGGGCTTTCTTGACTTGGTTTTCAAGACGGTCCTGAAGGCTCAAACAGCGTTCCTTAAGAACTCTCAAACTTAAATCGACATTCTTTGGTAGTTTATTTTGTTCTGCCGCAGATTTCAATTCTCTTTCGAACGCTGATATGTCTGTTGCCATTTTTATTCAAACCTGTAAAAGTCATTGAGCGTTTTTCTATGCATGCCAAGTTTTCTTAGCATGTCGAGCGCTTTCAGCTCCACTTCTTCGATTTTAAGCGTCACTTGTGCTTGGCCTTCCTTAAGACCTCGGATGAGTTTGCTAAACTCTGCAAGCACTTTTGCCACGTCCTTTGATATCTCTTCGGCGAAACCAAAGCGCTCGAAGAGGGCGATAAGCCTTCTTGAAATCTCGTTCTTTTGCTTTTCCGAGTACTGCATTTCAGGAGCGCTTAAAACTTGATTTAACTGATTGTGTAAAACTGTTGAGGCTTCAGTGGCGCGGTAAGCGTCAAGTGAGGATTCACTGAGTGTCTTGATGATTTCTTTTATTTCTGCCTCCTCTTTGAGAACGGAAGATGTGACCTTTTCTACGTCAACGCCGATAGCCTCAAGAGCTGCTAAATCGTTGTCAAGAGCCTTCAACTCCTCTTTCTTAAGCATCTCCTTCGATCGAATCTGCGCAGCTTTCTCCTCGATATGTTTCTGCAGTTTGCTCAACGAATCAAATGAATCAGCCATGTGCTATTGTTTTGAAAAAAGAGTTATAAACATTCATACTAACTAGACAGTGGTCATTCAAAAGGCTAGCTGATACTGTGCAATTGTCAATGATTCTCTGACCTGCTGACATTTGTACAGAAACCTATAAACTTTAATATATCGATTACCTACGGATTCATTCAGACATAAAATGAAACCATCTCAATCTATGTGGCTAGCGCTGGCGACGATTCTATTGATATCTTGTGCCCAATCTGACTCGGGTGGTTCGCAGCGTGGACTGCTTGATGAACCAACAGACGTGCGGACGATTACAACGTCACCGGAGGCAATGAAAACGCCTGATGCAAGCGTGCAACCAAGCAGAGGACAAATCCAGCTTGAGGAACAGAAACGAGCAATAGTTGAATGGAATGCAAGATTTCAAACAACATTTGATGATTTCGAGAAGGCTCATCAATCAATGAATTATTCATCAATGGTTTCAAATGCGCTTGATTATCATTCAAACTGGAAACAGAAAAGACTCGAGTGGCTTGATTTATATTACTCCTTGCAGGAAATAGATTCAGCTAATAATCTTCGTTCAATCATACACTACAGCATAATCTCTAAAGATGCGGAGTATGATCAGCTAAAAACTCGCCTTTGGCAGGAATCAAATAGACAAGCATACAAATTTGAGATACTGGTTGCGGCATTGAACAAAATCAATTCAGATCCAATTATTTTCATTGAACTTCCAAAAATCAGTGACTATCACAAAGAGTCTCAACCTGTTGCCACCAGCCAACCCGCTTCATCAACCGTAAGTAGTCCAAACGTAGCCCCCTCTTCCAAATCTGATTTTAAAACAGTTGGCGATGCACTCCAAAAAGGCGATATCGCGGTAAAGCTTGAAACCATATCTTTGTGTCCCATTGAGTTCAATCCATATCAAGAGAAATGGCTTGAAAGATTGCTGAATGAACGGGGAAATACGCTTCCCATGGCAGAAAAGATAAAGATACAGGATGCACTAGTATTCAGATATACAAATAAATGGACTTCTGGAATGACGAATGAAGAATATCTGGACTTTCGAAAAAGAGAGCAAGCCGCCGCAGATTACGTCAAGGCTCAGAGTCAATTCATCAAATCAGATATCTGTGTTAAATTCTCAGTAGATTCAAAACTAGGAGTTTATGATAGTGCATTCTTTGGCTTTGGGTACAATCAAGACCTTAAAGATGGACTAATACAGGTTCCGGAAAGCATAGCATATGCCTCTTTAACCAAGGAGACGTATTTTACTAAGATAATCAGAATAAAGCCGCCCGAGAAGTATGATTCCATTCATGTTGTTCTCTATTACGATGATGGCTCAGGATTGCTTCAATGCCATACAAAAATGACGACTTCCTGCAATCCAAGAGATGAAATCCAGAGGGACAACGTATTTACATTCAAAGTCGATAGATATCAAATTAATTGATGAGGTGAATAGTAATGAAAACCATTTCCATAAAAGAATATGATCCGAGTAAGCACATAAAGGAATTTAAGAGAAAATGTAATCAGTGCGGCAAAGTATGGCACGTTCTTGAAAGCAGAGAAAAAAAGCTTCGCGGAGATGTTATTTTTAATGCAGCCCAACAGACACTCACATGTTGTAACCCGAGTGCATCTCTTCAAGCAAAAAGAAACGTTGAAGCGAATGAAACTGAACTTCATAAATTGAAAAGATGTCCTGAATGCAACTCTTCAGATTATTCAGGAACAATAGTGATTTATGCTAAAAAATAAGTTTCTGGTCAATTTTTCTATTTGGATCATTAGAGAACTTTGGCAAAAAAGATTGGGAAAGTGGCACAATAAAAAGCGAAATGTTTTGTGTCGATTTTATCCGAGCTGCTCTCGATATACAATACTTGCTTTAAAGAAGTATGGATTTACTAAGGGGTGGAAACTGTCATTTAATAGACTTAAAAGATGTAGGCCGGATAATGTGGATTCATGCTACGATGTTCCGTAAGCGAAATGTGGCCGTATAACCTGCAAAGGCGAGCTATTGTGTTCAGCGCGCTTCTCTCAGACGTTTGAGTCTTTCATTGAACTCTGACAGTTTTTCCTTGAGAACTTCAGTTGTGAAGTCTGACATTTGTCTGTTGTTGATTACGCAGTAGGTTTTGAGTAATAGAGCTACGTCTCTTGAAACCTTGATGTTGACGCACTTTGATGCGTCTTTTTCATTTGATTGTCTGAAGGTATTGGTTTGCATGACTTTGTCACGCACTCACTACTATGTATCTACTCTTGAGTAGATATGAATCGGAAGTTATATAAATCTAGTTATAGTTTCTTGAACAAGAGGGGACAAAGAAGCAGTCAGGTAATATAACATGAAGGAAAGTGTTGGTTTTGCGGGCAGCGAGTATTTGGTTGATTCTAGCGATGCCGGTCTTGTTAGGAGCGCGCTTTCTCCAAAGCTTAAGCAGGGTAAAACCGTTAATGTTTTCTGTGCATTTTCTTATTTTACTTCAAATTACTCGGGCATTTTTCTGATGCGCGAGTTGAGCGATTTGATCAAGCAAGGGTGCACAGTGTACCTTGTCATGTGGGATGTGAATTGCGAGTGTCATCCTTATTTCGTGCAAATTCTTAAGGAGAAGGGTGGAACTCCTGAAAAAATAATTGACGAGAAGATGGATGAAATCATTTCCGTCTTTCAAGCATTTGGCACGCCTATGTCGAAGTTACACTTGTACCGCGCAAGCGATACTATGAATAGGTTTATCAGAAAGCAGACTCCGAATCTCTTCTTGAAGTTTTACAGCGCAATGGAGATGCTTAGCCTTAACCACTTGGCTCATAAGCACAAAGCGTCACACCTAATACAGATGCCGCTCAATATGTTCTTTGCGCAATACTTCCATGAACTCTACCCGGAAGAGCTTAACGACAAAATAGAAGCGATAGTGTGCTATGGGTATCAGGAGTCGATAATGAGCACGGTGCGAAACGTCATGCCGTCAGAAATGAATATCTTAAAGCCGGCACTGCTCGCGCTCCCGCCTCATCCGTATTTAATCTATTCGGGCGTTCTTCCAGAAATGAACATGGATAGAGACGTTCTCATTCAACACATTCTTGCGCATAATCCAAATCAGGAAGCAATCGCTCAGACGTACAACGTTATTCTTAAAAGATTCCTGAAAGATTTCGAATTGCTCGATAACTCAGGCAAGGTTAAAGTGCTCAAATTCGATGAGTTCATGAGACAAAACAGCGATCTCAGTTTAAACAATCAGCAAGTAAGTCTCGCTTACAGCTTACACTCTTATCTCCAACAGGTTAAAACGAGTTTAAACAGAAATGAAAACCCTGAAGTCATGCGCTTAACAAATGGTCAAGACACGGTAAAATATGCCAAGATTCTGGGAAGAAAAAGACTCATCGACGTTCTCAAGCACATAGATGGCAAAAAGAACGCAACGCAACTCTCAAAAGAGCTCAAAATCGCCCGCTCCAACATGAGCAGCTATCTCAACCTTTTGAAGAAGCACGACCTTGTTTCAATAGCTGAAAACGGAGCCATTCAAAGAAAAGTCTCAGCGATATCCGCAAATTTTGAAGTGGGACTACGATAGGTCGTTTGAAAAAGTATAAATGTTGGCTCGTTTGCTCGATGCGGATGAAACTATTTGATGACACTGCGGGACGGAAAGTTTTGATTTTTGTAGATGAAACTGAGCAAGGACATAATCACTTTTGTTTTGGAATACTTGTTATTGCGGAAGAATCAGCTTCGCGGCTCTATAAGAAACTTGCCGAAATACGTGAAAAGCATGATTGTGTGTCTGAAATTCACTACAAGAAGCTCACTGGTCATATTGACTCTGGAAAGATGCAAACATCCATTGACTGGATTAAGTGTTTGCTCAGGGATCCGACTTTGGACTTCCAATTTAGTTTCTTGAAAATCAATACGCGTCACCCTGATTTCAGAGGAGAAAAATTTAAGGAAAAACATCATAGTTACAACTACTTCTTGAAAGTTGCGTTGAAGGGAGCATTGCACCGGAAGCATCAAGGCGAGAGCATTTTTGCAAAAATCATAGTCGATGAAAAATTTGAACCTGGCGAAGCTAAAACTGACCCTTATTCGAAGATTGAATACTTGCGCAAACAAGTACAGGAGTTCAACATGGATTTTCGAACACTTGAAGTAGTTGAAGGAGTCTCTACTCCTGATAAAACCAGCTTGCTGAAGGAAGAATGCGAAATGCTGCAACTCGTAGACTTATTGGTGGGGAGTGCTGACAATGCGCTTCATGCGAATTCAGACAAGCAAGGAAAAATACACGTTTCACAAATCATGTCCCAGATAATTGAAAACTCCTCTCTAGGTTATCGAACTCAACAGGAATATAGGAAGTTTTCTTTTTCTGAATTTCCTGAATTTCGCAAGTTGAAAATTCCCAAAGTGGCGTCCATCGTCACTGACTCCCCCACGGAGAATCACAAGCTGACACGATTCTTCTAGATTTTTGTGCTCAACGCCCGTTTCAGTGTCTCTTCCAACTTGATAACCGTTTGGTACCTGCCGAGTTCAGGCGGCAGAATCCATGCGCAATCCGAATGCTCCCAATCAAGTTTGACTTCCGGTCTGAGTTTTAGCTCAACCAGAACAGGATACACGGTCCAAGTCTTATTCAAGGATTGGTCGAAAACCTCGTAGGGTTCAGCCGCTTTGACAAATGAAATGTTTTGTTTTGACACGCCCAACTCTTCCGTGACTTCTTCCAACGCCTTCTCCTCAACGGGCTTCGGCTCGTCTATGAACCCCGCAACAAAGTTCCAGTAACCTTGGTAGTTCGCTACTTTATCACTTCGCTTCAGAAGAAGAACATGGTCGGCATGTTTCACCACACAGTTTAAGATTGGCGCGCTACTGCTTCCCGAGTAATTGATGCGACCGTCTGGGAAGCGTGGAAGGTTTGAATATGAAGCGAGGTTGGGTTGCATATCTGGCATATGAGTCAAATTATTTTTAAGAATATGTGTTCGATAAGTTATATTTCTGGGCATATGCCTGCCACATTCATTCTTCTTGTTTCAGTACTTTGGTGTCTCTTAAAAACTGCTCCAATGGCGGAATGAAGACTTCAAGTTTTGGTAAAAATGTTCCGCATCGTTTCATAATCCTAATAGCGTGTTCCTTTTCATCTCTGCTTAATTCTACTGGCAGTTCGTTCAAGAGCAAAAGTATCTCCCATATGTTGTCTTCTGAAATTAATTGAGGGAATTGACTTTGATGTGCGTCTCTGATCTTTTGTACAACCTCGACTTCTTCTTGAGTTGGTGGTTGATTCCAATCATGCAATTGAAATTCTACCTTTCCATCAGTCGGATTAAAGCGGATTGCACCTCCGAATGGATGTATGATTTCGCCATGGCTAAAAACTTTATTTCGCCACCTTCGTAGATTCTCTGCATAAGGAGCAAATCGCAATATGCTGCGTGCTTGATCCACCATCATGCTTTGTGACACTGAATCCGTAAGCTTGGGCCAAGAATCATATTCCTCGTTTGAGATCAATGCAGCCACTGAATCCAGCAATACAGATACATGTACGAAAAAATCACCATAAAAGAATGCCAAACGTTCCCTGACCATCCGTTGACGCTCAAGATATGGCTCGATAAACCTGTGCTTCTCTTCATCGTTTAAATCTGCCATTTGTGTTCCACATTTCTTTGTGAGCTTTGAAAAAATCAGACTTTGCTTTCTCATACTCGGGAATTATGATTTTCTTGAGTTCATGCCACTTGCTTATAACTCTGTGAAGCAATTTTAACTTATGCTGATTCTCATTTGTTGATTCAGTCATGAACACCAGCGAATACAACAACTATAAATTTGAACCGATTTAGCGATACGTGATTTAAACTGTATCAGGTGATGGAAGTCATATTAACGCATTGAGTTTATTCAATATGTCAACCATCCCCTCAGTGTCTCTTCCGCAGTATTTTAGAAGGTCTTCTCTTGCCTTTTTCGCGTCCTTGGCGTTCAACGTGCCTTTTAGCAGCGCGATAAAAGCACGGGTGGCAGCTCCGCCCTCAGCAATTCCAAGACCTTCATAGCCCTTGCCCGTCATCGCGGGAAGAACTGCCTTAATCGAGTACTGGCCGTGCTGTCCAGGATGGTAATACCAGAACTCTTTGAAAGGGATGGCAAGGTCGTCCATCCTATCAGATAACTGTATAATCCATTTGGCTTCCTTTGGAAATGCTTCTGCCAGATCATGCAGGACGCGTTTCTCAAAACTTGCATTGAACGCTAAAACTGTACCCACCTTGGGCAATTGTTTCAATCCTTCTAGGAACTCCTTGCGCGGATCTCCATTGGCATTCGAAAGAACTTCGATATGCTTGACCTTTCCTTTTTCGATGATGTGCGCTGAGAACTGGAAAGGAATCTGCTGATACGGCCACGTTCCAATAAATAGAGGTACGCCCGGATTGATTGTCTCAAAATCAAGACATATGAGTGGTTCTTTGAATGCTTTGAGGAAGTTCTTGATTGCTTTAAGTTCAATATGCGGTTTGCCTGACTCAGTAGCATCAATCTGAATCTTTTGCTTTGGTCCTAACTTCACATCCGCGGGCAGGTTGTTGAAGGTAGTAATGCCCTGATTTATGAGTGGCCAAGCCTTCTTCCCAAAATAATGCAGTTCAGCAAGTTCCACACCCTCAAGGTCAGGCGCGCAAACAAGACACTCCTTGGGCTCTTTACATTCAGAACCGTATTTTGGTTTCGGACACTTGCCTTTGATGATTTCCAACATATTTTCGATATTTCCTTCCACTTCGTCTGATTTTGTGACTGCATCTTCAGTGACGTCGTTAGCGACAAGAAGCTTCTTGAGATCCAGCTTACCGTCAAAAATGTACTCGTTGTTGAGCACCATAATGCAGACTTTATGTAGCTTGATTCCTGCACCAGTGATGCAATAGTATTGGAAGGCAACATCTTCTAAGTGTTCATCCTTGACTTCAGTTGAGCTTTTGACCTCGATAAGAACCCATTCATCCTTACCGTGCGGGACAAGCAAATCTGCTTTGCAGTAGGCGTTTTTGTGGGTGAATGTTGCTTCAAACAACGGCTTGCGTTTCTTGACCAAATCATGCGTGACTTTGAGCGAATCGGCATTTCGCTCTACCTCAACACCATCCGCATAAAGCTGCTTTGCCAACGCACCCACTTCGTGACCCGTATCAAACCTCGCTTGCGCCTCAGCATCAAACGGAGGGATTTTCTCAGGTGCGTTAAAATGAAGCCAGAGGAGTTTAGGACAAGATAGCCCAGCGATGTACTTGGATTTCGAAATCGACTTCACAGTGGTTTATCATGTCGGAAGGCATATAAATACTTTGGTCGCGTAAACCGAATGATTCATATGGATTGGACTCAAGCCACCGAACCCGTTCGCTTCAAGCATATAATGACTAAAGATATAGAATTCCACGATGGACTTGATAAAGCGGACCGTGTCAAATTTTGCCAGGAACGAGATATAGAATACCTACCTGGCAAATCAGGAGATGCAGTTTACAGACTGATAAGTTCTGGATTTAGACGAATGGAACTCCTCCCCTCGCAGAAAGTATCTGAAGAGGAAGAAGTTTTCACCTCTGAATCCACTGCAAAGTTTCAACAACACAGAGTGCTTTTTGTCTTCCGCAATGATTCGCTGACTGGCGTAGTTCACTTTGTAGATTGTAATAGAAAACCAGTTTTTTTGCATCTTTATTCTTTATTGCTTGATTTTGAGACTGATTTAAGAGAGCTCTTGACCGCCATAGGTTGCACCAATGATGATATGCTCGAATTTCTCGAAGGCAGCTCAAGTAAAGTGTATCAACGATCCCTTGAGTTTTATAGCAAAGCGAGGCAGAAAGAAAAACGAGCACGGCTTCCTCCGTTTCACACCTTCCGGCTTTCTGAATTGATTGCTCTGCTCACTAGCAAGAACTCCTTATCAATTTCAGAAGAGGACATCAGCGGAATTCGTAATCTCGTTATGCATTTTGTAAGTCCGATAACGCATCGTGAAAAATATTCAGAATCAGAAATGATCTTCGATATAACGAGTTTTGACGAGCTTCTCACGCAAATTACCATACTGACAGATACGCGCGCTAAATTATCAAACGAAATTCTCGAGGCTAAAGCAAAGCTTTATAAATAGATACACATAAATTCACATATACTCAAATGGCAAAGAAGAATGTGACAATAAGCGTGGCTGAAGAGCTCTACGACAAATACGTAGAGCACTGCAAGAAGAACGGTTACGTCATAAGTCGAAAGTTCGAAATCTTCATGGAAGAAGAACTAAAGAAGGAGAAATAAAAATGGCCATCAAGAAAAGTGAACTATATAGTTCTCTTTGGAAAAGTTGTGATGAATTGAGAGGAGGCATGGATGCCTCTCAGTACAAAGATTATGTGCTTGTGTTATTGTTCGTAAAATACGTCTCTGACAAATATGCTGGCAAAAAAGATGCGCTTATTGAAATCCCTACAGGCGGTAGCTTCAAAGATATGCTGGCACTCAAAGGCAAACCCAATATTGGAGAAGGAATTAACAGTATTATAAAAAAACTTGCCGAAGAAAACGATCTAAGAGGTGTCATTGATGTTGCTGATTTTGATGATCCTGATAAACTAGGTAAAGGAAAGGATATGGTTGATCGCCTTTCGAATCTCATTGCAATTTTTGAAAATCCTGAGCTAGATTTCAGTAAAAACAGAGCAGAAGGAGACGATATTCTAGGGGACGCATATGAATACTTAATGCGTCATTTCGCAACAGAATCAGGCAAGAGCAAAGGTCAATTCTACACCCCTGCAGAAGTATCGCGCATCATGGCGAAAGTGATAAGCATCAATCAGGCAAAAAGACAAGACCAGACCGTTTACGACCCAACCTGCGGGTCAGGCTCCTTACTTCTGAAGGCTGCGGATGAAACAGAACACGGCATCACAATCTATGGTCAAGAAAACGATGTAGCCACGCGCGGTTTAGCAAAAATGAACATGATCCTACACAACCACCCTCAAGCCGACGTTTGGCAAGGCAACACCATTTCAAAACCGCACTTCACAAATCAAGATGGAACTTTGAAACAATTCGATTTTGTCGTTGCAAATCCCCCCTTCTCAACTAAGTCTTGGCGCAACGGGATCGACCCCTTGCACGACGAATACAGAAGATTTGAGGGATTCGGAATCCCGCCAGAAAAGAACGGAGACTACGCATTCCTATTACACATGATAAAATCACTCAAAAGCACAGGCAAAGCAGCAGTCATCCTGCCGCACGGCGTGCTTTTCAGAGGCAACGTTGAAGCAGAAATTCGCAAAAACATCATCAAAAGAGGCTACATCAAAGGAATCATCAGTCTTCCAGCAAACCTGTTCTACGGAACAGGAATCCCTGCATGCATTATCGTACTCGACAAAGAAAACGCCGAAAACCGCAAAAGCATATTCCTAATAGACGCAAGCAAAGGCTTCATCAAAGACGGAAACAAAAACCGACTCAGAGACAGAGACATCCACAAAATAGTCGACGCGTTTACCAAACAAATAGCGCTTCCAAAATATTCCCGACTGGTCGCATACGAGGAAATTGAAAAGAATGAGTTTAACCTCAACATTCCTCGCTATATCGACAGTCAAGATGAAGAAGATCTGCAAGATATTGATGCCCACTTATCAGGAGACATTCCCAACAAGGATATTGACAACTTAGAATCGTATTGGCAAGTATATCCTTCATTGAAAAAAGAGCTATTCGCCTCAAGCAAAAGAAACGGATACTCCTCATTGAAAATTGAGCCATCACAAATAAAATCCACCATCTTTTCACACCCCGAATTCGTAAGTGCTTCACAAAAAACAGAAAGAACGTTCAAGAATTGGAAAGATAAGAACGCGCCACTTTTGAAAGCCATCAAAATAGGGACTAAGCCAAAAGATATCATTCTTGCTATTTCAGAGGACTTGCTCAGCACGTTCTCTAAGACTGAGCTTATCGACAAATATGACGTTTATCAACAATTGATGACATACTGGTCAGAAACAATGCAAGATGATGTATACCTTATCGCAGTAAATGGCTGGAAAGTCGAAATAAACATACTGAAAAATAAAAAAGGGAAAGAGGCTGGCTGGGACTGTGACTTAATCCCGAAAGACATTGCCATTCATAAGTATTTTGCAAAAGAACAGGAAGTCACTGAAAAACTACAGTCTGAGCTCGAAAACGTAGATCAGCAAATGCAGACGCTCGATGAAGAAAACTCTGGCGAAGATGATTTCTTCGCAGAAGCAAGAACTGAGGCGGGAAAGATAAACAAAGGAAATGTATCAAAACGAATCAAAGAAATCAGAGGCGATAAAGATTTCGTCGAAGAATTGAAAGTCTTGCAAGAATATATCGCGCTTACCGAAAAAGAGTCAGAACTAAATGGCAAACTTGACGAAGCAGAAGAACTGCTCGACAAAAAATTACTGGTCAAATACAAAAACTTGACTGAAGAAGAAATTAAGACACTTGTTGTTGAAGATAAATGGATGACTGCGCTACATACTGCTATCAAGTCAGAAATGGACAACATCTCGCAAAAACTCACGGGACGAATAAAGGAACTCGCAGAACGTTATCAGACGCCGCTTCCAGCACTCACGCACGAAGTCGAAAGCACAGCAAGGAAAGTCGATAGCCACCTGAAAAACATGGGCTTCAAATGGTAATCGAAACCATCCCTAAAGGATACAAACAGACCGAGATAGGCATAATCCCTGATGAGTGGGAGGTAAAGAGACTGGGGGAATGTTTGCTTAAAAATCCCGATTATGGAATTAATGCGGCAGCAGTAGCGTATAATGATACACTTCCAACTTATTTAAGGATTACGGATATTTCTGAGGATGGGAAATATTTAAGTTCAAACAAAGTGTCAGTAAATAATACTCTTGCTGATTCTTACTATTTAGAGGAAGGCGATATCGTTTTTGCAAGAACAGGTGCGAGCGTAGGGAAAACATATTTGTATAATAAAAATGATG
>Ga0209542_10014671_pt1 | contig 13299 bp, 7 predicted proteins | sample RifCSPhighO2_01_FD_184028 | JGI IMG/M metagenome (GOLD analysis project Ga0209542, IMG submission 184028) | Soil microbial communities from Rifle, Colorado - Rifle CSP2_plank highO2_0.1 (SPAdes) (version 2) | ecosystem: Environmental > Terrestrial > Deep subsurface > Rock core/Sediment ... | reverse complement strand
CAGGGAATTCCTGGTGTGAATGGAACGAATGGATATACTCCGATTTATGGGATTGATTATAGAAATGGTAGTGATGGAATTAATGGTGTGAATGGTTCTCAGGGTATTCAGGGAATTCAGGGAATTCCTGGTGTGAATGGAACATTCACAGATATAGTAAATTCGACACAGATGTCGAATTCTGATGGGATGTTAACTATCCTAGAAAGTTGGTTGAAAAGTCTGTTTTATACGAAAGCAGAGATAAATTCAAATAATGTCTCGTGGAGTTCTACATACAATGCGACGTATGATTCAAAAACAAGTGCAAATTTAAGCTGGAACCAAAGTTTTGCGAACACGTTATATACCCAGATAGGTGTCACAGGAGACAATTCATCCTGGAATGAATCATATGCGAACACAAAATATGCTGGAGCGCAATGGGATTATAATCAAACAACTCCTGCGATTGATAACATAAACTCAAGATTTTGGAATAATACTCAGAGTTATAATATCAGTGAGATAAATAATAATCTATCTTTGTACTATAGAAACTCTAATCCGTTGAATTTCATAAATTCTACTAGTATATCAAATTCAACGATAGCTAGAATAGGCAGTTGTCCAGCAGGACAAGTTGTTCAAAATACGACCAATTCTGGAGTGCAATGTATAACTCTATCTGCGGGAAGCGAAATAGATCCTGCTTGGTCAGGCAACCTCACAAACGGATTTTCTAGTGATTTGAATCCACTAACAAATATTATTCAAGGTTTAGGTTCTTCCGCCAAAAGATGGTTGAAAGGATGGTTCAAAGATTTGGATGTTTCAAATAATATTACCGTTGCCGGCAATATATCGGCAGCATATTATTACGGCAGTTTGAACAAATCGACATTTCCAATCTCTTCGTGCTCTGGAAGTGATAAGGCTATCGGATTGAATGTAAATGGTAGCGTGATTTGTGGAGCTGACCAGACTGGAGGCAGCTCTGGAAGTGAATACATGATGTTTAGCGGGAGAAGCACATCAACACTAGCAACTGATGCATGGTTCAGTCCATCTGGAGGAGCTTCATCATCATCTCAGGAGCCATCGCAAGCAACTTATATGCCTTATTCTGGAGTAATTCAAAATTTGAGTGGCTCCATGAGCGCGACACAAGGATCTGGAGATACCTGCGCCTTTATTGTCATGTCCTCTTCTACCATTGATGGCACATACTCAAATGTTATAACCTGTACAATGCAAGATGCAGTCAATAATTGTGTTAACGCAACTACTAGTGGATCAATTAGTGCGAGAAGCTATATCAAGGTGTTATTTGATGAACAAGCAGGATCCTGCTCGGGCATCCCTGCTTGGAGTTTTGTTTATGAAATAACATAAGAGAATAAAATGATGGCAAAAATAAACTTTTATCTAATTCTTGTTTGTATAATTGTTTTTTCAATTTCTTTTGTTTCTGCAGATGAGTCAGACGACACCAGCATTATTAATTATAATAATTCTACTGCTCAAAACTATTCTTTCCCTAATGAAACCTTAAATTTTTCTGATAATAATTCTGAAAATGAAACAAATAATCTAACTCAAGAAATAAATGATACTTTACAAATTCCTACTGAGACAGATTACTCTGCAAATGAATCGGATAAAACTTTTTCTCCAAAAACAATCAACTTTTTTTTAAATGCTCTAGCACAAAGCGTAAATTATATTACCAATATGTACACTCTTTCTTTACAGGGTTTTTTGGTAAAGGGAGATATCTATGATGGCAGATCACTTTTGACTGCTCAGGGAACAACAGCAAATGCCGTAGGCAGCACTTATCAGGCAAATGTGGGATTTTTTGGCAAGTTTACAACACAAAAACAAGCAGGAACTGGTTTTTATGTGACTATTAATGGTACAGAAAAAGTTACCGGCGGACAAACTTATTCACTTAATATAGAAATAAAGGATTCCTTGGGTAGTTACATAAACTCTTCTGTACCTAAAGTAACTTTATATGATCCATTGAAAAATAGAATAGTGGAAGATGTGAGTGCTACACTTATTTCAACAGGCAAATATCAGTATGACTTTATGACTTCTCCCACACAGACAACTGGGCAATGGGAGACAAACATCTCCATTAACAATAATAATATATTAAATGGATATTCTGACTTGTGGGAGCTAGTGAATAATCCTACTCAATTAAAGATAAATAGTGTGAGCACTGCCGCTTCTCCTTCAATAACTGCAGATACTCTTGTGACGAATGAAGGAGGAGTTGATTATGAGTATTCTTATGAATATTGCATTGTGCCTCAAGCTTCCAGCCAATGTGCTGGTTCTGATGTGATAAGCCGTGCAACTGGTTCAAAATTAATAAATGCTGGCGAATCCTGGAACACTCAATTGACTCTAAGTGTAAATCAGCAAGGAACATATTGGTTTAAAGTGATTTTCTATTATAACGATAAAAAATCTGGAGCTTCTCAATTGTTTTCTGTTGGGGAATTGCCCTCGACATCTTCTGGAACCGGCTCTACTGGAGGGGGAAGCAGCGGTGGCGGGATAGCAATTCCAAGTGCGGGACAAATCAACACAACTCTGTCAGATGAAATTAACGATAAAAAAATTGAAGAAAATCAAAGTATGGGAGACGAAGGAATAATATGTAATTCTCCTTATATTAGAAATGGAGCAGAGTGCTGTTTGGACGTGGATGATAATCTTATCTGTGATAAAGATGAGGATAGCGGAGGATCACTATTCAAGAAGATAACTGGTCTATTTGTCACCAATTTAGGGAATTCCTCGAACAAGATTAATTTTGTAAATATTCTATTGCTCATTTTATTTATAGCGATTATGTTTTCTATTATATTCTTAGCTAAAAGGCTTTGGGTATCTTTCCAAAAAAAGAGTAAAAAATACGGCAGCCTGATCACCGAGGTTATAGGATTGAAAGCAATTACTTCTGAAGGAATTGAGCTGGGAAAGGTGACTGATATTTACCTTGACAAAAATAGTATCCAAAGCATAAAAATAAAAACATCCAAGAAAAATAAAAACAAGAAGAAAGGAATAACAATATCTTATAAGCAAGTATTAGGTATAAGCGACATTGTGCTTATAGACCATAGAGTAACTGAATCTTTTTAATAGTTTTTAAAATGCTCAGTACAATAATCTTTATATATCATTTTTGGCTGTTATCAAAATGAAAAAAGAGATACTTGCAGGATTATTTATTTCACTTCTAGTTATTATGGTCGGTTTTGCGATAGCCAAGCCCCCAAGAACATCCAGCTGCCCTATTGACTCTACTCACAATATTGTGGTTTACGGAGACACAGGTTTAGGAGGGGTAGGAGACTTAAGCAAATCCTGGATAAATCACTTTTTTGGTTGGTGGGAATTACAGGACCCAAGTATTAATTATGTTTTTGTGGATGCCAATGATATAAGGTCTGATTGCAACCTTTCAAGCTATCCTAATATCAAATTATATGTTCAGCCTGGAGGTGATGCATACTATCAGCAGAAATCATTAGGACCTTCAGGAAAAAATAATATTCTGAACTATATTAATAAAAATGATACTGCTTATCTTGGAATTTGTGCAGGATTTTATTACGCGGCCAATGATTATTATTGGCAAGGTTCTTATTATAATTGGCCAGATATGCTAGATATATTCCCAACTGTAGAAGGATCCATCACGAATATTGCAGATTATGATTCCAATCCCGGTTATGCATTAACAACATTGTCAAATGGCCATAATTCGATATATTATGGCGGCCCGACACAAGGATGGGCTAATACTAATATTAATCTTGCTGGAGGAGAAAAACTAGCCTCTTTTTCAGCTATTCCTGGTGACGTACCGGCAATTGTAAGAATGCAGGACAAATTGCTAACATCTATCCATCTTGAAGCTTATGAAAATGATGGAATAAACGGATTGACAACTGAGCAAAGAATAGAGAATTATAAGTTACTTGCTAACTTGATTAATGATGCCTCTGGGACCAATTATTACGTGCCAGCATATAATAATCAGACAGTGCTGACACAGTGCTCTGATAATGTTGATAATGATGCTGATGGGTTGATTGACCTGGTAGACCCTGGATGTTTAGATGTAAATGACAATGATGAATCTGATACTCCTCAAGGAAACGGCACAGGCATTTTATTTTCTGATGATTTTGAGTCTGGAAGTCTTTCTGGGTGGACTCTGACAAAAGTGAGCGGGGCAAATAATTGGGTTAATGCTAATATAAATTCTTATTTGGGACTCAGGCATGCGCAGTCGCAACCAATGTCAACAACAAATCCGGCTAGTGTAATGGAAAGGACAATATCTACTTTGGGATATTCAAATATAAAAGTAAGTTATTACAGAAAACTTGTTGGCCTTGACTCTGCTGATGAATTTCAAGTTAAATGGTACGATGGATCTAACTGGAATGTTTTAGAGCAGACTGGAAGCAATTCTGCGAATGATGCAAGTTATGTTGCTAAATCTTTCGCTTTGCCCTTAAGTGCTGGTAATAATGCTAATTTTAAGATTAAGTTTGAGTGTACGGCGGGGGCTGTAAGTGAGATTTGTAGAGTTGATAACATAGTTGTTTTGTCTAATTAATTATTAATCTTCTGTTAATCTGAACATTCTTAATTATGGATTTACTTATACTTCTATATACTTCTTTAGAAGTATATTTATTTATTTATACATATATAAAAGAAAGGTTTATAAGTTTCTTAGTTATCTAATTTGAATGGGTAAAAAGAAGGTGACATTAAGTATAGAATCTGATGTCTATAATGATTTTCAAAGATACTGTGAGGATAATGCAATAATGCTTTCTAAGAAAATTGAGATTATAATGAAAAATATCTCTAAAGGCAAAAAAAATTATCTTGGTTTTTTTATTTTTACATTTTTAATTGCATTTTGCATCTCTAATGCGAGTGCGGCAAGCATATTTTCTGATGATTTTGAAGATGGTGATTTGGCTGGATGGTCGCTTACTACCCAGTCTGGAGCAAATGCCTGGACAAACTCTAACACAGATCCCAGTCAGGGATTAAGACATGCTCAAGATAATCCTCAAAGCACTTCAGAACCTGCAGGTGTAATGGAAAGGACAATATCAACTGCGGGATATTCAAATATAACTTTTAATTATTCTAGAAAGTTAGTTAGCATTGATTCGGCTGATGAATTTCAAGTCGAATATAATACTGGAAGTGGGTGGAATATCCTGGAGCAGACTGGAAGCAATTCTGCGGATGACTCTTCATATGTGCTAAAAAACTTTACCTTACCTGTAAGTGTAGATGATGGAAGTTTGCAGATAAAGTTTGAGTGTACGGCGGGGGCTGTAAGTGAGATTTGTAGAGTTGATGAGATAATAATAAGCGGAAATCAGATTGACTCTACTGCTCCATCATTCAGTAATTTTGTTGAAAATCCTATTAATGGAAGCTTATATTCTGATAGTAGTTTATACCAATTGAATGTTACAATAAATGAAAACCTAATTGCAAGTAAAGGATTGGAATTCAATGGCATTAATTACACAAATGAAGATATCATCAATATCTCAAATGTTTATGTGTTCAATATAAGCAGCCTTTCTGCTGGAAATTATCAGTATTATTGGTGGGCAAATGACACAAATAGAAATTATAATGTCTCTGGGATTAGATACTACACAGTTGTTAAGGCAACTCCTAGTCTTGCCAAAATGCTAAATGGAGCAGATAATAATCTGTCTGTACAATATCCACAGCAAATTAATGCGTCGGGAACATCAAATGCGGGCACATTATCAATTTATAGAAATGGGATATTGATTAACAATGGGCAAAATTATTCTCTTGGAGCAGGATTTTATAGATTTGACTTTAATGTGAGCGGTAATGAAAACTATTCCGATTATTCTGAATCATTATTTGCAAATATTAGCAAAAAGCAAGCTGCCACTTCTTTGACATTTGACTTACCCAGCCCGCAGAACTACAGTCAGCAGATAATTCCAACCTGTTCTATAATAGAGGGTTCCGGTACAGCTGAATTAAGGGTCAACAATTCCTTAATTAGTTCTGGAAGTCCAATCACTTTGGGCGGAGGAGTATGGACCTTTAACTGTTCACTTCAGAGCAGCCAGAATTATACTTATTCTGAGAATGTATCTCAATTCACTATTGACAAATCCCCCTCTCTAACATCACTTAATATGACTCCTCTAAACACAAGCTATGGAAACTCGACAAACTTTTCCTGTTCCAGCAGCCAGAATTTACAGACTATTTTATACATAAATGGAATTGATAAAAGCTCTGAAAAATCCCAAAATATTGTAAGAGGTGCTGGGGATTATACTGTAAATTGCACCTCTTTAGAAAATCAAAATTATTCCGGCAGTTCTGATCAACAAAATTATAACGTTGCCAAAGCCAGTTCAGACTCTGGAATGCTGTTGAGTGGAAATCTTTCCATTATTTATGGAACTACATCTGATTTTAATGGATCTGAAATAAACTCTGGAGACGGAGATTGTACATATTCCTTAAATAAAGTTAATGGAGTATACGGGGTTGGGACGTGGTTGTTCAACTATTCAACCTCTGGGTGTTCTAACTACACTTCTGGCAGTTTAACTAAAATACTGGAAGTGAATAAGTCTTCTCCGATGGGGGGGATGATAATATCATTGACTCCTTCAACAAATGAGATATATGGAACACAAACAAGCTCTTTTTGGAGTGAAACGAATCCTGGAGATGGAGATTTAGTATATCTCTTTTATAGAAACAATCAGACTATAGCAAATCCTAATACTGAAACTTTGAATGCTGGGACGTATAATTATACTTTAAACACTACTGGGGGGGCAAATTATACAAGTGGAAGAACGAGTATATTACTAACGATAAATAAAACCAGCAATCTTGTTCAGCTTTATTTAAATAGTGCAAGTCAAAACTTAAGTTCGATATATGGACAAACGGTAAATGCTTCTGCTTCCTCAACATCTGGAAATGTAAATCTTTTCAGAAATGGCGCCGAGATATTGTCTGAAAATAACCAAAATAATATCCTAGCAGCAGGATATTATGAATATCTAGCAAACTCATCCGGAAATCAAAATTACCTTGAAAATAATACTGGAAAGAAATTATACCTAAATATTAGCAAAGCTAATTCAAATATAAGTTTATATCTCAACGGAAACAAGAGCAATTTAATTATTCAGGAAGATAGTCTTGTCAATTTGAGTGCCTATCTTCTTGCTGGACAAGGAAATATAATAATCTATATTGATTCGACAATTATTTATTCTGGATCAAGTCCAGGTCAAAATATAACTAATTTTACAATACCGGGAGTTTATAATGTGACTGTTAGTTATCCTGGAAATGAAAACTATTCCGGCAGTTCTGAAGGATTTTTTGTTAATGTTACTGTAGCGCCCGACATTACTTCGCCTAGCCTAAACATAACCTCTCCTTTGTCTAGTCAGATATTTGGATATAATCAATCGTTGCCTCTTAATTATTCTGTTTATGACTTAAACTTAGAAAGCTGCTGGTACAATATAGACCATATTCAAAATATTAGTCTTCCTGGATGTAATAACATTACATTTAACACGAGTGATGGAAGTCACACAATTAACTTGTATGCTAATGATAGCTCAGGAAATATAGGATTGAAAAGTGTTTCATTTAATGTCCAGGTAGGTTCTCCAAATATAGCAATAACTAGTCCTACTTCTTTATTTTATCCTTATAATAATATAACGTTCAGTTATATCGCTTCCGATCCGGATGGGATAAGCAGCTGCGAGCTATGGGCTGATTTTAACGGTACATATAGTCTAAACGAAAGCAATTCATCTATATCTTCTGGTATTGAACATAAAATTAATGTGACTCTCAATGATGGGGTATATAATTATTCTATATCCTGCAACGATTCCATGAGTCTAAGATCAACTACTAATAATATCACTATTATCATAGATACTACTTATCCAATAATAAACTTATCTGAACCCGGCGGGTTGAAGAACACCAGAAATAATATACCCATACTTTTCTCAATAGATGAGAGTTACCTTGATTCTTGCTGGTATAACATTTATAGAGGAGCAATAGTTGAAGTGCCAAATACCCAAGTGAATTGTACATCAAATAATAATAATTTTTCAGTCACCCTGGATGCTGACTTTGTTATCAATTTATATGCTGAAGATCTAGTAGGAAACCTAGCTAATATTTCATCTTTATTCAGCGTTTCAACTTCATCTACAAACCCAGGAGGTGGAAGCGGCAATGGGGGAGGGGGAGGCGGTGGGAGCGGTGGCGGAACTATAATTAATAGAACCCAAAGCCAATTTATAAAAATTGAATTCTCCGATGTAGGAGAGATTTTGATATCTCCAGGAGAATCGAAGATTCTTCAAGTGACTCTAAAAAATACAGGCAAGACTTTCCTAAACAGATGCAGATTGGTAGGCAAAGACAGCTATTCTACCTGGTTTGAATCAAGCGATATTAAAAACATAAATATAGGAGAAATTTCAGAGTTTATATTTAAAATAGTAGCGCCGTTTGATGCTAAAATAAATGATTCTCCGGAGCTTAATGTTGTATGCCTTGAAAAAGAGACTCCTGTCCCAATTAAAGTGATAGTTCTTGAATCTGGACTAAACATCGATATAACAAGTATGAATTTGATATCTCCATCGGATTTCCAAATAAATTATAGTTTAATAGGCAATTCTAATTTTGAAAAGGATTTAACCTTTATAGTATATGATTCCGAAGAAAATCTGATAGATGAGAAGAATTCACATGTAGTAGTTAGCAAAGAAAGAGGTCATGGAACTGTTTCATTGAATATAGAAAAGGCAAATAAGGGTCTGTTGAAGATAATAATTGCAAAAGCTGATGACCGAAAACCTCTTGTGGAAGAGTTTTTTGTATATGACAAGGCACAGTCGATTACCGGACTTGCTTTTCTTGATAAAGTGAATAACGCTGCTTTTTATTCAATAATAATTATTGCGATTTTTGGAGTCCTGGCATATTTTGCTATCAGGAGAATTAAAGTTCTTAGAAAGTGGGGAGATTCCACTTCAGTAAAGAATTTTGTCTCCACACCGGACAAAAAAACAACACCCGATGTTAAGATTCCCGCCAAGGAAATCACTTGGAATACATACGATCCTGATAAAGATTGGTGAATTCTGATTCTTTAAGAATTATCTGTAGGATTTCTGTCTCTTTGCACGAGCCTTGGAATCGCCTGGCTTTCTTGTCTCTTTTCTTCTAGAATCCTGAACAAGCATATTTCTATCATATGAGATTATTGCCTTTCTTAGAGTATCTGAACCGGTTATTTTCACTAGTGCCCGCGCAATCGCCAATCTTGCCGCTTGAATCTGTGCTTCTTTTCCGCCGCCCTTAACTTTGATATGGAAATCTTGCTTCAAATCACCTAGTTCTCTTTCGTAAATCTTCAAAGGTTCTGATAAAGCAAGTCTATGAAACAAATTAAGATCGGAAGAAGGAAGATGATTAAAAAATATCTTTCCAGAACCGTTTTTTATTTTTAGCTTTGCTACGGCCGTCTTTCTTTTGCCTGAGATTATCATATTTTCTATTTTTTCCATTTTTAGATTTCCTTGCTTAATTCCGATAATGTAATCGTCTTTGATTTTGTTTGTCTTGAAAGCGAAATCTTGTCGGTAGATTCATATTCTTTTGGCACAGAGTTATAACAAGTAATCCTCTTTAATGCATCCAGCCCGCGCTGTTGGGTATAAGAAAGCATTCCTCTAACTGTACGTTTAAACAATCTTTCCGGATGCTTTGGGAAATGCGGGCCGTTTAAACTGGTTCCTCCTCTTCTCCTTGCAATACCATATTCTTCTATTACCATTCTCTTCCTTCCAGTAAGAAGGGCATTATTACAATTCACAATGATCACATTTTTGCCCAACATAGCTTGCTTAGCAGCATAACTTGCTATTCTTCCAAGAATGCCATTTGAGGCATCGATAATTATCTCCTTCCCTTTTATATCTGAATTATTTTTTTTATCTTTCATTTTAATTATTTTATTATCTTCAAACCTTCTGCTTTTGGATTTTTCTTTATTTCTTCCAAGATTGAAACCGGTTCTGATTTATTTTTCTTTAATTTGTCAAGTGCTGATGCTGAAAATCCTAATGCAGACACTCTAACTTTCTTTGTCAAATTGCCGGAACCAAGGACTTTCCCAATGATAACCACTGTGTCACCTGCCGAGGTCTTTTTTTCAATTTCCTCAAGGTTAATCTTGGAATATTTCCTGGTTGGACCAGACAAAATTTTTGCTATTGGCAGCCATCCCTTATTTTTTAGGGCTAAATTTAAAGTTTCTGTGACTTCTGGATTTGCCTTTCTTTTAGCATTAAATTTTATTTTTGTCTTACTGATAGTACGCATATTTTTTAGCAATAAACTAGATATTTAAATCTATGGGTATAAAAATATTTAAATACCTTAATATGTATAAATGTGTATGAATAATTTCATCGAAGTTAAAAAACAAAGCAATGGGAAAAAAGTAAGAGTGAATATTACTGTTGACAAAGAAATGTTAAAGAAGGCAAAAACCAAGCTGGGTTTGTTCGGCGGCAAACTAAGCACATTATTCAACGCATATTTAAGTGACTTTGTAGAAACTATGGATAAGAACTATGATACAAACAAAAAGGAAATTGAGAGAAGAGTAAAAGAACTTGAAAATAGAATTAAGAAGCTTGAAGAGAAGTAACAGGTTAATTCACCCCACTCATAGATTATAATTATAGTATTTAGCATTCTATCTTCTGAAAATTAAATTTTATCCCAGATAAAATTAGATTCTTGATAAGATATTATTTTATCTCTCTGCCGATATAAATTATATACTATTAATCATTTGGGCTCTTCCATAAATATTATCTAATTTTAATAAAGCTTGCTACTGTTGACTTTATGACAATCTACTTTATAGTCAATGAGGATAAGAATATTAGAAAAAATAGAGGACATAAGATACATTTATATACATGAAAACTTTGCAAGTAATGTAAAAAGATGGCGAGGAAAAAGCATTTTCTGCTTTTGATTTTATTTTCTCTAGTATTTCTTACGCCATTTTTTGCTGGTTTTGTTTCTGCCAATACTTATCTTTCTGAGGTTTATTTTTCCGTCCCTGATTCTGTCTTTGTCATAAATGAAAGAATAGAGTTAAAAGGTTATGTCTTTCAGGCAAATTATTCTGATAATGGCACTTTGATAAGCGCTTCGGCGGCACTACCGAATGCCCTTGTTAACCTGACAATTATTAATTCAAATAGCAGCGTTATCCAGAATTATACATTTACAACTGATTCTTCAGGAGCTTTTTACTCGAAAAGCAATTATTATACAAATTCTACAGAAGTAAATGCTTCGTCAACTCCTGGAATATACAAGATAAGGGTGGAATATAAGGACTTAAACAGCAACATTTCATTTTCAAATGTGCAAATTAGCGTCGTAAACCAGACGCTTGATACATTGGGCGTTAGCTCTGACAAGGCAGTTTATAACCCTTCTGAGACAATGATTGTGCAAGCAGAGGCGATAAGAGCGATAGGCGACAACATAATTTACATATCTAATGTTACTATAAATGGCTCTGTAAGAAATTCAACAAAGTCAATCTTGCAGTCTTTCAATTGCACGACGAACAATAATGGAAAATGCAGCGTCTCCCTGACGGCGCCTTCAAGTTACGGCGATTATTTCGTTGAATTGAATGATTTCAAGGCATTCGGCTCTTTTTCTGTCGTGCCTTTCTCTTTTAATGTATATATGCGCGATGGAACTACAAATTCATTAAAAAATATTTTTGCGATGGGAGAAGCCACAAAAATTGAAGTCAGGATTAATAATGCTTCATTATCTGACGCATATACTTTCTCTGGATATGTGGCTGATTCTGGCGGCAATTCAGTCGCAACTATAAGCTCAACAGTCTTGAACAATAATAATAGCTTCATAAACAGCTTTCAGTTTACAATTGATGCAGTAGCATTTAGCTATTCTACTTACTCTGTCCATCTGACAGTCTCAAAGACGGGGGATGGAAGCATCGATTCAATATCATCTTTCCAAGTCCAGGATTGGATGCTTTCTGTTGATAAGAGAAGTGCTGGCTCTGGGTTTGAATATCAATATTCTGCATTTCCAAATAAAACCTTGAGATTTGAATCAATACCCGCTTTCAGGGCAAATGGCTCTGTAATACAAAATATAACCTCTTCTTCATTCAATGTCAGCTTAAAAGATGATTTAAGTAATGTTTTAGCCTCGACTTCTGCTACATGGAATGCCAGTTGCGGAAAGTCGGGATGCTACGAATTTTCTTTACTATCTCCTTCAAATACCGGCAAGTATACTCTTTATACAACTCTGTCTTATTCTGGAGACTCCCAAATGGATTCTAGGACAATAAATGTAATTTCAGGAGTAATGTCCGCCCAGTCAACTGACAAAGACGGGAACTTGAAAGAGCTATTCGGCGCGAGTGAATATGTATATTTAAGTTTAAGCGCTTATAATCTGACAAGTACTTCTTTCAATCTTACCGATGCTGAGGTGTTTATTGTTAGTTATATGAACGGTACAGAATATTCTTATACTCAAGCTAATTATACTTTAGTAAACTCATCAAACAGCGTTTATGAATGGGGCTGGAACTCTTCATTACAAAGAATTAAAATTGACACTCCAAAAGCAGGAGGAGTATACACAGTCTCTCTATTCGGAAACAACAGAACTTTAGGCACTACTACTAGATTTATTATAAATCCATACGATGCGTGCATACTTCCAAAAGACAGCCCGAATACTGGAGGAAGTGGATACTATTATGTCTGGCAATTCAAGACATCAGACACTATTTATTTTGAGGTAAAACTTGTCCAAGCAAACAACCCTCTTGGAAGGGCAACTGCTTCAAATGCAACTAACAATGGAACTTATGGAAGTTATGGCAGCAGTGGCTGTAGCAATTTTGGCTCAACAAGGCAAGTAGTCAATAATGCAACCTTATCCATATCTGAGGTCAAAAATATAGAATCAGGCGCTTCGCAGGCATTTAATGGAAGCTCATCGAGCTGCCAAGCAAGCGACACCTCTGGCGGATATACATGCACTGTTAAGCCATTATCAAAATGGGATGGCGGGCAGAATATTGTTAAGTTTAATGCTCAGGGA
>Ga0209542_10014670_pt1 | contig 13299 bp, 16 predicted proteins | sample RifCSPhighO2_01_FD_184028 | JGI IMG/M metagenome (GOLD analysis project Ga0209542, IMG submission 184028) | Soil microbial communities from Rifle, Colorado - Rifle CSP2_plank highO2_0.1 (SPAdes) (version 2) | ecosystem: Environmental > Terrestrial > Deep subsurface > Rock core/Sediment ... | reverse complement strand
AGCTTGTGGTAAGTTTGGTAAGAGAGCTTAGCAAAGAAAGGTTTGAAGGTGAAACTGTCAAGGATTTTGAAGAAAGAGTATTCAAAGATGCTGTTAAAGTATTAAAAATTGAGAATCTGTGGAAATGATAATTAAGAAGATAAAACTAAACAATATAAGGAGCTACTTGGATAAAGAGATTATTTTTTCTGAGGGAAGAACTCTTTTGAGCGGAGATATAGGCTCTGGGAAAAGCACAATATTGCTGGCGTTGGACTTTGCCTTGTTTGGTCTGCAAAAAGGGAATCTTTCTGGAAACAGCTTATTAAGAAATGGGAAAAAAGAGGGTTATGTAGAGATGCATTTTGATATAGAAAACAAGAGCTACGCTTTAAGAAGAACATTAAAAAGAGGCACAGCTGTCTCGCAGGAATCAGGCTATATAATTGAAGACAATGTGAAAAGGGATTTAAGCCCTATTGAGATAAAACAGGCAGTTTTAGACATATTAAATTATCCAAGAGATCTTCTTACTAAAACAAAATCTCTGATTTACAGGTACACTGTTTACACGCCTCAGGAAGAGATGAAATACATTCTTGCAGAAGATAAGGATTTGAGGCTTGATATCTTAAGGAAATTATTCGGAATTGACAAATACAAAAAAGTCAAGGATAATGTTAAAATATTTAATTCCAGATTAAGGGAAAAGGTCAGAGAGTATTCTGGATATATAATTGATATTGATGAAAAGCTTAAACATAAAGATGAATTGGAAAAAAGCACAATAACTCTTAACACGAGCCTCATTAGTTTAAATCAAGGGCTTTCATTGATAAATAATGATATAGAAGACAAGAACAAAGAAATTAAACTGTTAGAAAATCAAAATAAGGAACTGGCTAATTTAAAGAAAGAGTTTGAAATAATACATCTTAATATTGACCATAAAATTTCTTTGAGAAATGAAAATAAATCCAGGATAGAATACTTGGATGATTATGTAAAAACATTGAAGAAAGAGCTTAAAGATGTAGAAGAAGTAAGCAAGGAAGAATTGCAGTCCAAGGAAAACGAGATAAAATTCATGGAAAGCACTATTAATAGCATAAGGTACAATGTTAATGAAACTGAAATAAAAATAAAAAATTCAAAATTAATCAAGGCTAATATAATTAAGCTTGATATATGCCCGGTATGCAAGCAGAATGTTTCCAAGGACCATATAAACCATATGAATGAAAATGAGGATTCTGCAATAAAAGAAAATGAAGAATTAATCAACCTTCATAGGGAGAACCTGAAAGAGGCTGAAAACAAGCTGAATAACCTCAAGAAAGAAAATGAAGAACTGAAAACAAGCAGGCATGAGTTTGAGTTAAACAAGATGAAGATAAAAAACCTTGAAGAAAAAGAAAAAGAGCTTGCAAGGCTTAATGAAGCCAATGAAAAATTAAAAGAGGAAGTGGGAATTATAAATGCGAAGAAGTCAGCAGTTTCCGAATCCATCAAGACTTTTAAGGATATAGAAGACAAATACAATAAAGAAAGAGAGATATTGAACAGCCTGTTGGCAAAGCAGAGAGTCATTGAAATTAATATAGCTTCAAGCAGAAGAGAGATTGACGACAAGGAAAAGGAGCTTCTTAATCTTATGAAGGAGATTGAAAGGAAGAATATTGCCAGAGAGAATCTAGACAAGCTGAATAAACTAAAATTTTGGCTTGAAAACGAGTTTGTTTTGTTGATTGATGCTATTGAAAAAAATGTGATGCTCAGAATTTATAATGACTTTAATTCCTTGTTCCAAAAATGGTCTGACATGCTGATTGACAATGAAAACATGAGAATAAGGCTAAGCGAGGAATTTTCCCCAATAATTGAGCAGAACGGCTATGACATTGAGTATGAATTTTTATCCGGCGGAGAGAAGACTGCCATGGCCTTGGCTTATAGACTGGCTTTAAACCAGATAATAAACAACCTGATTTCCGACATAAAGACAAAAGACTTGCTGATATTGGATGAGCCTACAGACGGCTTCAGTGATGAGCAGTTAGATAAAGTAAGGCTGGTTCTTGATGAGTTAAAGATAAGGCAGATTATTCTTGTCAGCCACGAAGTTAAGATAGAGAACTTTGTTGATAGGATTATAAGGCTTGAAAAAAAGAATCATGTAACTGAAATTATATAGTCCTTAAAATTTCTTTTATAGGAGTCCTATTTTTTAATGCTTTTACTTTTACCTGATTGCTTAAATATTCCTTGTTTATCTCTTTTAGCTTATTGTCAATCTTGTCAAACAGCTTTTTGCAGCTTCTATGGGCAATAATTGCAGCCAATAATGCATCTTTTTGGTGCTTGTCCTTTAGCTTAAGCTCTTTATTCCTTAAGTATTTTTTAATGAGCTTTGATTTTTCCAATCTGCTCAAATTTTTTCTTGGTATTGTCAGCTTGGCTCCGAAGCTTGAAGCTATTTTTTCAACGTATTTCGGAGCGGGCCTTACATCGCTTCCAATGATTAATGGCTTTCCAAAGCTTGAAGCCAATTCAATTGAATCCTTGAATGTTGTGTTTTTCAATGATTTGACAGATAAAATATTGCCTTTTAGATCTAGAACAGCATAGCCCTTGGTTGTTCCAGGGTCTAAGCCTAAAATTGTGAAATTATCAGGATTCTTTTTAACCACCCATATAATGGCATGTTTGTAAAATATTTAAGCCTTTCTTGATAACGAAATTTATATAAAGGATGCAATTATTTAAACTAAAAAGAGGTGCATGTTGGTAAGTACTTTACCCTATTTGACAGACATATCACTATTGGCATTAATATTGCTTGCAGGAGTTTTAGTTTCTGTATTTTCATTAAGGTTTAAACTGCCGGATATATTGTTATTAATTATTCTTGGCATATTTTTCTCTAATTTCTTTAGTTTTCCGCTTAGTTTTCTAGCAAGCTTGAGCATATTCGCTTTGGTCATGATAATTTTTGATAGCACCAGCAGGTTTAAACTTGAGGAAGTAAACAAGCTGTTTCCTTATTCAATAAAGCTAGTGGCATTATTTTTTATATTCAACCTGATATTTCTAACATTTTTCACTCATTTTCTGTTTAGCTGGGAATTTACAATTCAAGCATTTTTGATAAGCGCTTTGTTTGCAGCCTTAATGTCTGGAACAGACTCAAGCTCTGTTTTGTCCCTCTTATCTGTAAAAAAACACAGAACCAATGAAATATTGGAATTTGAATCAATAATTAATACGCCTATTACCTTGCTAGTGCCTTTAATCATAATAGATTTTTATCAGGGCGTGCTTGAAACAAATATTGTGCTTCAGACATTTGCTCAAAATATTATGACTGGAATAGGAACAGGTTTGGTTCTCGGACTAATAGTGTTTAGGCTAATGAAAAAGAACTACATATGGAATCTGTCTTCATTGGTGCTGATTGCCGTTGCTTTAATTGCGTATTCCCTAGCAGAGTTTATCGGTGGCTCTGGAGTCCTTGCTGTAACTACTCTGGGCATGGTTTTTGCAGTAAGCGTCATAAGAGAAAAAGTGGAATTAGAGAAATTCTCCGGCATATTTACTAATTTTTTAAGAATTATTGCTTTTATTCTTGTTGGTTTGATAATCAAGGAGCCTTTGGCCAAAGCAGGATTTGATGCCTTGTTTATAATAAAATCAATTCTTTTGTTTATAGTTTACATAATGATCAGATACCTAGCAGTAAGAATTGCATCTTACCATTTGAACTTGTCATCAAAAGAAAAGTGGTATATGGCGTTGAATGTAAGCAAGGGAATGTCAGTTGCTATAATAATCTTCATTCTAAGCAAGATTGAAATTCCAGGCCTGGTCACTGTTTTAACTTTAAGCTTCTTGTTTATGATTTACAGCATTGTTGTGGCGTCAATTACGACAAGGTTTGCAGGCCATTTCCTCGGAAAAAATGTGGAACTAAAACAATTAAAGCATCCTAAAGTGGAAACGCCAATGCCAAAAAGAAAACTTAAGAAAAAAACTTAGTATGTCTAAATATATAACTAAAGGTCGGTTATTATAATTATGAATATTATTTATTCAAATCACGCGAAGAAAAGTATATAAAGATAATTACCGTAATATAAATTATGAAATTTGAATATGACAAGGATGCGGATGCAGCATATATTTATCTAGAACATCCATTAAAAGAAGGGCAAGTAAAAAACACAATTGACTTAAATAGCAATATCATTCTTGATTTTGATAATAAAGGAAAGCTTCTTGGCGTGGAAATACTTAATGCAAGCAAGGTCTTAAACAAAAAGGCGTTAGAACAAGCGCAAACTGCTTAATTTTCATATTCCATAATCCAGCTTTTTAATAATTTAGTTGTATTTTTTGACTTTACAACACCTGAAGAGGCTAAAATGCCCTTGGCGCCAAGCTCTTTTGCTTTTTTAACATCTTCCAGTGTTTTAATTCCAGCGCCCACTAAAACATGCCCTTTAATGCCTTTTACAGCATTTTTTATTAATGCAGGCTTGGCTTTGCTTACTGATTTCTTTCCGGCAACTAGCTCTGGAGGCTCTATTGCTATGTAACTTGGCTTTAGCCTGGAAATTTTCTTTCCTTCTTTAATATTTTTGGCAAATACAATTGTCTTTAGTCTTAGTTTCTTGCACATAGCTACGGATTTTTTAATATCTGCAAATTTTAGCATATGCTCAGAATGATTCAATAAAGTTCCAACAGCCCCTACGCTTTTAATTGATTTAGCTGAAATCTCTCCTGTATTTCTTCCAGGCTTTATTGGATCAATATGCTGGGCTAATATGGGGTTTTTAATCTTTTTAGCTATTAAATAAATATCTGTTGGCTGAACAGCAATCATAATATTTTTGCTTGCTTTCTCTATTTTCTTAGCCAGCTTTAAGTCTTCTTTTAATGTTTTGTAAGTCTTTAAATTAACTATAATCATGTTTTACAATCTTTGATTTTTTATATTTAATTGCCTGTTTCCAGGTTAATAGCTTGTTTTTGGCCCCTAGATATTTTATTACAGATTCAGCATTTAACAAACCTATGTCCATTGCCTCTTCTATGCTTTTTCCTTTTATTAAGGCTGAGGTTAATCCTGATGCAAATGCATCTCCTGCCCCTGTTTTTTCTTTAGCTTTGATGGCATGAGGTTTTATTTCATACATGGTTTTGCCATTATATAGCCTGATCTTGTTTACTCCGTCTGTAACGCAGACAATTCCGTTGTTGACATTTTGAACCTTTCTTATTGCTTTTACCACATCTTTTTCCTTTGTTAATGCTAGTATTTCTTCCTTATTTAGTATAAATATTTTAGAATATTTCAGTATTGGCTTTATATAATTTAATCCCTTGTCTGCCAAATATTGGCTTATATTATATGAAATGTTAATACTGTTTTTATCAGCGTATTTTGCAAGCTTTTTTTGCATCTTAAATGACTTTCCAAGCATGGAAGAAAAATAAAGCCATTTTGTTTTAGGCTTATTAACTTCATCATAGCTTAAATCATCGTTAATTCCCTTGTAAGCTAAAATTGTTCTGTCTTGTATCTTATGGCTGTCCAGAATTATTGAATGCCCAGTCATGCCTTTTCCTCTAGCTCCAATAAAATCAATTTTTTCCTTTTTTAATTCTTTTAATATATAATCTGAGCTTTCATCATTTCCTAGCTTTCCAAGATAAGCTGTTTTAAAGCCCATTCTTGAGAATGCCACTGCAGAATTAGTTCCTCCTCCGCCTGTCATGAATTTCAAGTCTTCAACAAGTATTTTTCCGCCAATTGGATAGCAAACCAAGGATTTTTTGCTTTTAGCTTCCGTTGTTAAGAAAATGTCTATAGTAGAACTTCCTACTGTAACAATATCATACATTTAAGCACCTCTCTTATGCATTAGAACTATTTTCTATATTTAAAAAATTAACCTTTTAATTACTAGCTGACTGAGAGACCTAGTAAGAATTAATTTCAATCCGATTTTGCCTTCTCGCTTATTCTAAGCATATCTATATTCGTGAATACCTTCACTTTATTCTGCTCCTTGAAATTGGGATCATGAGCCCAAATGCCTTCTGCCTTAGTTGCAAGACATGCTGCTAGGTGCGGTATGTCATCAGGATCGCTTATCTCATTTTTGCATTTATCAAGAAAGGTCTTAAACTCTGATTTTTTGATAATTGTTATTCTTCCAAAAAGTAGTGCAAGTAAGAGATCAAATTCTTCGTTAGTTAACTTTATTTTCCTTTTAAGTTCATCTCTATGTTCTTTTAGCTCTTCAAGTGTGTAATCTGGTGTAACAAATTCAAAGAAGTCATCTAGCAAGATTCTTCTTGTGGTACCTTCCTTTATCAGTGCTGCAACAATTCTATTTGTGTCTATTAGAATTTTCATCTAATTAAGCCGTGTCTTTTTGCTATTCCATGCTTAATTTTATGCCCAATTCTTTCAGCATCTTCTTCGGTCAATTCACTTTTAGCAAGCAACTTATCCATAAGTTCTAATTTTCTTGCTTTCTCTAACATAGCTTTTCTTGCTACTTCGCTCCACTTAATGTCCTTGTATCTTTTCATTGTTTTATGTAATTCATCTGGTATGGCTAATGTCATATTTGTCATATTTATTCACCTTAATTATGTGTAATTACTTATTTATATAATTAGTGGTTTTTAATGCTTCTAATCCTGGAAGTTTTTTCCTAGCTAAGTAAGTTAATAATGCACCGCCTGATAAACTGATATACCCTATTTTATTCTTGTTTATTCTAAATTTATCCAAAGCCGCAACTGTATCTCCGCCTCCAATAACAGAAAATGCCTTGCTTGATGCTACAGCATTGAATATTAGCTTAGTTCCTAAAGCAAATCTTTTGTCTTCATACATTCCAAGAGGGCCTTTTACATATATTGATTTGGCTTTCTTGATTTCTTTAATATAGATCTTTATTGTTTCTTTTCCAATGTCATATATTTTATGCTTTGTTGGCAGACAATCAACACTTAGATTCACCCTTTTATTATTTTTTAATATTGCAACATCTATGGGAAGCATGATTTTATTCAGCTTTGATTTTACTGCCGGAATTAGCTTTGAATATTTTTTCACAATTGCATTATCTTTTCCCAATTCATATTTATTTGCTGCTAGCGATATATGCGCCAATAATCCGCCAACAAGAGTCTTTGCTTTTCCCACCAGTTTTATTGTATCCTCCGGCTTTGCTCCGCCTAAAATAAATACAGAATTTTTCAGCTTTATTTTGCTCAAAGATTTTAATTCGTATTTAAGATTGAATCCAATGTAGCTTGGCAGTAATCTTGGAAAGTCAACAACAGATGCGTGATTCCTGTGGCACACAGAAAATGCATCATTAACATAAATATCACAGTATTTGGCTAGTTTCTTAGTGTATTCAGCATTTGGTCTAAACTCTTCTTTTATCATTCTTACATTATCCAAAAGCAGTATCTCTCCAGGTTTTAATGATTGAATAGCTTCTAATGCTTTGTTCCCAAAAACATCATTGACAAATTTAACTTTAATTTTTTTATTCAAGTATTCAGCATGCTTTTTTAAAGATGTAAAGTCTTTCTTTCCAGGCCTGGACTGATGGGATAAAATAACAGTAATAGCATTTTTCTTCTTCAAATATTTTAATGTCTTTATTGAAGCATTCAGCCTTTCAAAATTCTTGATTCTGCCTTTTTCTATGGCTGAATTTAGGTCGAGTCTTAAAAGCACCCTTTTTCCTTTTAATTTTGCAGTTTTTATTGATTTCAAACTCATTTTACAAATTCAACGTTATCAATATCTGAGAATTCTTTATCGCCAGTTAGGAACTTAATATGCAATCTCTTAGCTATAATGTAACCAATGCAATCGGCCATTGATAAATTTCTCTTTTTGTGCTCCTGTCTAAAATTTGCCGCTTCTTCTATTATCTGCCGGTCATAATCTACGACTGATAAATAGTATTTATCGATAACTTCTTTAGCTTTTTTATTGCCATGGTCTCTTGCTGTACTGTAAAATATCTCGAAAATATTCAGTTTTGTTAAAACCGCCACTTTATTTATATATTTGATATAATCTTTATTTTGATTTAAAATTTCAACAACCGCATATGTATCAAAGAAATATACTTCATCGTTCATGCAACTCTCTCCTTAGTTGATCCTTAACATTTTGGCCAGATTTCCAGCCTTTAAGCATCCCAAAGGATTCTTTGATTGCTTTATTCTTATTAATTACAATTACATGAAGTTCTTGTTCTTCTTTTATATTGCCCGCTTTAACCTGTTGTTTGGGTATCAGCAAGCCATAAGAATTTCCCCATTTCTTAACCTTTGTTTCAAATTCTAACATTTTTAATCACAATTATACTTATGTATAACTTATATAAAAAGGTTTTTATTATTTTAGAACTTCTTTATTCACCAGGTTTTTAGTTTTTCTTCCTTTTAATATATCTATGATGTTTTGAGCTGCCACTTCTGACATTTTTTCCCTTGCTTCCAGAGCAGCAGAGGCTATATGGGGCGTCATTACAATGTTATTTAAATTTTTTAAGCCTTTAGTTATATTTGGCTCATGCTCAAATACGTCTATTGCAGCCCCGGCAATTTTCTTATTTTTTAGAATATGAAATAAAGCTTTCTCGTCTAAAACAGGGCCTCTTGAGGTATTAATCAAGTAAGCTGTTTTCTTCATCATACTAAGCCTTTTGCTGTTGATTAAATGTTTTGTTTCTTTAGTTAAAGGAACATGCAAGGAAATAACATCTGACTTTTTCATTAGTTCATTTAGAGAAACAAATACTGATTTATGGTCCCTTTCCAAATCTTTCTTCCTGTTTCTTGAATAGTAGATAACATTCATTTTAAGACCTTTATGAGCTATTTCTGCTGTAATGCTTCCAATCCTTCCATAGCCGACTATCCCTAGTGTTTTGCCTCTTAAACAATGGCCTAGAAACATCATTGGCTCCCAGCCTTTGTATTTTCCAGCCCTTGTAAACTTATCGCTTTCAACTATTCTTTTTGCAACAGCCAGCATTAATCCAATTGTGTGCTCTGCAACGGCATGGCTTAAGACACCTGCGGTATTTGCCACCGGGATTTTATATTTAGTTGCTGCTTCAATATCAATATTATCAAAGCCAACAGCGTAGTTAGAAATAGCCTTTAAATTTGGATTCGCTTTTATAACTTCCTTGTCTATTTTGTCTGTTAGCAAGCATAATAAAGCATCAGCATTCTTGACATTTTTAATCAAGTCTTTTTTTGGTATTGCTTTATTTTTACTCCATACTTTAACATTAAAATGCTTCTTTAATAGTTTTAGTCCATTCTCCGGGATTTTTTTTGTTACAAATACTTTTGGTATCATCGTCTTTTCATCTTTAAAACTTCTTTTACAGCTTTAATCAAATCATTTGACTTTAATCCGTATTTCTTCAATAGCTCTTCAGGCTCTCCAGACTCTCCAAATCGGTCTTTGACACCAACAATCTTAATTGGAACTGGATAATTTCCTGATAAGAACTCAGCTATGCAACTGCCAAGACCTCCATGAACTTGATGCTCTTCAGCTGTCACAATAGCATTGGTTTCTTTGGCGGCCTTTAAAATTGTTTTAGTATCTAAAGGCTTTATAGTGTGATTGTTAATGACTCTTACAGAAATTTCTTCTTTCTCTAATTTTTCAGCAGCAATCAAAGCTTCATAAACTAGCTGCCCGCAAGCTATTATTGCAACATCCTTGCCTTCTCTAAATACTTCAGCTCTTCCAACTTTAAATCCAGTTTTCTCAGTTGTTATAACAGGCATTTTTGCCCTTCCAAATCTTAAGTAAACAGGACCTTTAATTTTAGCAGAGGCAATAGTTGCTTTCCTAGCTTCAACAGCATCTGTCGGAACAATTACAGTCATGTTTGGCAATACTCTTGTAATTGCAATATCTTCTAAAGCCTGGTGAGTTGCTCCATCAGGACCTACTGAAATTCCTGCATGGGCTCCAACTATTTTTACATTAGCCTGAGAATAAGCAACACTTACTCTTAGTTGGTCCCAATTTCTTCCTGGGCTAAAAACAGCATAACTGGCTGCAAAAGGAATCTTTCCAGAGAGAGCTAGGCCAGCTGCAATCCCCATCATGTTCTGCTCTGCTACTCCAACTTCAAAGAATCTTTCTGGATATTTTTCCTTAAACCACTGCATCCTTGTTGATTCTGTTAAATCGCAGCAAAGAACAACAACATCCTTGTTTTTTCCAAGCTCTACTAAAGCCTTGCCGCAACCATCTCTAGTTGCAGCCTGTTCAACTTTCTTCAAATCTTTAACCAAATTATTCATGCTCACTTTTAATCTTTCCTTGCAATGTTCTTAATTCATGCAATGCTTTTTTAGCTTCTTCAGGGCTTGGAGGCTTTCCATGCCACTCATAATTGTATTCCATGAAGTCAACGCCTTTTCCAGGTATTGTATGGGCTATAATTACAGTAGGTTTTTCATAAATTGCTTTGGCTTGACTTATAGCATCTATAAACTCTTTAATATTATGGCCGTCTATTTCTATCACATGCCAGTTAAATGCTTCATATTTTTTTCTTAGTGGCTCTAAAGGCATTATTTCTTCTGTATTACCATCAATCTGAATATTGTTCCTGTCTAGAATATTGATTAAATTGTTTAGTTTGTTTTTTCCAGCAAATAAAATAGCTTCCCATGTCTGCCCTTCATCATGCTCCCCATCGCTTGTAATGCAGTAAATCCAATGCTTTTGTTTGTTTAGCCTAGCAGCTAAAGCCATTCCAATAGCCTGGCTTATTCCCTGTCCTAGAGGACCTCCTGTATTTTCAGCTCCTGGCAAAGATAAGTTATGCGGATGCCCCTGCAATCTTGTCCCTAATTTCCTTAAAGTAAAGATTTCTTTTTTAGGAAAATAACCTGCATGAGCCATTGTTACATATCTTACAGGACAAATATGGCCGCAGGAAAGAATTAATCTGTCTCTGTCTTTCCAGTTTGGCTCTTTGGGATTATGATTTAATATGTTGAAGTATAATGCTGTAAAGATATCTGCCATATCCAAAGGGCCTGCAGAATGGCCAGAACCAGCTTTGACTAATGCTTTAATGATGTCTTGCCTTATTAAGTTAGCCTTTTCTTTAAGCCTCTTAATGTTTGTAATTTTCAACTAATCACCTCTTTAGTTTTTAGAGTTTATTGTTATATAAATTTAACTTTTAGTTTGGAAATCTTAAAACCTCACTTTTTCCTCTTTTAATAAATCAAGCAGGAATTTTATTAAAGGCCTTAACCCTCCTTTAATCTGGGAAGATTCTAACACTTTGTAATAAATATACTTTTTTTTATTTGGTATGTTTATCATTGGATATTTGTGCTTACGTAGAATCATATTCATTAATAATCTTCCAACTCTGCCGTTTCCATCTGCAAAGGGGTGTATAGTTTCAAAAGCCGAATGGAAATACGCTGCTAAGATTATCGGGTGGACTTTCTTCTTGTTTTTTGAATACCATGAAAATAAGGAAACCATCTCTTTTGGGACATCTGCTGGTTTTGGAGGAAGCCATTCTGCTCCCCTGATATAAACCTGCAATGTTCTGTATTTTCCAATCTGGTTTTCCAAATCTTTTTTTAATGTATTCTGAACAACTAATTTATGAAGTTGCAAAACTAATTCTTTTGAAATATCTTTTTTATGGTCTATAATAAAATCAAATGCTTTTTTATGATTGACAACTTCATTTATTTCTCTCAAAGATTTCCTCGGCGTTATGTTTTCAAATAATAATTGGGAAGTCTCTTGAAGAGTAAGAGTATTTCCTTCTATATTTGTGGAATCATAAGTGAATAACGACACAAAAGTTTCGTAGCGATTATCTCTTGTTTCTTTCGGAAGCTGCAAATATTCTCTTTTAATTTTTTCCAATTCTTTTTTCTCTTCCTCGTTCAACAATGTGGAAAGCAGCATTAGCTCATTATCTGCCTGCTTCTCTTTTTCAGATAATATCTTTTTTTCCAGATTAACCCCAAGGTATATTCTTCTTTTATCTACCTTGCCACCTTTTCTGACAGACAAAACTCTATAATAATACTTCTTTCCATTCTTTTCTTTTATCTCAGTATAAACCATAGAATTACATACGTCTACATCATTTAAATATCTTTCGCTGTTGTGGACGTATTAAGAAGTTTGTTAGTTACTGGTTTTAGTGTTCTCGTAAATGGCTCGGTTCCAAAGGAACATTAATCTATCCAGATATTCATATTTAATTGTGAAAATGAAAATACTAATATTAAAAGGACTAGCAAAGCTATGACTGGAATTAAGTTAGTTTTCATTGTTCCCTCTTTTTAATAAGTATGAGCCAGCAACTAAATGATTTGCTCCAGCATCTTTAGCCAATTTGGCTGTTTTCTCGTCAATTCCACCATCAACGTAAATATCTATCTTTTTATTCAATTTCCTGATATAAATAACTTTCTTTAGCATCTCTTTCATAAATCCTTGCCCTGCTTTGCCAGGCTCTACAGTCATTATCATTACACCATCAATTTTACTTAAGTAAGGAATTACTTTTTCAATTTTAGTTCTTGGCTTGAGAGTTAAATAAATTTTCAGCTTATTTTTCTTAGCAATTTTTATGCATTCATCAATGTCCTTGCAAGCTTCAATATGCACGAATATCTTTTTTACAAGCCCTTTAAACTTTGGAATCCACTTTTCTGGGTTATTAACCATCAAATGAGCTTCTTTTCTTAATTTAGTATCAATCTTTTTAATAAAGTCAGGGAACATCTTAGTTTTATTATTGACAAATTTTCCATCCATAGGATCCAAATGCAGCGAATCAACATGCTTCTCAAATTTCTTAATAGTTTCATTAATCTTAGAAATAGGCTGGTTGCTTATAGACAATATTGAAAGAGAGACTTTGGTTTTCATACGAGTTTTTTTAATAATTTTAAATCCTTTATACGTTCAAAGTGTTTTGTATTTAGTGTTGCTAAAGTACAGTTATTAGCTATTACTGCAGATGCTATAAATATATTTCTATAGTCAATCAAGTTTCCATTTGCTTTTAAATTTTTATATATCTCACTTGCTAAGACTGAACTTTTTTTGTCGAAACTAAGCACATTAACTTTATCTAAAAAATTGTAGATTTCATCCAGATTTGTTAATCGAAGAAACAGTTCGAAGATGTTTATAGTTGTAATATAAACTTTTGATGCTTGATATCTTGTGGAGAAATTTTCCTC
>Ga0209542_10014669_pt1 | contig 13299 bp, 15 predicted proteins | sample RifCSPhighO2_01_FD_184028 | JGI IMG/M metagenome (GOLD analysis project Ga0209542, IMG submission 184028) | Soil microbial communities from Rifle, Colorado - Rifle CSP2_plank highO2_0.1 (SPAdes) (version 2) | ecosystem: Environmental > Terrestrial > Deep subsurface > Rock core/Sediment ... | reverse complement strand
CGTGAGAGTGTTCGGAAAGCCAGATGGCCTTCAGGGCACGAAACTCGGGGTCGATTGTCTTCTTATCACCATACTCACCCACCACCACGACGAGCTCATCGAGGCGGTGGAAAATGCAGGTGTCGAAGTCGAGGGATTGATGGCTGCGCCTCTTGCGGCAAGTCTCGTGACGCTTTCAAAGTCCCAAAAGACCGCCGGGGTCGTTCTCGCCAATATCGGAGCGCAAACGTTATCAATTGTCATTTTCGACAACGACACCCCCGTCTCGCTTAAAGTTTTTCCGGTCGGCTCTTCGGATATCACGAACACCATCGCGCTTTCACTCCAAATACCTTTGCCGGAAGCCGAACAGATGAAGCGCGGTGCGGTAACGGGAAGCGACGTCCCGCCGAAGCGCATGCAGGGGATCGTTTCGATGCGCTTGCGCGATATGTTCACTCTGATAAACGCGCATCTCAAATCTATCGAGCGGGCGCGTTTGCTTCCGGCAGGGATAGTGATAACCGGCGGAGGCTCGGGACTCGCAAGCGTTTCCGACATCGCGCGCGCCATTTTGAAACTTCCTTCGCAAATATCGCAGATAGGATTCCTTCCACGCTCATCTACCATAGACGCCACATGGGCTGTTGCCTACGGCCTCTGTCGCTGGGCGTATGCGGAAGAACTCGCCGGGAATGGGAGTAGCCTGGGAGAGGTCGCTCGCAATGCCTGGGATTCGGTGAAGCAGGGGGTGCGCTCGCTCCTTCCATAAAGCGTCTAGCTTCGTGTTTTCAACAGAAAAGTGAGGTGAACCGCAGAATATACACAACAGCGTGTCAAGTTTGCGCTATTGCCGAAAGTGCTATGATGCCTGGACTATGTCCAAACTAATAAAGCCCGATATTGAATCGTTCGCACGGATACGGGTCGTCGGGGTCGGGGGTTCGGGGGGAAATGCGGTCAATCACATGGTTTCCTCGCACGTGCAGGGAGTCGACTTCATCGCGGTCAACACCGACGGCCAAGACCTTCACAAGAACAAAGCGAAGAGAAAGATACACATCGGTAAAGCTTTGACGCGAGGATTGGGCACCGGAATGAACGCCGACATCGGCAAACAAGCGGCCGACGAGACGAGGGAAGAAATACAGGACGCCGTAAAAGGTTCCGACATGGTGTTCATCACTTGCGGTATGGGCGGCGGCACGGGAACCGGCGCTGCACCTGTCGTCGCGAAAGTCGCTCGCGAGCTCGGCGCGCTCACCGTCGGCGTCGTCACGAAGCCTTTCAGCTTTGAGGGAGCGCAGCGCGCTCGGCTCGCCGAACAAGGGCTTTCTGAACTCCGCAAAGCCGTGGACGCACTCATCATCATCCCCAACGACAAGCTCCTCTCCATCGTCACGCGCGAAACCGGCATCAAGAACGCGTTTGCGATGTGCGACGACATATTGAAGCAGGCAGTCGAAGGAATTTCCGACCTCATTACGCAAACGGGTATAATCAACGTCGACTTTGCCGACGTGCGCGCGGTCATGCAGAACGCCGGCAGTGCTCTCATGGGGATTGGCACGGGTATCGGCGAGAAGCGTGCCGAGCTCGCAGCCCGCGCCGCGATAAACTCTCCCCTCTTGGAAGTCTCGATACATGGCGCGAAGGGAGTTCTTTTCTCCATCGCTGGAGGCGAGGACCTTGGCATGCTGGAGGTGCAGGATGCCGCGAATGTCATTACCGAGGCCATCGATCCCGACGCGAAAGTCATCTTTGGCGCTGTCACCGATCCGAGCCTGAAGAAAGGCGCTGTACGCGTGACCGTGATTGCGACTGGCTTCCCAGAAGGCGGGGTGCGTGCATCGCTTTTCGGTAGCGCCCAGCGGTTCGGGCCCAAGAAGGACCAGGACGTGCCTCCTGCAACGATCCGCGCTGGTCGGGAGCCGGAGCGGACGGAAAAGGTAGTGAGTGCCGCGGAGAAGGCAGAGCGCGACGCCAAACACAAACAGAAAGAGCCCGTTCAAACAGCGGTCGACGACGACAATGACATGTGGGGAGGATTGCCCTCCTTTCTCAGGAGGAAGTAACCAATAACCAAGATACAAGCTCCAAACGGTATTCGTTTGGAATTCTGTACTTTTGAGATTTGAATATTGTTTGGTCATTGGTGTTTGGTCATTGGTGATTTACAATGGCGAGCGTCATGTATGATCTCGCCATAGTTGGTGGTGGTCCTGCGGCAGCTGCAGCAGCGGTGTATGCCGCGCGCAAACGCCTGAAGACTCTTCTCGTCACCGAGGAGTGGGGCGGGCAGAGTAATGTCTCGGCCGACGTTCAGAATTGGATCGGCACGGCGTCGATATCAGGGGCCGAGCTCGCCAAAAACCTCCGAGCACATGTTGAAACCTACAAGGGCGATTGCGTCGAGATCCTTTTCCCCATGCGCGCGACGGCTCTGATCCCGAGCGATGACAAAGTCACCGTCGAACTGAAGGACGGAAAGAAAGTGGAGGCGAAGGCGGCCCTTATCGCGAGCGGTGCGCGACGGCGCGCGCTCGAGGTGCCGGGTGCGAAGGAATATGACCAGAAAGGCCTTACCTACTGCGCGAGCTGCGATGGCCCGCTTTTTGCCGACAAAGACGTGGCGGTCATCGGCGGTGGCAACGCCGCATTCGAGACCGCTCTCCAGCTTCTCGCCTACTGCAAGACAGTCACGTTGGTCAATCGCAGCGAAACTTTTCGCGCGGACGAGACCACGGTCGCCGCAGTACGCGCGCACAAGAACATGCGTATCATCACAAATGCAGAGCTTCTTGAGGTCGTCGGTAACAAATTCGTCACAGGACTCAAGTTAAAAGAAACAAAAACCGGGAAAGAAAATATGCTCCCGGTCGAGGGAATTTTCGTTGAGATCGGACTTTTACCGAACACCGAATGGATAGGCGACGCACTTGAAAAGAGCGTGGTCGGCCAGATAAAGGTCGATCCGCGAACGCACCGTACTTCGCATCCTCGCGTATGGGCCGCGGGCGACGTGACCGACGGCGTCTACCACCAGAACAACATCGCCGCCGGCGACGCGGTCAAAGCGCTGGAAGATATTTACGTGAGCCTGCGTCGCGCATAGCACGCTCTATGATCCCAAGATCGAGGTGGTGTCTTATCGCCCATACGACGACGTTCCTCCTCTTTGTGTTTACCTCTTTCGTATCGTCGTATCTGATTCTGACCCATAAACTGACAGGGCAAGCGGTCCTTATCGCTATAGGAGCAGTTGCCCTTGTTGCGTCCGTTTTTTGGATCCGGTACAAGGGTGATTGTCCGTTCACAGTCTGGGAAAATTCGCACCGAATCCGCGAGGGAAAGAAGGCGTATGAGGGTTCTTGCATCATCGAATACGCCAGGACGTGGTTCGGCATCGCACTCCCTCGCAATGCCGACAACTACATCATTGGCGTTGTGTTCGCACTCCCAACAACCCTTGCGCTTATAAGAGAACTTTTTTAGTTGTCCCGAAGAAGTTGAGGTCCTGGAGAAAGTCCTCGCAGGCGCAATTCATCCTCGTACTGCGAAATAATCCGCTCCTGCTCTTCGCGGGCGACATTTGCCAAAAATACGGGGTAGACATCATAATACGGAATGAATCCGCCTTGCTCCCTTTTTATCAAGCGAATTGATATCCAACCTGCGGTGGGCTTTCCATCTGGCATTTTCAACGAGTTGAGGATGTTCATGCGTTCGTTTATGGGCTCGGCGAGTGCGTCGGTATCCTCTCTGCTGACCATCCCGCTCCTGTTGAAAACATCTACCATCTGCGGCAACGAGAAAAATTCGACCGCCTCACCGGGAAGTTGACCGACCTCTGCAAGTCGTGCTTTTTTGACCGCCGGAGGCAGGTCGAGTTTGCGCAACGAATCAATTGCAGCAATTCGCTCTTGTGCTGTTGCTCGCAAATCGGTCATTGTTAGTGCAGACGCGGGCGCAGCCTGAAGCTTTTGCAGACTTTGTTGAACTAAACGTTCATACTGTGCCTGCGATTTGGCGATGTCTTCAACCATATATTTTAGTGTCTGAAATGCCGAACGCCGGTCATGACCATCGCGAGGCCGTGTTTGTCGGCGGCGTTTATTGAATCCTGATCTCTCTGCGAGCCGCCGGGCTGGATTATGGCCGTCGTTCCGGCTTTTGCGGCCTCTTCAATAACGTCGGAGAACGGAAAGAATGCGTCTGATGCGAGGACCGCGCCTTCGAGCGAGAGCTTGGCGTGCTGTGCCTTATGCCAAGCGATACGGGCGGAATCGATGCGGCTCATCTGTCCTGCGCCGATGCCGACGGTCGCGCCATCCTTTGCATAGACAATAGCATTGGATTTAACGTGTTTCGCTACCGTGAACGCGAATTTCATATCTACCATTTCTTGCTCTGTCGGCGGGCGCTTGGAAACGATGCGCGGCTCTCCTGTGATGACAGTGTTGTCGGCTGTTTGCACTAAAACGCCACCCGCGATAGTTCTCAATGTTTGACGTGGAGCGGCAGGGTCGGGCATGGTGTCCGTAAGAAGGACGCGCACGTTGGGCTTCGCCGAAAGCACCTTCAAGGCGGCATCGTCGGCCGACGGCGTGATAACGACTTCGAGGAAAATTTTGACCAATTCTTCCGCCGTTGCTACATCGAGCACGCGGTTCAAGGCGACGATGCCGCCGAACGCAGATACGGGATCGCAGGCAAGGGCTTTTTGGTATGCCTCGTATATATTTTCTCCAATCGCCGCTCCGCACGGATTCATATGCTTCACTATCACAGCCGCGGGTTCAGAGAACTCCGCGACACACTCGAATGCGGCGTCCGCGTCCAGAAGATTGTTGTAGCTCAACTCCTTGCCTTGCACTTTCTTCGCGTTCGCCACCCCGGGCCTCTCTGGGTCGAGCGGATTCTTATAGAGCGCCGCCACTTGATGCGGGTTCTCGCCGTAGCGCAGCGTCTCGGCGCGTTTGAGGTTCAGTGCCAGTTCTTCCGGAAACTCTGAACTATTGCCCATGCGGGCATTTTACTGGCGACGTAGAGTGAGCGCAATGCAATAACTCGTTTTTGCATTGTCGAGCCGAGGAGCCAGAAACCGGCGTTTCCGCCGGTTTACTGCATTTTTCAACTTAAGCGAGTAGGTACGAGCGGATTTTGGAGTCTCCGCGCAGGCCGACGGGCCGAGCGGGAGCAATTTTTCAGCAGAAAAATATGCGACTCCAATACCGCTCGTATCTGCGAGCGCCCTACTCTACGACAATAACCTTGCCGAATTTAGTAGATGCTTTGTGGTTGTGGTACGGCCACGTGCCGACCTTGCCGAACGTAAAGCTGTACGTTGCTCCACTTGCACATTGGTCAAATGCTACTCCTCCCGTGTCAGGACAATGCGCTGCCAAATCCGTGCCGCTGTAGCCCGTGTGCGCAGGGTGTGGCCCTGTAGCGATCCACATATCACCGCCGCTTTCGTTCTTCCATGTCACCGTTCCGCCTTTCTTGATCGTGACCTCGGAGGGGCTGAACCCCGTCGCGGAATACGTAATAACCGTCGGCGTGTTGACCCCGACCTCAACTCCAACATTCACGCCTGTAGAGCCATTCGTATCCGTCCCCTCCGCAGTCGGCTGAGTTGTCTCCGTCTGTGCGGCGGGAGATGCGCTGTTCTGCCAAAGCATATATCCTCCACCTAATATAACTACCACTATAAGAGCCCAAATAAAATTTTTCATATACATTAGCGTTGCAACCTATACTAATAAGTGCCTGGGATTATAGCATACGGCCTTTAATGGCCTTTCTTCGCCATGAACTCGCGGCCATGGCCGACCTCGATGTTGACAGGGATATTTTTCTCACAAAGTTCACACTCCGATTCGTCCCACGATTCGAGGTGAAGCTCGACCAGTGAGCTGAAGATAGGAGGATCTCCGATCGCTTCTTTCGTTACACCACCGCGATTCACTATCGCCATCGCGCCGATGACGTCTGCACCGGCCGCGCGGGTCGTTTCCACGACCTTCTTGATGGAGCCGCCGGTCGTTGTGAGGTCTTCGACAACGATGATCCGCTTGCCCTTTACCAGCTGGTCGTACCCCCGCTTCAGGATAAAACCGCCCTGGCCGTCTTTGTCGGCGTAGGCCCCGTATACCTCGCGCCCGTTCATCTCGGTAAGGTGGTAGGCGACCCATTGCGAAAGTATCGCGGCCCCGATAGCGGGGCCGACCACAACATCGACTTTCTTATCCTTAAACTGTTCCGCCATCGCGCGGCATAGTTTGGATGTGTCGTGTGTATACGGGTAGAGCGCGTCTTTATTGAGGTAGGAGTCAGTGTGCCTGCGAGAGGTAAGAACAAAGTGCCCGGTTCGGAACGCACCGACTTTTTGCAACAGATCCAATACTTCTGATTCGGTCATGTTAGATTTTGTTAACGAGTATATGCGAGTTTAGAAAATATTACACCCAGCACCTTTCGCGAAAGGTGCTGGGTTAGAAATTCGTAATTCGCTCTGCTCATAACGACTTTCTAATGGCATTGTGAAGTGCCTCCGCTTTCTTCCGCGCAACCTCGGCAAAATCCTTCTCTCGCGACGCAAAGATTATTGAACGCGCGGCGTTCACGATGAGGCCTTTCTTTCTGCTGTTCAAGCCGTTCTCAATGGTTTTCTTCAAACTACCCTCTTGCGCACCGATACCCGCAATAAGAATGGGCATGTCGCCGACTATTGCGCGTACCTCCCCGAGCTCTTTTGGATACGTCGCCCCGACCATGACGCACGAATTCCCGTGCCCGTTCCATGTGGTAGCCGCAAGCCGAGCGACCACTTCGTACAGTTTCTCTTTGCCCACCGGCAGACTTTGCACCTCGTCAGCCCCGGGATTCGAGGTGTGACAGAGGACTATGACGCCCTTGTCTTTCCGAGAATAAAACGGCTCGAGTGGTTCCCTTCCTAAGTACGGCTGCACTGTGATGGCGTCGGCCTGCAGATACTCGAACGCCGCTCGCGCGTACTGCTCGTTCGTGTTGGCGATGTCTGCGCGCTTCGCATCGAGAATGACCGGAACAGTGGGCGCGCTCTCGATGATATACATAATGGTCTCTCGCAGCGCCGCTATTCCCTGGTCTCCATGAGCTTCATAGAACGCCGAGTTCGGTTTGTATGCGCAGACAATGTCTTTCGTCGCGTCTATTATCGCGCGATTGAACGCAACGATGGTCGTGCGCGTATCTTCCTTTTCCGCCGCTTTCGGTATCTTAGTGATGTCGGAGTCTAGGCCGACGCACAAAAACTTTCCTTCATCCCACTTTCCTTCCAGAAGCTCCCGAAAATTACGGCCGTTGCTCATTGGGCTCTATCCTACCATAGAGGCTTCATAAAAAAGAAGCCGCTTCTATAGTTGCTCTCGTATCAATTGCAGCAAGTGTTGGCCGTCCTCAATGTCCCACGCCTTACTTGCGGGAAGTACCACGTCTGCAATTTCTGCATATTTCTTCGCCCGGTAGTCGAGAAGTATCGGGAAAGAGCGTCGGAGTGCGGAAAGTGCATCCTCTCCCTTTTCCATCTTGAACGCAGCGCCCCACACGACTGGTTTTGGATCCGCATGGTAGAGCGAAAGCATGCGCTCGTATACATCGGAGGTTGCATTGAAGTAGACTACGAGAAGTTTTTGCTTCACGCTTGTGCATATAGATTCGGATAGGTACACGATACTTCCGGTGGTATCCACCACGGTGTTTTGGTCCAGACCTTCGATCGACTCTCGGGTGACTTCCTCCTCCATATCCAAATACGCTTTTTCTCGGTCTCGATATCCTTCCGAATACGGCTGACCCATCCAGCGCCCCACGTCGGTCACCGTTTCAAGCCGGGCGGGACTTTTGAGACGGGCGGCAATGATGTCGTCGCAAGAAAGGTATCTAAAACCTAGATTAGGAAGCTGTTTCGAATGATACGTTTTCCCGATCCCCGACATGCCGACAAACGTAAGGGCAAGCTTCCCTTCCGCGAGGCGTGTATCGAACTCTTTACGCGTCATGCGCATATAGTGGGGTAATCTACCCCGTTTTTGCTCAAGCGGCAAGCTGTTTACGACGAAGCAAGATAGCAACAACAAGGATGCCATTGGTGAGAACGACCTCCGCCGGGAAGAGCGCCGTCGTCCACGTTATCGACGAAAGCGCAACTATAGAAAGTGTGAACCGTATGATGTCGACCGACCAGACGCTCAGCGACTCCTCATGAGGCCGTATGTATGATTTTCGGAACGTTGGCACTTTGGCAATGGCGTCGCATGCGCTCGCAAGTGCGACAGCAATGAGCGCATTACTGGTCGCGATCCATCCCGCTATACCGACCAGCACGATGATGAGACACGCCCAATCGACCCGTGTGATGCGCTTTTCTCCTCGTTGCAGTGCGAGCAAGAATACGACGCTTGATAAAAGTGTCCCTGCCCCCGTCGCCCACGCCCCGGGTCCGCCTCCGTTCCATACCTGCGCAACGAACACCGTGCCGTCGACAACAGCGAACAAAAACCACGTGAATGGGTGCGGCTTCGTTCCGTCCTTGAACAAGCTACGAAAGTAGAGACCGTAACCAGTGAACGTCAGTAGCACTGCGACTATCCCAAGCACGACGTGGTAGTCGTACATAATCACGTTATTATTGCATGACAATGAAACACACGCTCCACATATATGCCGAGCGGTATCACTCGCGCAAGCGGAGAATGAATAATCACATTCTCACCGACATCGGGCTCGTCGCTTTGAGCATACTCATTGCGATCGTGCTTGCGAGGACGCACGTACTTACACAGCTCCTCACATCTTCCCCAGGGCTCGAGCTGTTCGGGACCTTTGTCGCAGGAGTTTTCTTCACTTCGATTTTCACAACAGCGCCTGCGATGGCGACTCTAGGGGAGATAGCGCTCACGCAATCGGTCTACGTCACAGCGCTCGTAGGCGCCATCGGCTCCGTACTCGGCGATCTATTGATATTCAAATTCGTGAGGGACAGAGTAGCGGCCGATATTCTCGAGCTCCTCCGGGAAGAAAAAATACTTCGCCGCGTAACGAAGATGTTCAAATTCAAGCACTTCAGATGGCTCACACTTCTCGCGGGAGTCTTCCTTATAGCCTCGCCCCTGCCCGATGAGCTTGGCATTGCACTCCTCGGCTTTTCAAAGTTGAGTACGCGCTATTTCGCGATACTCTCGTTCGTATTCAATTTCCTCGGCATCCTGGGCATCGGCCTCACTGCCCGAATGTTCGCCGGCATTTAGTTAGATTTTGCCGAGCTTCGGATTCGCGGCGCGAATTTCTTTGCTTACGATCTTGCCTTCGCTGTCAACCTCGTAGATATATACCTCGCCGATCCCAAACTCGAGATTGAGCACCTCTTCAATACTTAAATGTTCCAGATATTTTACGAGAGCGCGAAGCGAATTCCCGTGGGCCACTACGACCACGTTCTTGCCCTCCTTCAATTCTTTTAGGATTGTGTTTTCATAGTACGGAACGATGCGCTTATACACATCTTGAAGCGTCTCACCTTCCGGAATCGGATGATCCCAGCTCCGACGGATCTTTTTAAATTCTTCTTCACCAACCTGCTTCTGTATCTCCCATTTGTTCTTCCCCTGATAGATACCGTAGTGACGTTCGTTAAGCGCCTGATGCTCGACAGTGAGCGGAGAGATCTTCAGCGCATCGCGAATAATATTCCATGTCTCTTTGGCGCGCCTCAAGAGCGATGTGTGAACGCTGTTAATCTCCAAGCCGCGCAACGCTTCCGCAGTTCTCAACGCCTCCTCTTTGCCTTCCGGCGCAAGCTCGATGTCTGTCCAGCCTTGCCAAAGACCGAGCGCATTCCACTTCGATTTCGTGTGCCTGACTAAGATAAGGTATGCCATATTACAGGAAAACATTGCCTGCGAATTTCGCATTACTACCCAACATCTCTTCGATGCGCAAAAGTTCGTTGTACTTGGCCACTCTGTCGGTGCGGGAGGTGGAGCCGGTCTTTATCTGCCCCGTCGCGAGACCGACGGCAAGATGCGCGATGGTGGTGTCTTCCGTCTCGCCGGAGCGGTGAGAAATGACGGCTTTCCAGCCCGAAGCGTGCGCCATATCTACCGCGGCGACCGTTTCCGTGAGCGTCCCGATTTGATTCACCTTGATGAGAATTGCGTTCGCCGCTTTTTCTTTGATGGCACGCTCCAGGAAATTTACGTTGGTCACCAAGAGGTCGTCGCCGACAAGCTGGGTGTCTTTGCCGAGCGCGACGGTCATATTCCTCCATCCGTCCCAATCATCCTCGGCAAGCCCGTCCTCTATCGAAGGAATGGGGTATCTCTTTTTGAGCTCGCCATACCAGGCGACCATCTCCGCGGATGACAATTTCTTTCCCTCTTTCGGTAGTTTATAGACACCGGACTCAAAGAATTCGGAAGGCGCCACGTCGAGCGCAAGTACGACGTCAGTCCCAAGTTTGTATCCGGCCTTTTCTATCGCTTCAGCAATCAGCGTCAGCGCTTCCTCGTTGCCTGTCACCTTCGGCGCAAATCCGCCTTCGTCGCCGACGGTCGTGCCGAACGCTTTTTCTTGCAATACCTTTTTGAGCGCGTGGAATATTTCCGCGACCATGCGCAAACCCTCACGGAAAGAAGGAGCGCCGACGGGCATCACCATAAATTCTTGGATGTCGGTCGATTCCCAATTTGTGTGCGCGCCGCCGTTCAAGATGTTGCACTGCGGCACGGGAAGCACGGGTTCGCGCGGCGCGGAACTAAGCGAACGGATGTATTCGTACAAGGGCACGCCTCGAGAGCGAGCCGCCGCGTGAGCGGCGGCGAGCGAGACAGCAAGTATCGCATTGGCGCCCAGCCGCCCTTTATTTGCAGTACCATCGAGCGCTATCATCGTGTCGTCTATCTCACGCTGTGCCGATGCGTCTTTTCCGGCGATAGCACTGGCTATCTCGCCTCCCACGTTGGCGACAGCCTTCAGTACACCTTTTCCGCCATAGCGGGCTTGACCTGCCCTGAGCGAAGTCGGGTCGCCATCGCGCAGTTCGTGTGCTTCGTGCGAGCCGGTAGAGGCGCCGGAGGGCACGATGGCCCGCCCGAGCGTGCCGTCCTCAAGTACACAATCCGCTTCCACCGTCGGATTCCCACGCGAGTCCAAAACCTCCCTCGCCTGTATCGTTCGTATCTTCATTGGCAGATTATACCGAGCGGTAAAAAATCAGCTAGGGATTATTGCGGTAGCGGATCTTGAGGACGATCAAGACCGAAACGACAACAAAGCCGAGGCCGTTGGTGAGTATAAGAGGCAAGGAGTCCCGCAGGTATCCGTAAGAAAACCAGAAAAAGCAGTTGAGAACAACGAGTGCGAGCATGCCCCACGAGATGTCCTCAACGCTTTTCGTCCGGTAGGTTTTGTAGACCTGTGGGAGCATGAACGAAACGCCCGTAGCCATTCCCGCATACCCGAAAACTTCGGCGATGTCCATACGAAAAGTATACCTTTATTTTCCGACCATAGCCCTAAGAAATCTGTCGACCTCGCTACGCGACTCGAAGAAGTACCGCGCGGCGCTTGCATTGGATGCGCCGACCCTGATAGTGATGCCTTTCCGTAAAACGCGGAATGCATCTTCGTCGGTTACGTCGTCGCCGATAAAGACGGGTACGGGCTTCTTTCTTCCCGCCAAGGAGGTGTACATCTCCTGTGTTGCCGTACCTTTATCGCGGTGCATCGCAGGTAAAATATTCAAAACATATATGCCTTCCACGATGCGGAGGCCGCCCGCTTCTCGTACGGCATTCATTACCTCTGCGCGTATGGCGGCGTGCTCTCTGCGCGGGCAACGGCGATAGTGAAACGAGAGAGAATGTACCTTATCCTCAAAATAAATTCCTTTGTAGTCCCGAGCCATACAACGCAGGCGTGCGCGAACGGTATTGAGCGCTCGCTGTAAGATCGCCGGTATGCGCACAGGGTGTACCTTTCCTTTCATAGAGCGCTCCAATCCATGATTCCCCGCGAACGAGACCCCGCAAGCAGGTACGCGAGTTTGCACATCGGAAAGCGCGCGGCCCGTAATGACGGCGACCGGATACCGGCGTGCGACTCCTTCGAACGCGCGGCGCGTCCGCATACCCATGCGCGCCAGTCGCGGGTCGGACACGATGGGCGCGAGCGTGCCGTCGAAATCGATCATGAGCACGCAGCCACGCTCGCGTATGCGGCGAAGAATGTTGTCCATGTGTTTTTCGGCGGCACCCATATTATTCGAGCCGCAAAAGCGCTTTGATAAGCTCCGCAGACCACCGATAGACATTGTAATCGCTCACCGAAGCACGCATCGCCTTCATGCGACGATGCTGTTCGGTCTTCGACATCGTGAGCGCGGCGCGAAGCGCGGCGGATGTTTCCTCGGCGCTGTAGGGATTGACGACGAGCGCACCCTTAAGGTCGCGCGAAGCGCCGGCGAACTGACTTACGATGAGAGCGCCCGCCTCGTCGGCGCGCGCAGCGGCATATTCTTTTGCGACGAGATTCATGCCGTCGTGCAGTGAGGTCACGAGGCAGGCGTCGGCAAGCCGGTAGAGTTCGCGGAGCGCGGGGTGAGAATAGCTCCGGTGCTCGAATACGATCGGCCTCCAGTCGCGCGTGCCGAATTTCTCGTTGATGCGCTCCGCTTCTGCGGAGACCTGCGAGGCATACTCACGATATTTTTCGACAGACCCGCGCGTGGGTGAACCGATCTGCAAGAGCGTCACCGCGCCTCGATACTCCGGATACGCATCGAGCAAAAACTCAAAACCCTTAAAGCGTTCGGGAATACCCTTTATGTAATCCATACGATCGACGCCGAGGATGAGATGTTTGCTTTGGATGCCCAAACTCTCCAATATCGAGCGACCGGGCGTCCGATGCGTTTCCGCGATGCCCGGAAACGCGATGGAGGCCGGGAACGGCTTCACGAACGTCCGGTGGTCATCGCGAAACACCGAAAAATGCTCAAGGTCGATGCGTGATTCAATTTCGTTCCCTACGGTGTCGATGAAGTTGTTGCAATACTGCTGTGTATGAAATCCGACGAGGTCTGCGCCGAGCATGCCTTCGAGGATCTCCTTGCGCGATGGGCAGATATTGAACTGCGCGGCCGAGGGCCACGGGATGTGCCAGAATATCGCGACTTGCGCGTCGGGACGGCTCTTTTTGATGAGCGCTGGCACAAGCGCAAGGTGGTAGTCCTGCACAAGGACGACCGGCCGCTCAACGTGCCGTATCTCCTGCAGT
>Ga0209542_10014667_pt1 | contig 13300 bp, 11 predicted proteins | sample RifCSPhighO2_01_FD_184028 | JGI IMG/M metagenome (GOLD analysis project Ga0209542, IMG submission 184028) | Soil microbial communities from Rifle, Colorado - Rifle CSP2_plank highO2_0.1 (SPAdes) (version 2) | ecosystem: Environmental > Terrestrial > Deep subsurface > Rock core/Sediment ... | reverse complement strand
CTGGAGAATGTTTAGTTATAGATAAATTGGGCGATGCTTTTGGCAATGTGCAAAGTCTAGACTTGAAAGACGCGGCTAAAACCTCTGAGATAATAACTAATTTTAAACCTGATGTCATTATTCATTGCGCCACCAATTCAGCTTTAGCCTATAGGGACCACTTGTTAAATTCTTTCCAAGAAGATTTTGCTGCTACGGTAAATATCCTTAATGCTTTAGTGGGCATGCCGGGTTGCCGTTTAATTTACTTTAGTTCCTCATATGTTTATAGCGGTTTGCCGGCAGGCCAAAATTATGACGAGGATGCACTGTTAGCGCCTAAACATAATTTTGGCATAGCGAAGTCTTTTTTTGAACAATTTATCTTGAAAATTCATCCCAATACGGCTGTATTTCGTTTGTCTTCGGTATTTGGAGGGGGCAAATCTCTGCATCCAAACGTTATTTTAGCTTTCGTCCAAGAATGTATTAAAAATAAGTCTTTGACCGTGTGGGGCAAGGGAGAACGCAAACTCCAATACATTTATATTACGGATGCAATTAAAGTAATTTTACAAAGCATCGATTTAGTTCCGGGTATTTATAATTTAGGTGGCGATGATTATGTTTCTGTCTATGATACTGCTACCGCTATTGCCACATTTTTAAACGTTAAAGTTAATTTTTTAGAAAATAAACCCGAGGGGGAAACATTGCCGTTTTTATCCAATCAAAAAATTAAAAATAACTTAGAAAATAATTTGTTCACGCCTTTTTCTGGTGCGCTGAGCGAATATTTAATTTTATTAAAAAATGAAAAAGCATACTCATAGCAATGTAACTAAATCTTACGAAGCGTACAAAAACCGCGTGGGCAAAGAAACCATTCCTTGTTATGAGCCATCAATTGGAAAGGAGGAATTACGCCTTGTAACAGATGTAATAAAACGTAACTGGTTATCGGAAAATAAATATACACGAGAGTTTGAAAGTCGTTTAGCTAAAATCTGTGAAAGAAAGTATTCGGCAGCCTTTGCTAATGCTACAGCAGCACTCATTTCAGGCATGAGAGCATTGGGTATTAAAGAAGGCGATGAAGTTATTGTCCCGAGTTTTTCACATTCCGCCGATCCTAATTCCATTGCCAACAGCGGCGCAACTCCGGTGTTTGCTGATGTTGACCGGACGACGATGTGTTTAACTAAGCAAACCATTGAAAAAGCAATAACGAAAAAAACCAAAGCTATTTTATATGTGTGCGCGTATGGTAATGTGTCGGATTTGGGTGCCGTGGCAGCTTATGCTAAGTCTAAAAAAATATTTTTAATTAATGATTGTGCGCCCGCATTATTTGGAAGGTATAAAAACAAGCCAATTGCATCGTATGGAGATTTTTCAGTACTGTCATTTTTTGCCGATAAAACCATCACCACGGGGGAGGGAGGCATGTTGCTTTCTGATAATATTTCCTTAATTAATAAGGCTAATATATATAAGCATGATGGACGCAAAGAACGAGGAGTAGACGTTATTGAACATAAGGGGTATAATTTTAGGATAACCGAACTGCAAACAGCCGTCGGGGTGGCCCAGTTGAAAAAGGCGGCTTATTTTGTCAAAAGAAAAAAAGAAATTTTACGATTATATGCTAAAAAGCTTTTTGGTATAAGGGGCGTGCGAGTGTTTGCCTTTAATCCTCATGGCGATATTGTTCCCCACCGTGTGGTCATTTTTGTTCCTGATGTGAAACGCTTAATGGCTCATTTAACTTCATTGGGGATTGGGGTGCGGAGTATGTTTATGCCCATGCATTCCATGCCTGCCTACCATGCAAAAGGAGATTTCCCTATTACCAAAGAAATCTTCAAAACCGGAGTTTGTTTGCCATCCGCCCCTAGTTTAACTGGCAAGCAAATAGAATTCATCTGTCAAAGTATTAAAAATTTTTATACCTAAATATATGAAAATTCCAGCTACCAAACCTTATTTTTCAGAAGATGATATCGCATTTATTACTGAAAAATTTCAGGATATTTTACACGGGAAATCATTTCTATCAAATGGCCAATATGCCGCTCAGTTTGAAAAAGAGTTTGCTACATACATTGGAACAAAGTTCGCGGTGGCCTGCAATAGCGGCACCTCTGCCTTGGAATTAATTTGTCGAGCTTTAGATGTTTCTGGAAAAGAAGTGATATTACCTTCCAATACTTTTGTGGCTACAGCCAACGCAATTTTAAATGCGGGAGGTACACCGGTATTTGCAGATTGTGCAGATAATATGTGTTTGGATGAAAATGATGTAGTAAAAAAAATAACCAAAAATACCATAGCGGTTATTCAGGTTCATATTGGCGGAATCGTTTCTGAAAGCACGTTAAAGTTACAAAAAATATGTGAGGATCGCGGATTATATTTTATAGAGGATGCCGCTCAAGCTCATGGTTCTAGTTTAAAAAAGACAAAAGCAGGAGCCTTTGGAGTTGCAGCGGGTTTCAGTTTCTTTTCTACAAAAGTGATGACCACCGGTGAAGGGGGTATGGTTACCACCAACGACGTAACCTTAGTGGAAAAAATGAAAGCAATGCGGGAGTTTGGTAAAGTCAAGCAAGATATTTATATTAATTATCACAAATATATGGGATATAACTGGCGAATGCCAGAAGTAGCTGCGTTAATGGGTTTACGACAATTGGCGGCCCTGGAAATTTTTATTAAAAGGCGCAATGAGATTGCTAAGATTTATGACCAAGCATTAAAAGATATTTCAAGCATACAGATCATAAAACCCGAGTCAGAATCAATGCATAATTATTTTAAATATATCATTATTTTAAAAGACCATGACCGTCGTATGGTTCATAAAGAATTAGAGGCGCGGGGTATCCAGCCATCAGGATACGTGTATGAGTTGCCGCTGCATAAACAGCCGGTGTTTCCCCAGGATAATGCGTTAAGTCTGCCAAAGACAGAATATGTAAGCGCGCATCATCTTTGTTTGCCGATTTTTTATGGGATGACTGATGAAGAAGTTATATTTATTGCACAATCTTTAAAAGAAATTTTAAAAACATGAAATGTTTAGTAACGGGAGGTGCGGGTTTTATAGGTAGTCATCTTGTTGACAGGTTAATGGGAGCCAATCACCAGGTTGTCGTTTATGACAACCTTTCTTTAGGTAAAAAAGAATTTTTACAGAACCACTTTGATAATCCAAATTTTACCTTTATCCAAGGAGACCTCTTACAAGTGGATGTTTTAAAGAACACCATGGCTGGCGTAGATGTTGTATTTCATCTTGCAGCCAACTCGGATGTTATAAAGAGTGCGCGAAATCCTTCTATTGATTTAGAGCAAGGGACTATGGTTACTTATAACGTGCTTGAAGCAATGCGTCATGCCGGAGTAAATAAAATCGTTTTTACTTCAAGTAACGTGGTTTATGGTGAGGCAACTATTTCTCCCACGGCTGAAAATTACGGACCGTTGCTTCCTATTTCTTTCTATGGCGCAGCTAAATTATCAAGTGAGGCTCTTATTGCCGCATACTCTCATAATTTTAATTTTCAGGCTTGGATTTATAGGTTCGGAAATATTATTGGTTCGCGGCCAACGCACGGAGTAGTTTTAGATTTTTACAAGAAACTTAAAAAAAACCCTCATCAACTAGAAGTTTTAGGTAATGGCAATCAATCCAAGCCATATATTGAAGTCCAAGATTGCGTAGAAGGTATTTTATTAGGATTTGAAAAATCAAAAGAACCTATTAATTTATTTAATCTTGGAACTCAAGGAGGGGTATATGTACGGGATATTGCCAATATAGTAGTTGATCTTATGGGTCTTGAGAATGTAGAGATTCAGTTTGCAGGGGGCGAGCGTGGTTGGCCAGGCGATGTTCATACCGTAAGGTTAGATAGTAGTAAACTCCAATCTTTTGGATGGAAGCCCCAGTATCCATCGGCAAAAGAAGCTTTCATGGCTGGAGCAAAAAATATAATAGAAGAATTTAAAAAGACATGAAGCAACCTTTAGTGCCTCATTTATATAATTTCTTTGTGTCAGCAAAGCAAATTTGGCTTGGATTCAAGGCGCGAGGAGCGAACCTAATGCCTTTGCGCATTGCGAGCGACGAGCAACGCAGAAGACGAGCCAAATTTGCTTTACCCTTTGGGAGAGATAAAATTCGCCATTTTCTTTGTTACTCTTCGTCGGCGTATCGCAGAGGATACAATCTCCTCGTCGCGCCTCGAAAATGTCTGAATTTTAGCTCTCTGGCGCAAAGAAATTATATAAATGAGGCACTGGTATCAGTTATTATTCCTTCGTATAATCGCCAAAATTCTATTGCTCAGTCTATTGAAAGCGTTCTTTCACAATCCTATAAAAATTTAGAAATAATTGTGATAGATAATCGTTCAATTGATAATACGCCAAAAATTTTAGCAGAATATAGTAAAAAAGATAGTAGGATTAAAGTTGTTGAAAACGAACAAAATCTATCTTTAGTAAAAACCCTTAATAAAGCTATTAACATTTCTACCGGAGTGTATCTTGCTCGGCTCGACGATGATGATACTTGGTTAGATACTCGTAAAGTTGAAAAACAAGTAAATTTTTTAGAAGCTCATCAAGATTATGTGTTGATAGGAACCGGTGTTATCGCAGTGAACGAGCATGGTGTAGAAATCAGTCGCACATTGTTGCCCCAAGAACATCACCAAATCATCGATGTAATGTTATTCCGTTGCCTTTTTATCCATAGCGCGGTTGTTTTCAGGAGGAATACGTTCCAAGCCCTTGGGGGATACAATGAAGCATTGCAAGTGGGGGGCGAAGATTATGACCTGTGGCTGCGCATGGGCTTGGTTGGGAAAATGTATAATGTACCCGAATATCTTGTTCAATATCAGGAGAGTGGCAAAAAATTGTCCCGCACCAATCGGAAAAAGGTTTTACTTCGCAATATACTTTTGATAAAAAAATACGGCAAAGATTACCCTAACTTCGGCAAAGCAATGGCGTTAAGTATTCTTTACTATATCTATTTTTCTTTGCCTTTTAACCAGGTGCTTTTGCCATTATTTTCTAGAGTCAAAAGGGCTATTTTTGGAAGCGTTGTCAAAAAGTTTACATCAAATATATGAAACATTATTTAGTGACGGGTGGCGCCGGATTTATTGGCAGCCATTTAGTTGATACATTAATAAAAGAAGGCAATAATGTAACCGTTGTTGATAATTTATCATCTGGAAAAAAAGAATCTGTAAATTCCAAAGCCAAGTTTTATCATGCCGATATTTGTGATTTTGAAAGAATCAAGCCACTTTTTAAAGGTATTGATTGTGTTTTTCACTTAGCGGCTATTCCTAAGGTTCCTTTTTCCATTCAAGACCCCGTTGGCACTTCACGGGTAAACATCTTGGGAACAATAAATATTTTTAAAGCCTCGTCTGATGCAAAGGTAAAAAGAGTCATCTTTGCATCCTCTTCCTCTGTTTATGGCGACCAAAAGAAATTGCCTTTTATTGAAACGATGATACCAAATCCAATAAGTCCTTATGGTTTACAAAAACTTGTGGGAGAGCAGTTCGCAAAAATATTTACCCAGCTTTATGGAATTAAAATTATTTGCTTAAGATATTTTAATGTGTATGGACCAAGAATTGATTTTTACTCAGATTATAGTTTAGCCGTAGGAAAGTTCTTAAGGTTAAAGTTGCAAAACAAACCCTTAACCATTTATGGCAATGGTCGGCAAACAAGGTCTTTTTGTTATATTGACGATGTCGTTAACGCAACTATCAAAGCTTCAAGAAGTTCCAAGGTCAAGGGTGGAGAAGTTATTAATATTGGACATTCAAAATCTTATTCTATAAATTATTTAGCTAAGTTGGTCGGTGGCGAGACGAAATATTTTCCTCCCAGGACTGGCGACCCGCTTCACACCAAAGCAGATATACATTTAGCGAAACATATTCTTTCTTGGCAACCTAAGATTGATCTTGATACTGGTATTGAGGCGACTAAAAAGTGGTTTGAAAGAAATGTATCTGATAAGATGTAATTTGAATTTAAAATAAGACATATGAGAAAAAAAATTGTTTTTTTCCTACCTTCTTTTGAACCTGGTGGAACCGAAAGGAATGTGGTAAATCTAGTCAATCATATTAATAAAGAGCGATATGTGGTTTCTTTAGTGCTGGGCAAGAAGGAAGGGGATTTTATTAAGGAAGTTGAGAGCGGCATCCCGATTATTAGCCTTAATGCCTCCTCCAGCATAGGATTGCTTTTTGCATTAATACGCTATTTTAATAGTCAAAAGCCGGATATCTTTATTTCGGCTTTTCCTCGGATTAATATAGTATCTTTGGTCGCAAAAATATTTTCAGGGGCGGCTACAAAGATAGTAATTACCGAACATTCTGTTTTTTCAATGTTGTCGGTGATTGCCAAAACACCTTGGCGCAGGACTTTTGCCCGTTTTTTCATGCCGCTGTTGGGTAGGCTTATGTATCCCAGAGCCGATTCTATAGTATGTGTTTCCCGGGGAATTGCAGATGACCTTAAAAAAGTAGTGGGTGTTGCCAGTAACATCAAGGTGATTTATAATCCGGTTATTGATGACAACATATATCAATTAGTAAATGAGCCAGTACATCACACTTTGTTTTCTAACCAAGATATGCCGGTTATTATGGCAGTCGGGCGTTTAGTAAAATGTAAAGATTATCCAACTCTTTTAAAAGCATTTAAACTCATTATTCAAAAACAGCCTGCACATTTGGTTATTTTAGGGAGAGGTCCAGAAAAAGAAACATTAGAAGGTATTGTCGGTCAAATGGGGTTGGTTAGTCAAGTTGCCTTTTTGGGTTTTCAAGATAACCCCTATAAATATATGAGCAAGGCATCGGTGTTTGTGTTATCTTCCTTGCAAGAAGGATTTGGAAATGTGATTATTGAAGCAATGGCCTGTGGCACACCTGTGGTTTCAACGAATTGCCCCGCGGGTCCGGGCGAAATTATAGAACACATGAGTAATGGCATATTAGTTCCGGTGGGCGATGAAAAAAAACTGGCTGAAGCTATTCTGGAAGTTTTAAACAAACCTGCTTTAGCAATCAGATTTTCAAGAGAAGGCAGGGCAACGGCAGAACGTTTTTCTGTTCAAAAAAGCGTAGCTGAATACGAAAAAGTTTTTCAAACACTAATCCATAATCAATGAACGATATTTTAGAATACTTTCATCTTAATATAGGACTAAAAGAAAAGAGCAGGATATTTTATGTGGTAGTTTTTTTAGCGGTTCTATGTGGGATAACAGGTTTTTTTAATACACCGCTTACTGTCGGTCTTTTTTTACTTTTATTTTTGGCGGTGGTAACGCTTTTTTTTATGCATAAAGCCAGAATAAACGATGCTAATTTTTACCTCGTTTTTTTAATAGCATTAGCAGTTCATTTGGCGGCGGTACTATTCATTCACTATAGTGGTTTTGGTTTCGGTGGTGGATCAGACTTTACCGGATACCATCAGAATGCCGTAGATATATCTTATAGGATTAAAGAAGGGAACTTTTCTTTAGACGGGCTGGGTCTCCTAAATTACTACCCTGTGTTAATAGCTCTGATATACGCAGTTACCCTACCCGAAGTAATTATCGGCAACCTTTTTACCGCCTGGCTCGCCGCCCTTTCTGTTATATTGGCATATCTTATAGTTTTAGAGATAGGCGGAACGAAAAAAACAGCTTTTGCCGCAGCTCTTATTACTGCTGTGTATCCAAGTTACCTATACTTTGGTAGTGTACTACTAAAAGATACTGTAGTGATCCCATTAGTATTAGTGGGGATGTTGCTTATCATCAGAATACTCAAAAACTTTTTCTGGCCTGTTTTCTTGGCATTTTTTATTATATTAACGATGCTTATCCATCTTCGTTTTTATGTGGGTTATGCACTAATGTTGACTCTTGTTATATCCTGGCCGTTATTATCTCAATACAATATTAAAAAGAGAATGGCATATTGGTTGGCAATGGTTCTTCTTTTGGGATTTTCCCCGTTTATATTAGGCAGTGGTTATTACGGCTCGTATCACTTTAAAAGATTCCTTAATCCCGATAAAATTACTTATTTCCGGGAAATTGTTTACGCCACTAATTCGCCTTTAAGTTCCCAGCCAGTTCCGTCTCCCCAACCTCCTGCACCTCAACCTCTTGCGCCTCAGCCAACTTCTCCTCAGCCAACTATTATCCAACCGCCTGCACCCCAACCAGAACCCCCTAAAAAAGCGCTTGAAGGGAGCGGCTCAACATTCAGTGTCGCGGTCGGTCTTAAAGATGGTCCTGTTATTTTTTTAAAAAATTCTTTCCAGTCCTTTATATACAGTTTACTCGGACCTTTTCCTTGGCAGTTCAATAACAAAAAGCAGATAGTAGGCTTGGTAGAAACTATTCCGTGGTATTTATTGATCATTGCTTTTTTCTATTATACAGTCAGGTTTATTAAGAGGAATGGCATTTCTGAATTCTTGAAATTCTATAGATTCGGTTTTCCTCTCTTGCTATTTAGCGTTTTGGCGCTCGGGGCACTTTCTTTATTTATTAATAATTATGGAATTATTGTTAGGATCCGCATTCCAATGTTTATCTGCCTTGTGTCGCTCATGTGCGTTATGTTTAATGAAACTCTGGAAAAGTCATGGCCAAAAAAGTCATAAAAAAACATCTTGTCATTGGTGGAGCGGGATTCATCGGCTCTCACTTATCAAACGCACTTTTAGCAAAGGGCAATAAGGTAATTGTGATAGATTCTGTGCCTTTTAAGCGTGCCGAAATCAAGGCGTACACCATACATATTAATGATGCCAAAAAAGTTGGTCGCGTTTTTAAAAAAGAAAAACCGGATGTAGTTTTTCATTTGGCCGGTGCTATGAGTTTAAGAAAATCTTCCCAAGACTCCCTTTTTTCAAAAGATTTTGATTTTCTATATCGGACGGCCATTATTTTGGATGCTTGTAAAAAATATCAGGTAAAAAAAATAGTATTTGTTTCTAGCGGTGGGGCGCTTTATGAAAATGCGAATATAATTCCTACGAGTGAAGAATATCCAGTAAACCCAAATTCTTTATACGGAATTGCTAATCTAATGATGGAAAAATATATTGCTTCATATTGTACTCATAATGGTATAGATTTTACGATTCCCAGAGTTTCTAACGCATACGGCCCGCGACAATGGCAAACGGGATTTATACCAGTTGCCATTATAAAAATGTTAAAAAAAGAAAGCCCCGTTATTTATGGTTCGGGAAAACAAACTCGAGACTTTGTATATATTGATGATGTGGTTGAAGCACTGATAATATTGGCACAGAAAAGTATTAGTCGTAAAGCAACTGGGAATTCTGAAATAAGTCGGGATAAAAACTCAATTTACAATATAGGGAGTGGCACAGAAACTAGTTTAAATGAAGTGCTGATGCTGGTCAAAGATTTACTTGGCGTTAAGATTGAGGTAAACTATAAAAGTCCTAGCATGTTAGAAACGCAAAGAAGCGTGTTGGATATAAAAAAAATAAAAAAAGCATTTGGATGGTATCCTAAAACGAATATTAAAAAAGGTTTGTTACAAACCATTGAGTGGTACAAGGAAAATGAAGGAGATTAAAATTTGTTTTGTGGTGGCGGTTGACATGACATTAAAGTTTATACTGCTTTCAGAGGTACGGTTTTTTAAAAGTAAGGGGTATTTAGTTTCGGTAGTTTGTTCTTCAGGGAAGTGGCTTCAAGATATTAAAAAAGAAGGAATAGAAGCTAAAGAAATTACAATAAAAAGAAAAATCTTTACTCCCATTTCAGATCTGATTTCTTTATTTCAATTATTTTTTTACTTTAAAAAAGAGAAATTTGATATTGTCTTAACCTTTACGCCAAAACCCGGACTCTTGGGTCAATTGGCAGCTCGTATGGCTGGTACGCCAGTTATTATTAATACTATTTTTGGATATTATTTCCATGAACATACTCCGTATCTGAAAAGGAAGTTCTTTATTTTTATTGAAAGAGTTGCCGCCCGTTGTTCTAGTTTTATATTTTTTAGGAATAAAGAAGATTTTGAAACCGCAAAAAAAGAGCGTATTATTAAAGACAGTATTGCAGAATATATAGGCGATGGGATCGATATTACAAAGTTTAATAGCACAAGATTTTCAAAGGAATTTCTTCAAGAAAAAAAGAAAAGTTTAGGAATTAAGCAGGGGGTTTCGGTCATCGGCATCGTGGCTCGGCTGGTAAAAGAAAAGGGTTATGTGGAATTATTTGAGGCATTTAAAAATGTTCTTGTACAGTTTCCTCAAACAATACTTTTGGTGGTTGGTCCTGCTGATCTGCAAAAAAAAGACAGTATTAACCCCCATAGTTTTAAGGGGAAGAATATTATATTTTTAGGCGAGAGAACCGATGTTGACGAGCTTTATTCTGTTATGGATATATTTGTGTTACCATCCTATCGGGAGGGTTTTCCGCACAGCCTAATGGAAGCTTCAGCAATGGCGCTCCCCGTGGTTACAACAGATGTCAGGGGATGCCGGAATGCTATTGAACCGGGTATTACAGGTATTTTAATTCCATTAAAAAATTCTGGAGAATTAGCCAAAGCCATGATAGGTCTTTTATTAGACTCCCAAAAAGCAGTGGTCATGGGTCAAGCTGGTCGGAAAAAAGCAGAAAAAGAGTTTGATAAAAATATTCTTTTAAATAAGATGGAGAAAAAAATTAAAGAATTAATAAATGTATGATTTTTTGTTTAGCGGATAAAAAAGATGCTTTACAGATAGCTCAAATCCATAAAAATGAGATTGACAAAGGTTTTTTAAGTTCCTTAGATATTATTTTTTTGGGAAATTTTTACGGTGCCCTCATTGAGTCCAAGTTTAGTTTCTGTATTGTTGCTAAAGAAGATGATAGAATTGTAGGTTTTATATCCGGAGTATTCGACTTAGATAAATTTTACCGATATTTTTTAAAGAATTATTTTTTCCAGTCGGTAGTTTTGCTCTGCAAGAAAGTCTTTAATATTTCATATATTAAAAAAATTCTTGAAACGCTACTATATCCGGTAAAAGAAAAAAATTTACCGCCAGCGGAATTACTTACCATGGCTGTATTAAAGCAATTCCAAGGACAGGGAATCGCCGGTAAAATGTTTTTTGAATTTTTAGGTGAGATGAAAAAACGGGATATTAAGACATTCAAAGTCTTGGTGGGGGAGGAATTAAAATCTGCTATAGCTTTTTATGAAAAAAACGGTTTTACCTTTTTGAAAAATACGACTATTCATAATAGAAAATCATCAAGAATCTACTTATATGATATTAAATAATATATTTTTTATTTTTATAATTTCTTTTGTTGTAGAAATGATAACCATCCCCGTGCTTATTGGAATTTCTAAAAAAACTAACTTTTTAGTTGATGTGCCAGAAGGCGATGTATTAAAAATCCATAAAAAAAATATCCCGCTTTCGGGCGGCTTGGCAATGATAATATCTTCGCTCATTGGCGGGATCATTTTTTTGGGGCAAGGTTTTGTAATAAAAATTGCAGGAGTTTTTGCAGGTCTTTTGATAATATTTTTTCTTGGTTTTTATGATGATTTAAAATGGAAGCATATTTCTACGATAAAGCCATTATTGAAATTTACTCTTTTAATTTTGTGTACTTTTGTTCCATCAGTCATTTTGTGGTATGTTGGTATAAGTTTTATTTTTTTCCCCGCGATGATTATTTCCATATTGCTAGGTTTTGTATACATATTTTTGTGTATTAATGCGGTTAATTATCAAGATGGTATGGATGGTTTAGCAGGAGGATTAGCAGGTATTTCCTTGGGTGGCTTTATCATTCTTGGTATTACATTTAATGCTTTATTACCATTATATATATCGGTATTATTTTTGGGAACGGTATTAGCATTTTTATGTTTTAATTTCCCTCCGGCAAAAGTTTTTATGGGGGATTCGGGAGCCTATTCTTTGGGATTTATCCTTGCGGTTTTGGCGATGTTGTTTTCCAAGCCATATAATATTTACAGCATTCTGGGACCACTTTTTATTATTGGTTTACCGATTTTTGATGGCGTATTTACTAATATAAGAAGACTGGCAGCAGGTAGGTCCATTTTTTTGGGTGACCGATATCATTTTTATGACAAACTTTTACAAAAAGGATTTTCTACTAAAAAAACCCTTACCATCTGTTATTTTATACAGACTTTGTTAGTATTCATAGGTGTATCTATTTATGTATAAAATTCCGCTCTCAAAACCCGATATAACAGAAAAAGAGAAAAAAGCCGTATTAGACGTTTTAAATACTTCTAGTTTAAGTTTGGGTAAAAAATATATAGAATTTCAAAATCAGATTGCTGATTTTGCTGGCGTCAAATATGCCGTGACGGTCAATAGTGGAACGAGTGGCTTGCATTTGATTATAAAAGCTCTGGGAATCAGTAAAGGAGACGAAGTAATTACTACACCATTTTCTTTTATTGCCTCTGCAAATTGTATTCTATACGAAGGAGCGAAACCCGTATTTGTCGATATTAAAAGTGATACTTTTAATATCGATCCTGAGCTTATTGAAGGGTTGATAACTCCTAAAACCAAAGCTATTCTAGCGGTTGATGTATTCAGTCATCCGGCTGATTGGGATGCGTTGGAAAAAATTGCTAAAAAGCATAGGTTATTTTTAATTGAGGATTCAGCCGAAGCATTGGGTTCAGAATACCTGCCTGCCGACAGGCAGGGTAAAGGTAATCCCTCAACTCGACTCAGGGTAAGAAAATGCGGAAGTTTTGGGGATGCGGCTGTTTTTGCCTTTTATCCCAATAAGCAAACTACCACAGGTGAAGGGGGTATGGTGGTAACTAACAATAAAAAAATTGCTGAATTGTGCCAAAGTATGGCGAATCAGGGCAGAAAAATTAAAAACGGTAAATGGTTGGAACATGTAAGGTTAGGATATAATTACAGATTAGATGAGTTGAGTTGTGCCATGGGTATTGCGCAAATGAAAAGAATAAAAGAAATCTTAGCTAAAAGAAAAAAGGTAGCAGAGCTTTATAATGAAAAATTAAAAAATATCAAAGAATTGCAAATTCCTTATATTGAAACAGGGAGCAAGATAAGCTGGTTTGTATATGTGGTAAAACTGTCGGAAAGATTTGCAGGTAAAAAACGCGACAGTATAATACAAGAAATGGCAAAAAGGGGAATCCAGTGCAGTAATTATTTTCAAACAATTCACTTACAGCCATTT
>Ga0209542_10014665_pt1 | contig 13301 bp, 21 predicted proteins | sample RifCSPhighO2_01_FD_184028 | JGI IMG/M metagenome (GOLD analysis project Ga0209542, IMG submission 184028) | Soil microbial communities from Rifle, Colorado - Rifle CSP2_plank highO2_0.1 (SPAdes) (version 2) | ecosystem: Environmental > Terrestrial > Deep subsurface > Rock core/Sediment ... | reverse complement strand
GAAATTGGAAGGGGTCCTTATAGGGGCTATGTTGTTGTTCCAAGTGACTCAAATTATTTCCTTGTAGGAATGCGTGTCAATAAAAAACCTTATCAGCCAGGCGGAAGATTACAAAGTCCTCAAGATGTTGCAGAAGGTGGAAAAAAAATAAGAAGGAAAAGAGCTGCTGAACCTATTGCAAGGAGAATGGAAAGAAATAGTAGTTCCCGTCAAGCTCAAGGACCTGGACAACCGTCATCTGTAGGATCAGAACAATCTTTAGGATTTCAAGAAGGACAAAGCGGAACTTATATTGTTTCAGGCAGAAGAGAAAAAAGAATAGATTTACAACAGCAAACTCTATTATTTTCGTTTGATTCAGATATTATTTCTAAAAAAACAAAGTTTAATGCAAGTAACAGTGGTGATGTAGATGCAGAAAGTTTAACTCTGGATTTTAGAACAGGTGTTGGTTTTAATTTAGGTAAATTCTTATTTGGAGGTATGATTGGTGCTGAATATAATAATATAGAAGCAAGAGATCCAATAAAGAATATAAGTTTAGGAAGAAGGACTGATGCATTAAGTATTTTACCCGGGGCCTTGTTTAAATATAATAATAATTTAGGCTTAATTTTAGCATATAGATTAAATAAAACAGTTTTAGATTACCATAATGTCACTATAGCAGGTGTTGAAAAAGGTTTTATTGGTAGGGGCACTATAGAATTGCCATTAGTTAATTCCAAGAGTATTGATACTAATTTTAAACTTACTGCAGATTTAGCTTTTTTAGATGTGCAACAACAGGTCACAGGAAATGAAGGTAGCAATTTTACTAACAATTATGGGGATCAAACAAATTTTTATTTAAGTCCTGCTTTAGAATTTTTACTTAAAAATCATGGTACTAATTTAAGTCTAGGTTTGGATTTAACTTCTATTTATGATCCAAGTTTAAGAAGTAACTTAAGTCCTGAACAATTAACTAGATTATCTGAAGTAGGATCAAGGAATGTTAATGGTTTAAATGCGTCAAATATTAATGGTTTTGGTGGTTTACTAAGAATAAGCAAAGAAACTCCCTTTGGCCAATTTTATGGCAATCTTAATTTCCCTCTTCTTGGAAATTTGAAAAATTTTGAAATTGGCGGAGGATTAAAAAATCCAAATATTGCATTTTATTTAACTTATAATTACAACAGTGTAAATGCAGCTTCTTATAATCTTTCAAATCAAGCTACTTTCCTTAATTTTTTAATTGGAAACACAAATGGGAATAATTCCTTAAACGATTTACTTGATGTTGGAAAGCCATTCAGAAACTTAAGATAGTTTTATATTATTTATAATCTTAAAAATTTTTATGTTATCTGCTTTAATTTCAATTATTGGTATTTTTATCGGATTATTTATAGCTAGTTATACAGGTGAAGAGTTAAAAGATGGAAAAAAATATTTTTTTATTTTACAGATCATAATATTACTGTCATTAATAGTAATTGTTTTATTAATTAACTTTGATTTTTTATTTTTATCTGGATTATTATTTGGTTTATTAATAAGGAGGGAATATTTATTTTTTGGAATATTGGTATTTTCAAATTTTAGCAATAATATAAGTTTTCTTATTAACTCATTGATATTTATTTATAGCCTCGCTTATGGTTCATTAATCTATCTTAATAAAAATTTTAAATATATTATTTTTGATGTTATATTATTTTTAATTCCTTTAACATTATATTTTTTAAAATTTGATATTGTTTCTTTTGCTGCAGGAAGCTTAATTTCAATACTTGGGGTTAAAACAGTTAATCTTATAAAATTTAGTAAATAAAATCTTTTATGTTATATTTAATTGGCATCGGTTTGGGTAATGAAAAAGACATTACATTAAATGGGATTGAGGCTTTGAAAAAATCTGATTATATCTATTTAGAAAATTACACTTCAAATATTGGTTTTGAAATTGAAAATCTTGAAAAACTTATTTCTAAAAAAATTATTTTAGTCAATAGAAAGAAAATGGAAGAGGAAATTAATAGTATATTAGACCAGGCAAAAGAAAAAATTGTAAGCGTTTTGATCAAAGGAGATATATTTAGCGCAACTACGCACATTACTATTCTTTTAAGTGCAAAAGAAAAAAATATTGATTTAAAAATAATCCATAATGCATCAATATTGAATGTTATTGGAGATACTGGATTAATGTTGTATAATTTTGGTAAAACTGCTTCCATACCATTCAATAATGAGCAAATAGAAACCCCTTATAATGTATTAAATGATAATTTAAGTATTGGATTGCATACTTTATTTTTACTTGATTTAAAATCAAGTTTTGAATTTATGAATTTTAAAGAAGGAATTAATTATATTATTAAAATTGAAAATAAACAAAGATTAAATCTGATAAATAATGACTCTAAAGTTATAATATGTGCTGGTCTGGGTACTGAAAAACAAATAATTAAGTATTGGAAAATAAAAGATTTGTTAAAAAGTGAAATAGAAATATACCCACAATGTTTTATAATTCCTGGAAAATTACATTTTATAGAAGAAGAAGTTTTAAAATTATTTAATTAGATAATTTTCAATTGAAATATTTTTTATTTTTCCTTAAATTTTTTAATGATATTATTCTTCATCAGCAACAATTAGACTTGAAGTCTTTGCAACACCTTTGACTTTTGAGATTTTGCTTAAAGCAAGTTCTTTTAACTGCACTAAAGTTTTTGTGTTTACTACTGCAATTATATCATATTCTCCATACAGCAGATGAGCATTCTCTACTTCTTCTATGCTTGTTATTTCCTTTGCAGCTTTACTTGCGTCTATTCCTTCTAATTGTATTAGAACGTATGCCTTTACCATTTTTGCTTTTTATAACCTTATATTTTGTTATGCTTGAATTAGGTATAAATATAATCTCCTTATTATTTGTTTCGATTTTGGTTTCTATTAGATTAACCTGCAATACTTTTCCCTTTATATCATTTATTGTTATATCATCTCCCTTTAATAATTTTTTATTTTTAATAATATAAAATCCTGAGACTAAATTTGGTATCCAATCTTTAAATGCCAAAGCTATGAATACTAATGCTAATAAAATAAATACTAATAATATTATCTGTAGTATTCTTGTTGAAAATCCTAATTTATTTAATGCAATTATAACTGTACCTGTATATATTAAATATTTTATTACAGAAGCTGCTATTTCTTCCACTTTAATATTAATCTTTAATTGTTCTTTTATTATTTTATTTATTTCTATATCCCTTAATAACTTTCTTATTATGTTATTAAGTATACTTGCTATTAATAATCCAAAAATTAGTATTAAAAGAGCAGTTACTACTTTTATTATATTTTCTGAGTATTCTACCATAGATAAACTTAGAAATTAGGTTTTAAAAAACTATTTATTTTGATAGCTTTTCAATTATAGTATCTATATTTACTGCTTCCTCTGAATTCACTATATTTTCTAGTATTTGACGAATTTTTAGAAAATCTTCTTTTGAACTTATTATATTATGCAGCCTTTCGTAACTTGGATTAGGCATTATAATATAATGACTTGCATTAGGATTTTTCCCTAATTTAACCCATCTCTGGTCATATCTGATAACATATTCGAATGTTGTCCTGTCTTTTTCAGGTAAATTATATTTTTCTACATAAACACAACTATCATCAGCTAATTTTTTGTATAATCTTTTCATTTTAGGTTAAGATATGCATTGGAAACAAAGTTTATTTATAAATTTTTCCCAGAATTTTTACTTATGTAAATCCTATAACCTGAAGATTTAGCAATATCTTTAACATTTCCAAAAACTTCAAGCATTTTTTTAGATAACTCTTTTCCGCCCTTATTGTGCCTTGCAACTAACTGGAGGCTGCCATTTTGCAGTAAATGTGATTTTGCGTCTTCTATTAACTTAAAACATAGTTTTTTGCCTGCTGTTTGTGGCGGATTTAATAATATAATATCGAAATTTTCATTTATCTTTTCAAAACCATTACTTTGTATAATCTTCCCATTTAATTTATGAAAATCTAAATTTCTACTTGTGATTTGTACAGCTCTCTCATTTATATCTGATAAAGTCAAATCAATTAAAGGAAATATTATTTTAAGACTAATTCCAATAGCGCCATAACCGCATCCTAAATCTAATATTTTTGAATTTTCTTGTATAACTGACTTTTCTATTAAGAGTTTTGTTCCCTTATCAACCTGGTCTGGAGAAAATAAACCTGAAGCTGTGTATAATTCTATTTCATTATCCCTTAATATTTCTTTGATTTGTTTTATTATTAATCTGGATGTTGGTTTTTCTGTAAAATAATGCTCTGTCATAAATAAATTTATTTTTATTAATTAATATAGTTTTTTAAAATTAATAAAGAATAAAAACAGGTTAATATTCATTTTTATATGAAGATTGGTGATGAGTATCTGAATGAATTTGTAAATTATTGCAAAATTAATTTTAAAAATAATTTAATGGCTATTGTTATATACGGATCTTATACATATGGTTACTTTGATAAAAAGAAAAGTGATTATGATGTATTTGTTATTTTTAAAAATAAAATTCCAATGGAAAAGAATTATTTAGCTAAAAAATTCAAAAAAGTTTCTTTACAATATTTCTGTACTTCAGATCAACTAATTGAAAAAATCAGACATGGATATTGGACTATTTACATAACACTTCTAAAGGGAAGTAAGGTTTTATATTTTTCTAAGGATTATAGTCTTTTTCTAAAACAAATTTCGCATATTAATTTTTTAGAAGAAATTTTTGATATTATTGGAATGGAATATATAGAAAGAAAAAGGATGAAAATATTAAATAATCTTAAAGGATTTAAGGCTGCAAAATGGTGCCTAGCTGAGATAAGAAAAAGACTTCAGCTTTTAACTTATATAAGAAAGTGTAAATTAATCTGGGATTTTAATAAAACTGTATCAATAAATAAAGATTTATTTGATAAAAAAGAAAAGCAATTTCTGAATGCTTTGTATAAGAAAGTAATGCTCAGAAAAACTGATTTTAGCGATTATGAGAAAGAGTTTACTTTAAAATTGGTTAAAAAATTAGATGAAGAACTTATAATTAAAGAATTATTGGATTAATTTCATCACATCTCTTGATATTTTACTTGCTGTCTTTAATAAGTTATTTAATTTTGAATCAAAATTATTTTGTCTTTTATATAATGAATGTGTTGGTAATGATAATCCCAAACCAACAAGAACTTCATATACGGCTTTAACTTCTTTATTAAATTTTAATGATTTTCTGTCAATATAATCATAATATAAAAATAAATTTTGTGTTTGCTTGTTTAATATTTCTGATTCATATAAAATTGCCATTTCTCTATATCTAAAAGATTTTATTTTTGTTAATGCTTTATCAAAAAGGAATTTATAACCTAAATTTCCTGCAATTCCCAAAGTTATATTATTAAACTGGTGATTTGGTGGACAATATGTCTCTGGTGATTTTTGTAAATTATCTTCTATTATTGATCTTCCCTTTTTTATAAGTTCATATTGCCTTTCTTTATCATCAAATTCATTTTCAGAAAACTTATATAAACAACTGTTTTCATGCTATGGATTAGCAATTGTATGTGATATTTCACATTTGTGCTTATAGTCTCTTTGACCTATTAGTATATGCGGCTGTTTAGATACTTCTTTTAAAAGATTAATCAATCATTTTGGATATTTTTTTGCTGAACTTCCTTTTGTTAAACCTTCTGGAATAACTGATAAAGTTATAGGTAGTTTATCTTGCAATATTCTTTCTAATTCTCTTGGAGAATTTACATGATTAAAGTAAACATTTAATGAAATCATATTTTTATAATAAAGAAAAAATTATTAAATGCTATCCTTTTTGATTATCATTGCACTAAGCTTTCTAATTTTGATAATGCCTGATTTTTGTATGTTATTACTGGCTCTTTAAAGCTTTTAATTTCTGATCTTATATATTTATATGATAGAAATGTATAAGTTGGATGAAACATAAATTCAAATAATGCACCCATTGCTGCTCCCCATGCTGCAAAGCTTTTTGCTCCATTTATTCCATCAGTGAAATATCCTACTAAAGCCCCTATACCTGTTCCAATAGCAGAAGATCCAATTAAACCAAGAATAGACATTGGCCATGAATACTCTTTTGCTTGTTCATATCTTATTTGAAGAAGATCATTTACTTTTTCAACATATTCAGTTATAATTGGTTTATATTCTTCTTCCATTTGATATGAATCCACTAACTTAGAAGCATCAATTCTTTTCCAATTTCTAACATTCATATTTATCTCTTGATCTATTAATCCAAGTAGTTGTTTAGCTTCCATTTACATTCTTAATTATAATAAGATTTATTAAAGCTTATGTTTTTTGATTATTTATGCCAATTAATGCAGGTTATGAATATGCAGAAGCTCAAAAGAGATTAGACGATGCTAAAACTAATGAGGAAAAGATAAGAGCCCTAGAATATATGCTTTCAGTATCGCCATCTCATAAAGGGGCTGAAAAGCTAAGACTAGAAATTAAAACTAAGATTTCTAAATTAAAAACTAAAATTGAGAAAGAGAGAGCAAAAAAAACTGGAGGTTTTAGTATAGCTATAAAGAAAGAAGGAGCAGCACAAATTGCATTGATCGGTATTCCAAATAGTGGAAAAACTACAATATTAAATAAATTTGCAAATACAAAAGCATTGGTTGCTGATTATGAGTTTACTACAAGAATGCCTGAGGTTGGAGTTATGGATTACAACGGTATAAAGGTTCAATTAGTAGAAATCCCAGCAATATTTTTAGGTTTTAATGAAAGCAATAAAGGGCCAAGTTTATTAGCAATTGCAAGAAGTGCAGATTTGATAGTTATAATAATAGATGGAACAAGAGATTGTGAACAGCAAATAAAAATAATTGAATTAGAATTTAGTAAAAATTTTGTAGTTTTAAAAAAGCTTAAATCTAATAACAGAGAGGGTTATGAAACAAGGAAATGCTTAGTTATTGTAAATAAAATATTAAAGAATTTTAAATGTGAATATCCTGTTTCCTGGGTTGGCGATTTTAAAGATGCTGTATGGACGATGCTTGATTTAATTTATGTTTATACAAAACAACCAGGAAGAGAAAAAGATTTTCCTCCAGTTGCGTTGAAAAAAGGAAGTTCTGTAGGAGATTTAGCCAGAATTGTACATCATGATTTTATTGATAAATTTAAATTTGCAAGAGTTTGGGGTAAAAGTGTAAAACATAATGGAAGCAATGTCGGGTTAGAACATAAATTAAAAGAAGGAGATATAGTTGAGTTTCATGTTAAGTAAATAATTGATTGAAATATATTAGATACATAAAATTTTAGGTATTATTTATTTTACTAATTTTAAATAATCAAATATAAATAGTTTTTCAATGTTTGTTTTTAGAACTTTAGATATATCATAAGCTAATATAAATAGTAAATTTAAAATTCTGATTAAGCACCACAACCTGCAGCAGCAACTGAACCTCCTTGTGTGTCATAACCAAATCCAGGAGCAGGATTGCCAACTGAAGTGAGGTCCATTTCACATTCTACAGGCTTATTATCAAAAGCATTGCAGATTGATATAAGAAGGTTTTGGGCATCTCTCCTTGTCTCAATTTTCTTACCATTAATTACGAGTGTTGGCGAACCTTGCACATCATAATTTTTATTTTCAACATCATATACCTTAAATGGTGGAAAACTACCTGCCCATAAACTTTTTTTTGGATCTTCAAATGATTCACTTACTTTATATTTTTTATCAGTTTCACTAATACATGAATTTATTGATTCCTTAATCACTTCACTTGTTTTTATAGCTTCTTCTGAATTGCCATCTTCAAGAAACTTGCCAAGATAAGTTAAATATTTATCTTTGTGATTTTTTTGGATACAATATTGCAATAATTGTTCATCCAGTTCCTTTTTTCCATGCATAGCATAATTTACAAATTTTACTTCAAAATCGATTTTATCTTTTAATATTTTTACAACCGGAATAATACCTTTTTCAATCTGCGTACCATAAGGACAATGTGACATCACAAATAATTCTACTTTTGGTTTTTTTGATTTAGGAACATCAATTTTTATATTACTTGTTTCTGGAATTGTTGTCAAATCAATTACCTGAGGAAATAATAATCTGCCATTTTTTGTTACATAAGAATCTATATCTCGACCATCTATACTTAATTTTAAATTATATAACCCATTTGATTCTTCAATACTTTTTATTGCAACAGTAGTTTCTCTTTGGAGTATATTCTTATTGAGATATTCGATTGTTTTATCGGCTATTTCTTTTTCATCTAAAGTATCTGTCTTTAATATTGAAATATTTTCTATAAAGAGTGAACCAATTAATAATAAAGTTAATACTAAAGAAGCAATCTGCCAAATCCTAATATAATATTTATCTTTTTTATTGTCAGTGTGTTCCTTTGATCTAGCCATTTTATTTATCCCTCTTTTGGTTATAAAATGTATGAGTATTAAAGTTTGTTTTTTAAATAGCTATTGGAACAATCATAGAACTACTGTTTTTCAAATGCTTCAACAAAATTATCTACTAAATTATCTACAAAGCTTTTTTTATAAGTTATGATAACTTTAATTGTTTTTTCCTCATTCTTCAATCCATAATATCTTTGTTTTTCTTTTTCTAATGTAATTAAAATATTACTATTAATTAACTGATTAATATACCAGGTTACAGAAGATGGTGAAATCTTTAGACAGCCAATAATATCTTTGTGGGTAATGTTTTTTTCTTTTAATAATTTTAATATTATTTTCCTAAAATTTTTTTGTCTTAATGTTCCTAAGATATTTCTCTCACAATCATTCAGGCCAATAGGATAAAATCTTTTGTTTCCTTTTGATTTTTCAATTTTAATTAAGTTTATTTTTTCCAGATAATTTAAATGATGATCTAAATTACCCACCCCAATATTATTTTTTCTTTGCAATTCCCTAAAATGTAATCCAGGAAATTCATGTATAGTTAAATATATTTTTTTTCTAATATCCAAATTTAAAGCTTTTTCTTCTTTCTTAAAATAATCATTAATCATTTTAATATTCCAAGAGCAAATAAGACAAGTATTAAAAGATCCAGAAAATGCGTAAGTACCATTATAGGATCTGTTCCTGCATTGATTATGTTAATCGCTAATATTATTTCCTTAATAGAAAATATTAAAAATGCACTGCATATAAACATAAATTTACTTCTTTTTGTTCTTAGATAAGTCAGTAATGAGATTATAAATAAAATTCCAGATAATGATGCAATTACTACATGCATAGAATTATGCCATAAAACATTTAATACCATTTTAAATAAAATATAATCTGTAATCCTATATAAAATATTTGATTATAGAGAAGTTTTCTAAGTTAGGCTTAGAAAGATATTTAAATTATATAACTAATTCTATATATTAGAAAAGAGGTTTTATGTTTAAAAGGAAAAATTCCCTTAAGACAAGTTGAGTTAATATATAGATTATATCAAATATATAGGTCATAATTATAAAGAAAGCTATATTCTTTTTTAAAATTGGGGCAAAAAACAAAATTAGAAGTTATTATTTATAAAGAAGATGTTTTTCTAGCTAACCCTAACCAATTTAGTTATTCAAATGCAGCTAAAGATAGTGTAATGTTTGGAAAAAATGCTTTTGAAGAAGGTAATTTTGAAAAAGCAATATTATATTATGATCATGCTTTTAAAACAGCACAGGGTTTACCTATTGAAACTGTAGATTTGAAAGCAAAATGCTATAATTTATTAGCACTTAAATGTTCTTTAAATGGAAATAAATTTCTTGCATTAACACATAGTAGAAAGGAAACAGATCTTGTTGAACATTATTGTGATCGCTTAATTGAAGCTTTTAACTCGATAAAACCTCCAGAGGAAAAAGACCTTGTATTTGATTTATTATTAAATGGCGCTGAACATTTCGCAATAGCTAAATTTGAACTTGCAAAAAATTTAATTGCAGGTTCCCAATCTTATATGCCTGAATCAATTTATCAAGTAAGTTCAGCATTAAAATTAGTGAATGACTTAATTAAAGATAATCATGCAAGTTGTTTTCTGCTTTACCAATCTGTGGAATCCTTAATCTATTTTGGAGATATTTTAAGTACTAAGGAAAGAAAAATTAGCAAATATTATTATAAAACTGCATCAAGTTATATTAATCTAATGATTCCTGATAAAGATTTTAATTTACTTAATCAAGTTAAGAGTGTTTTTAATATAAACCTTTTAAAAGAAAGATTAACTAATAGTCTTAGTTTTATGGAAAAGAGACGTGCGGCATAATAGATTTTTTAGTACCAAAAAGCTTAAAAGTTATGTAAATTTACTTCAAAGTTAGATGATGAAAAAAATAGGTAGCTTTTTTTTAGGATTCTTAGGAGTATTTAAGAAAAGGAAAAATGTAAAACTTGGTATTTATGGTCCTCCGAATGCCGGCAAGTCGACTCTCGCAAATAAAATTACAAAAGACTGGCTTGGAGAGGAAATGAGTAAGGCTTCTCCAATACCTCATGAAACAAGAGAGATTGTTGTTAAAGAAAAAATTACAATTAAATCTAAAGGAAAGGAATTAACTTTTAATTTAGTAGACACGCCTGGAATTGCAACTAAAATTGATTATGAAGATTTTTTAAAATATAAATTAAATGCCAAAGAAGCTAGGGAAAGAGCAAAAGAAGCTACTAAAGGAGTTATAGAAGCTATTAAATGGCTTGATAATATGGACTGTGTTCTTGTTGTTTTAGACTCAACTCAAAATCCTTATAGCCAAGTTAATATAACTATAATTGGTAATTTGGCTGCACGTAATATCCCAGTATTAATTGTTGCAAACAAAACAGATTTAAGGAAGGCTGATATTAAAAGAGTAGAAGCAGCATTTCCACAATACCCAACAATCGGCATATCTGCTGAGAAAGGACATAATTTGGAAGTGTTTTATGACAACTTATTTAAACTTATGAAATAAAAAAAAGAGGAGAGAATGTTAACACTACAATATATACCATATCATGAATTTGCACCTTTAACTTTAGATGATAAATTAAAAAGAGTATTAAAATCTGTTAAATTAGATAAAATAATTATAATTGAGGGAAGATTAGATGCTGTTGAAGAGTCTGAATTAATAAAGAGGACAATGCAGCAGATTGACAAGAAATTCAAAGGAATAGAAATTGCAAGCATTGATTATGATTTCAGGAGCTTAGATTTATTAGATAAGGTTAAAAAGAATATAGCTCATTTTTTATTAAACCGCAAGCCTGGATTAACAATTGTTGGGCCTGCAACTGTTGTAAAAGAAATAAGAAAAGATCCTACTAAAATCGAATTAATGACTTTAGATAAAAAAAATAGGTAATGAGGTGGATTAAATGGTAAAAGAAAAAGATGTAGAATCTTTATATAAATTAATTAGTTTTATACAGGGGCAATTAAAATCCAGTAAAGATGATTTGAGTTTAGCACGAAAAGATATGAGAAAAATTACTTTAAAAGACAATAATATTTTGGGTACTTTAATTAATATGGATAATTCGATAGATAATTTACAAAAAGCCTTAGAACGTGTTGCTGATACACTACGATTAATAACTAATGTAATTAATGAAGATTCAAAGAAAAAATAATTTATTAATTTTATTATAATATTAAAAATTACCCAATCTTTTAACTCTGTCTTCTATATTAAGAAATTCTATTCCATTAACGTCTCTAAGCATTCCTAAAGCACATTTTAATTTACCAACATTATTTGTAAAAGAATAATCTTCTAATTTAGAATTATCAATTCTATGATATTTTTCGCCACAAAAATGTTCTCCAGATACATTGCAATCATAACCATTTTGTCCTGGTTCTTCTCTGAATCTAATGAATTCTACATCTTCTATGAAACTGTAAAACTGTGATGCAAAATTCAAATTTTCATCCTTTCTGTATTTAGACGAGAAACTCCAAAAACACTCTAAGTTTTTCCCTTTCGGATTCTCTATTTTTCCATTATAATTAATTAAATGTATTTTTGATTGAACAATTATGTTTCTAATGCCGCCTTCAAAGTCTAAATCTAATTGATCTCTTAAATGTGATAATACTCCATCTTTTGTTGCATTTGATCTTTGATCTGAGTAAAGACCTAATATTTTCTTAAATTATTTTCGTTATTTTTTTCAAATTCAATGGCAACCTGCCTTAATGGCCAAATTATCTTCTTTTCGGTTAATTCACTATATTTTAATTCAAATGGATAAATTTCAGAATTTTTTCCACTAAAATTTATCATGCCAATTTTTCTGAAGTTAGCAATTTTTTCTCTTCTTATAGTGTACAGACTTTTGTTTATTGCTATAAATGTTTTTGGATTTTGTTTATCAAAAAATATATGATATTCACCATTTGTAAATTTACAATCTTCTAACATAATAAAGACAAATAAATTTTTATTTATAATTATTGTTATATGAAGAAATATAGGCTGTAAAATGCAAGTTTAAACTATTATACCTCCAATTTCTAGTTCTTCTTCTAAAATTTTATCATATTCTTTAAGTTTATTTTCACATCTCATTATTTCATTAGATATATCATTCTCAATAAACATAATATTTTTACTTTTATTATCTCTAGCATATTCTAAATCTTTTTTAAATGATCTAATTTTATTGTGTATTTCATTTTGATCTGTCCATAAAATTTTAATTCTTTCAACTAATCTTGGATTTATTTCATATTCTTGTTGTGTAAAATGGTATTTTTCTGGATCTGCAAATATTATTTCCTGATATTTAGTTAATTCTTTTTTTCCTATTAAAAGCCATGAACTTTTATCTCTTGATATTGCGGCTAATTCTGCTTCAGGAATGTAGAAAATATTTGTATTGTTGTTGACTAAACTTGTTAGTTTCACAATATTTATCTTAGTTTAATACCCCATAGCTTGCTGTGGGGATAAACCTATAAATTTGAATAGTACACTTTGTAGGTGGTTGACTTGGTAAAAACTTCACATAAGGTATTTAAGATAAAATATCATTTTGTTTTGTGTATTAAGTACAGAAAAGATTTGTTTTTAGAAGACAAGTATGTTGAAACTGTGAAACAAATCTGTAAAGATATTGAAGATAGATTTTACATAAAATTTGAGACAACTGGCTTTGATGAAGA
>Ga0209542_10014664_pt1 | contig 13301 bp, 15 predicted proteins | sample RifCSPhighO2_01_FD_184028 | JGI IMG/M metagenome (GOLD analysis project Ga0209542, IMG submission 184028) | Soil microbial communities from Rifle, Colorado - Rifle CSP2_plank highO2_0.1 (SPAdes) (version 2) | ecosystem: Environmental > Terrestrial > Deep subsurface > Rock core/Sediment ... | reverse complement strand
TCATGTCGAAATCCGCCTCATTATAGGTCAAATTGCTCTCATGCAATCTTGTAGCCGCCTCCGTACCGACGTACCGCCAGTGCCACGGCTCATACTTAAAACCCGTCTGCTCCTGCTTCCCGTCGGGGTAGCTCATGATAAAGCCGTATAGGTGTGCGCGCCCCTTGAGCCATACCCCGCCGGCGCTCGTCGCGAAACCCGCGTCAGTGCCCGCGAAGCCGATTGAGGCATCCGTGAGGTCGACGGTGCTGCCGAGCTGGTGTTCGGACAATCCCGGCCTCGCAATCTCACGGAGAGCCGCCGCGCCTTCGGCTTGTACCGCAACGTCATAAATATATTTTTGTATCTCGGGTTTGCGGTACCCGGAGTTCACCATAAAGAGGACGCCGTCGCGCTCGGCATCGGCAAAACAGTTGCACGAGATGCGGTGCGACGTCCGCGCGTAGACAAATAACTCCCGATGTGCGCATCGTGCCCGCGACATTCAGCAGCGAAGGCGGCACATAGTCAGGCGGCAATGGAGACGCAGCCGACACTTTTCTCATAAGATACTCAGGGTATATGGCGGGCGATTTCGGACAAAGCAAACCGAGAAAGATGTCGTTCAACATATTCTGGGTTGCATTGTCGATTATTCCCGTCTGGGGTATGCCGTACTCGCCCTGAAATCTCACAACCGCCCGTGCGGTCAGGTCGCCGTAGCGACCGGTCACTTTCCTTTCGGGATAGATACCGGGGTCCTGGGCAAGCATCCCCTGAAGCAGCGCGACTTCACTCCCGCGCGAACCATATCCGAGCGAGTGCCTAAGCGAGCCACTCTGCTGCCACTTCCGCAAGAGACCCGTCTCCGACGCGATAATTTGTGCGAGCTGACTGCTTCCCTGTGTGAGAGAGGCCTTGAGCGGAAATTCGGTAACCGCAAAGCCGACGACAAGAAAGATGGCGCATATCCATACGATTACAAACCGCCATTTTTCCAACAGATGTTGCATATGTTAGTTCGACGAAACCCACACCTCGCTGTCCCACCGCCACTTCGAATTCATCCCCTCGAAGACATATATCCTGCCGTCAAATACCAGCGCGGAGTGGTCTTCGCGTCCGAGCCATGCGGGATCTTCTTTCGTCTTTTCCCACACCGCTCCGTCCTTAGAATACCAGATATCGTTTGCGCCCCCTGCGGCGGCTTCGTTGAGCCTTCCTATCGTCCAAAGCATATCGTGGAAGACGACGAGCGAATGCCCCTGCCTCTCCTGCCAGGGCGGTGTAGCTGTGACCAATTCCCAATTCACTCCGTCGGAAGACGACCACACGTCCTTGAATACATGCTTCTGTAGGTCCATGCCGCCCGAAAGAAATATCTTGTCGCGGAAAACCGTTGTCGCGTGGTCCCAGCGCGAAGACCACGGAATCGTCGTTGTCGCCTTGTTCCAGCGAAAACCGTCTTCCGACCACCAGACGTCGTTCTTTGTTTCCCGCTTATCGTAATTGACTCCGCCTATCATCCACATCTTTCCTTGGAAGACTTCCGCGGTCTGCCCTTCCCGCGCCGGCCAGGGAGCGCTCGCGAGCACCTGCGTCCACGTGACACCGTCGTCCGATTTCCAAATGCCCGTCTCGTAGCCTTCGGTCGGCGTCCATCCGCCGAACATCCACAACGAATCCTTGAACAAGAGTACCGACATGGAACGGCGCGGTGACCATGCCGCATGAGCCGTTTCGAGCTTCCATGAAATTCCGTCCTCGCTGGTCCATACGTCGTTGAAATGCGGCGCCTTCCAATACACGACGTTGTGGTCGCCGATGACATCCTGGTTGCCGTCGAGCCCGCCCATCGTCCACATCTTATTTTGGAAGACGAAGCTCACGCCCGAATCCCTCGGCTTCCACCCCGCAGTGGACGTCGCGAGAGACCACGTGAGCAAGCTGGGGTCGTATTGTTCGACCGGCTCACGCTGCGGCCTCAATACGACTGAATCTTGCGGAACACCGGAATATGAGAATAATGCGGCGGCGAGAATGGGGACGAGAAACAACGGGGATGCGAAAAAGAGCTTGTGGGTAAAATCTTTCACGATGTGCGCGCACTAGGGATCGAACCTAGGACCTCCCGAGTATCAGTCGGACGCTCTACCAGCTGAGCTATGCGCGCTTCAGGGGGATAGTAGCAAAATTGAAATTATTACGCTACTGGTGCGTCATAATTGTCAGGAGGGATGCAAGAAGTCCGACGCTTCGGTCGGACTCCGACCACTCCGTGCGTCGGAGTTATGCACACTTTCGTCAGAAACTATATACATTTCCCACTGAGTGTGTATTATAGCGGTAACAGTTCTTTGAGGCAGTGTCGCGCGTATGAAATGAAAAGGTAATTCATTTCCGCTCGCGTGGCGCATAAGGGTCGGACATTTAGTTGGACCCCTATTGTCAGAAATTAATATTGTTACATCAGAGATGGAAACAAGAACACCGACCGTCGAGTCGATCCGAAGGGATTTTGAACTCGTCGATGCTTGGGGTTTACATTCGGGGATTGATCTCCACGGATGCAATCCGAAGACCATCCGGTCCAAGGATATGATTAAACAGTTCGTAGTTGAGCTTTGCGACCTCATCGAGATGAAGCGTTTCGGTGAATGCGTCGTAGTGGACTTCGGTGAGGATCCACGGGTATCGGGATATTCGATGACACAGCTCATCGAGACATCCCTCATCTCGGCTCACTTCGGCCATGCGGAGAATCCGTACGTATACTTGGACGTATTTTCGTGCAAGTACTACAATCCGGAAGTCGCCGCAGAGTTCGCGAAGAAGTTCTTCGAGGCGAAGGACTACAGACTCAGTTACACCGTTCGCAAGTAATCTGAGAGCCGACGCTCCGGTCGGCTCCCCGACTGAAACGTCGGGGCTACACGGTACGAAAGTAAAGAACAACAAAAAGAAAACCGTCAGCCCTGGGCTGACGGTTTTCTTTTGTACACCGCTTTACACCGCCCATACTTCATACCGTCCGTTCATTCATCGTATACACTATGCGCATGCCTTCTTATCTTCGGGAGACAATCGCGGGGATACCTTCTCTCCTCCGGCCGACTTTTTTGCGCTCCGGTCAGACGTACATGTGGTCGGATCTCAGAGCCGATAGCATCGCGGGTTTTACGGTCGCGATGATACAGATACCGCAGTCCATGGCACTCGCCCTCATCGCGGGTCTCCCAGCCGTCTACGGTCTGTACGCCTCGTTGTTCGGATTCATCGCTTCCCTCTGGGGCTCATCGAGGCAACTTTCCACTGGCCCGGTCGCTATCGTGAGCTTCCTTACGCTCACCTCGCTCATTCCGCTCGCATCTCCCGGCTCACCCGAATACCTCGGACTTGCGGCGACGCTCGCGTTTCTCGTGGGGGTCATCTACCTCCTCATAGGAATTTTCCGTCTCGGTTTTATATTGCAGCTCGTGCCGCATTCGGTCGTGTTCGGTTTCTCTTCCGCCGCCGCAGTGATTATCATCATCACGCAGATACCCGCGCTTCTTGGTATCACACCGGCACAACACGACCTCGCTTTTGAGACAGTATCGAGCATCCTCCGCATGCTTCCCTCGCTCTCCTTCCCGACGCTCATAGTCGGAACGTGTGCCACGGTGTTCCTCTTTTTTTCGCGCCGGCTGCCTGATGTATTTCCCGCCGGGCTTATCGTCCTTTGCGGTGCGGTGCTCGCGAGCTACGTATTTTCGATTGGCGACCACGGTGTGGCGCTCGTGGGAGCTGTGCCGCAGAGTCTCCCGTCCTTCGCCTTCCCATGGTTTGAAGCGGGAACGTTTGTCGTGCTTATTCCCAAAGCGGCGCTTATCGCGCTGGTGGGCTTCGTCGGTGCTCATGCGAGCGCAAAAATCGCCGCGCACAGGACACGGGAACACCTCGACACCGACCAGGAACTCACGGGTCAAGGACTCGCCAACATCGTCACCTCCTTCTTCCGCGGATTCCCGCTCAGCGGGTCGTTCACCCGCACGGCGGTGAACGTCGCGGCGGGCGGGCGTACCGCGATTTCCGCGGTCGTTACCGCGCTCATCACCGTCTTCGCTTTACTCTATCTCGCCCCCCTCTTTACCTATCTCCCCCATGCGGTGCTCGCGGCCATCGTGATTTCCTCGGCGATTCCGCTCATTGACATCGCGCGGCTGCGCGCCATGTACCGGGTCTCGGCTACCGACGGCTTCGTCGCATTCCTCACTTTCTTCATTGCTTTCGTACTCCGGCCCGATGATGCGATATTCATCGGCATCGTCGTGGCTCTCATGCTCTTTATACGTCAGACTGTCTGGGGCCCGCACGTCACGGAAATAGGTGTCGACAGGGATTTGCAGATATTGCGGGGTGACATTGAGGAACCGTCGGTGGATACATTCCCCGGCGTCGCCATCGCCCGCATCGGCATGGCCGTGTATTACGCGAACGCCAAGCATATCGTGGGCGAACTCGATAAGCTCATTGCGGGACATGTGATACGGGAACGCGCTCCCGTAAAAACCCTCGTGCTCGATATGGCGGGTGTGAATCTCGTTGATGTAACGGCGATAGAAGTGCTGGAGGAATATTTCACGAGCCTCCGTGAACGCGGCATAGCGGTATGCACCATATATATGCGGCGCTCCGTTCGCGGAGCGCTCGCACGCGTTGTAAATTTCCCCTCGTTCAAAATGTTCCAAAATATCGCCCAGATGCGGCACGCGCTCTGGCTCGCCCACCGGTAGGCCAATGGTAGCGACGGTACCTGACCCCATTTTTCTAATTCTATTCCTCGCGCTCAGAAGACTTGGGATTCAAGAGATTTATAGCTTCTCGGATTTTTGTTCTATCCGTCTCTCTAACCATACTGGCCTCCTTAAGAACTGCCATTGCCTGCATACCCGCTTCCGTACGAGCGACTTCAGTATCTCTGGCCTTAATCAGTGTGTCGTCAACCTCGCGCCTCTCCGTCCTATTAAGCCTCCATCCTGCATCTCCAGTACCTTCCGGCTGATTTTCCGTTGAGCCGCCTTTTTCCATGTGCCCCATATCGTCCGTATTTAATAATTAAAATCTTGAGTAATACCTAATAGTACCGTGTTTCCGGTACGTATAACAACCGTTGTGTGCCCAACACAAAAAGCGCCGTGCGACAAAACCCGCCCGTTAGCCACGCCGCGCGGCGAGAATTGCGGCGACATCGATTTTTTGCATTGTCATCATCGCGTCGAAGGCACGTTTGGCCTCGTCGCCACCGGCCGCAAGCGCATCTATTAGGACTCGCGGCGTTATCTGCCACGACACTCCCCACTTGTCTTTGCACCAACCGCAATCACTTTCCTTACCGCCATTCCCTACTATCGCGTTCCAGTAGCGATCCGTTTCCTCCTGATTATCTGTCGCAATCTGAAAAGAAAATGCCTCGCTCTGCTTGAAGACCGGTCCACCATTCAGGCCCACACAGGGAATGCCACAAACGATAAATTCTACAGTCAGCACATCGCCTGCCTTACCGTCCGGAAAATCAGAGGGGGCATGAAAAACAGCGCCTACGCTGCTATCCGAAAAAGTAGCAGCATAAAATTCCGCCGCAGCTTGCGCGTCCTTTTCGAACCAGAGACAAATCGTATTCTTGGGTTGTGTGCCCATGCGCGCCATTATAGCCGGTGGGATAATGAAGCGAGTATGTAGCAAGAGGGCATCAGTGACATCGAAAATCAAGCCCCGGCTCGTGCGGGCCATCCACCGCCAGCGCTAAATAAACAGTACTCGTAGAAAAAGCATCAGCATAGTCTTTCAATAGTCCTCTAAACCTATCGTCAAGACCATATTGCCAGTTCTCTTCATCTCCGGGAAAATAAATATTAAATGTGCGCATGGAGGATGCGCCTGTAAGTGCATTTGATTCACCGATGCGTTTTGCATAAAACGACTCAAGATCTTTTCTGGAAAGTGATGCCGTTCTCATCTCACCTGCGGCAAAGTAGCATGCATTACCTGCTGCGCCAAAATTTGCGACCGATGTGTCTTGTCGCAATAGCCGAGAATCTCTCGGGAGTTCGACCGCCCTAAGCCATGCGGCAATTTTATGCGCTTCCCAATTATTGAGAGGATAAATACCAAATACAGCGAGTAAAATTAAACCGAAGAAAAAGCCCCCCACGCTGTATAAAAAAATCCAAAACTCCTTCATATGGTATCCAATATTTCTCTTGCGAAGGGCATAAATTCATTGACGATTTGCACGCCGCGCGCATTTGCTTTTGAACCTACGTGCGGCTTAACATAACCGAGAGAATAAAGGGTGGCGATAATTTCCGAGCTCAAATCAATGTTGACTGCGCTTTTCCACGCATCCTTCAGATTACGAATTCTCGCGGCGGCGAACAATATGTTGTTTTTGCTTTCGGCTATGAAGGGATATAAATCTTTCTTGGAAATTGAACCGACTGAAGACGGACTCAACTTTGGATTATCAGGGGCGGGATTAAAATAGCCGTTTTTAACTAAGTCTCGCGCAGTATCCAAAGTAACCTGTCCGATGCCTATTGAACTATTCCAATTAAATACATCCAACAAAACCTTGTCCATGATATCTTCGAACGGAGCTAGTCGGACAACCTCGTCAATCAGGATTCCACACAACAAATATGGATCAATCTTGAATCGACCCGCTGCGTCAAAAATATCTTCCTTGAGAGGAGCGATCCGTTCACGGATGTGCGCATCCGTCGAGAAGTTGTATCCATCCACCGCGATTCTTACAGCGCCATTTTTTGCCTCATTTTCAAGGTATATTTGATACTGATTCCAATATTGTTGGAATGCGGGCTGGCTGACGATATCCGATGTTCGCGTGCTTGCTCTTTGAAGAAGCGTGTCGGCGACCGTTATTTCCTGAAGTGTAAATCTCGTGTTTCGCCTTCGATTCGTGCGCAAGTATGATATTCCAGCTCTGGTAGCGACGCGAATATCGTCGATTTGCCCAACACGAGCGAGTGCTATGGCTTCCTCCTTGGGATAGACCTTCCCGTCGTCACCAATGAAAAACGAATTCCGTCCTTTCGCGTTTTCAATCGAAAGAATAATCTTCATCATTTTTATTGTAGCACCACAAAACTACCCTTTTGGGGCGTTTTTTGGCTTGTACGCAGTGGTATTCACACCGCAAACAGATTATTCCCCCAAGGGGACTGCGATTTGTAACCAAGCTAGAGCTTGGACAAATCGGGAGCATTCTTTTGTTCCGTCCATTTCCGGAGTCTTGCGGACTTTTTATTTCAGCAAGGTATGGTCCTGAAACAGTCAGGAAATTTTTTGATTAAACCTGATGGATCAGCATTCGGCGCTCCCGGAACACGTAGACATTCGAGAGTGTTGACGTCGGTGCCTGCTTTGGATCGAATTTCGACACACGATGCCGAATCGTATTGCAGAGGTTGATGGAAAAAGATATACGCTCCGAAGCAGAGGGTCACGATTGCCGTAATAAAAACGCCTGTCCAAATCCAACGCATGAATAAATCCTACCACTCAAAAAGCGCCGTGCCCATCAGGGTCGGCGCTTTTTGTTGATTGTTCTAGCAACTAACAACTACACACTAACAACTATTTCCATACACACTCTTTTGTTCCGTCCATTCCCACAGTCTTTCCCATGCGCCACGCATCATTTATGAAGGTGGCGCGATTCGTTTGAGTCGCGCATGTCGCGCCAGAATCTTAATTTCCCAAAGCGCGGTGACGTATGGTGTATAGAGCGTAGCGAAGCGTCGGTCTATATGGTACAAAATGGCCATGCTGCGGCCAGGATTTCTCGGACAGCTTGCCTCGTGGGTTGCGGATTTTAACGACAGACATCCTCAAGATCTCGAACGGGCGATGGCGGACTTCGAAACTGAATCGCTTTTAAAGCGCGGGGCCGACGTTGAGCAACTGGCCGGGCTTTTTTCCGAATGGCTTGTCTTCGATCACAAATCTGCGGCATTTGGGGGCACAACGGGTATTATGTATTTCTGCTCTCACAATCCGCTCGGCGTATCCGAACACGAGATCCTTGCCTACCGAGAGCTTCTAGATTTTAAAGTCGGATATTTCGAGGTAGCGACCGTACGACCGGCAATATCCGTCACACTTCGCGATATGGAAGGATCTGCATACGATGTCGCGGACGTAAACTCCAGCATGAACCTTACCGCAGGAGAAACTATTTGGACGCGCATCGCACAGGTCGGCGGAATGTATCAAATGGTCGGCAGTGAGGTATTACGCGCGCCGATCACCTATAGCCCCGGCATGAAGAAAATCATGCGGGCGTGGGGCAAAAACGCAGTGGACGCGAAACACGCGGCACATATGAGCACGAGCACTAGTTCTCCGGGGGACGCACTGGCTGAAGCTGGCGAGTACGAACCGGAAGAAGAGGCCGCGCGAAAATTCGATGAAGCCGTCAAAGCTGCCGGCATGGGCGAAATGATCTCAAGCGCCACCATTAAAAAGTGGACGTATAATGAGCGAAAATTCCCAATCGGTTTTCCCATGAAGACAATGTATTTTCTTCTGCCCGAAGATCTCGCTACAAAACAACGAGACGATATCCTCTCCACTCTTCAAACCTATTTGATAAACCTGCCGCGGCGGAGTTTGAAGGGCAAAACTCCTCTCCAGGCATCAGTGGAGCAAGATCCGGCGGAGCGACAGCTTGAGGTTGACGGGTACTCGTATGGGGACTACGGGCCCGACCTCCGGGATGGCTTCGATCTTATGAGAAAAGATCCTAAAAAAGCCTACGGCGCTTTTGAGAAGCTCGTCGCGCGTCTTTTGGAGGAGAAGGTGCCGCTCATCACTACCTTTCGCATCTACATCAACGCCGCTCTGTGCCGGCTTATGGATGCCGAGCATGCAACCGATGCTCTCGGCTTCGAATTGATACGCGCTGCGCTCAGGCTCAATCCCCTGTACGACTTCGGCCTCAAGCAGAAAGAGAGATTTATAGATCCCATTGAAGATTTTTCCTCCGCACCAAAAAAAGACAGGCCGCTCCTCAAGGACATCTATGCGACCATCGTGCAAGACGGCACCCGCCGCTATCGCCACAGCGCATTCAGGCGATACGAAGATTTTCTCAGGGATGCCGGAATCTCGCTGAAATACAAAACGGTCACGACGCCGACGACGTTCCGTTCCAGCGACGGCAAACTCGTAAAGATCGGCAGAAATGAGCCATGTCCGTGCAATTCAGGTAAAAAATATAAGAAATGCTGCGATAAGTGACGGCCTGCGAAGCCGTACTCGTCTCCTTTGCCACGCAAAAAACGCCGTGCCCATTAGGGTCGGCGTTTTTTGTAATTGTCGCAATTTCACACTCTGCAAGCTACCAGCTACAAGCTAACAGCTATTTCATACACACTCTTTTGTTCCGTCCATCTACAGTCGTCTTTGCGACCTGTCAGGCATCAGTTGAGGTTGCGTGTAGCGGGAGGGCATCAGTGACATCGAAAATCTAGTCCCGGTTCGTGCGGCCCGTCGACGGCAAGGGCCAGATAGAATGTATCCGTCGACGATGCGTGAGCATACTTTTGAATCAAGTCGGTGAACGTATCGTCGAGATATTGATATGTATCTTCATCATCTGGGAAAAAGATTTCAAAAGTCCTCGTCACTCTTAAATCGCTTGATTCACGAATGCGTTGGGCATAAAAGGCCAAGAGTTCTTTTTTGGAAAGCGCCGTCGAGCGGATTTCTCCTGCGGCAAAATAGCAGACATTTCCAGCTCCTGCGAAATTTGCAACTGACGTATCACGCGCTAAAAGTTGCGAGTCCTTGGGCAACTCCACCGCAGTGAGCCAAACACCCATTTTATGCGCTTCCCAATTGTTGAGCGGATAAGGACCGAGTATTGAGAAAAGTATCAGGAACACAAAAAACCCAGCGATCGCAGCGAGAAAAATGAAAAAATCCCTCATACGCCACCCCTCATTTTTTTATTGTAGCACCACAACACTAGCCTTTTCGAGCGTTTTTTGGGTTGTCGCACTGGTATTTACACTACAAGCTATTTCGTATTAACTCTTTTGCCTGCCCCGTAGCCAACGCGTAGCGTTGTGGTACTGGTGTTCCGCCCATCAGTGACACCGAAAATCGAGCCCCGGTGGATGAGCTTCCACAATCAAAAATAGGTACACGCGCTCGCCGGAAGGAGATTTTTGCTTATATGTTTGCAGTGTATCGCTATGTTTGCCCAGATACCAATACTCATCCGCGTCTTCGGCAAAATATATTTCATATGTAAGAGTCGCTGTGAGAGATTGCGTCGAATTCACGAGGGGCGCATAGAAATCTTCTACCTCCTTTTTTGAGAGCTTCGTCGCGCGAAATTCCCCCGCGACATAGTCGCACTGATTCGAGGCGACGCCTAAGTTATCGACCGCGAGTACTCTTTTTAGCAGTCGCGACTCCGAAGGGTGGCGGATATCGTTCAGCGTTCTTCCAAAGAATTGCACATATATGTTATTCCGTAGAACTGGTACGAAGATGTATAGAGTAGTCAAGAGAAGTATGCCTCCAATACATATTCCAGCATATTTAAAAGATTGCCTCATGGGGTGTCGAGAATTTCCTTGGCGATAGGATAAAATTCGGAGATGATTTGTTCACCCCTTGCATTGCTCTCGGGGTTCGGGCGCGGCGGTTTATAGGTGAGGTGATAGAGTGTCGCCATAATAACCGGTGGTATCTCGATCCCTGCTTTTGCTTTCCATTCGTCCATAAGATTTCTTACATGCGCCGCAGCAAAATAGACATTATGTTTTGGATCGATAACGTATCGATACAGATACGCGAGAGAAATGTTATCGATGCCGGTCTGACTCAAATTCTCATCAAAAGGATTCGGATTGTAATATCCCCTCTTGATGAGATTGCGCGCCACCGTTAACTTTACTTGCGCGATACCAATAGACACGTCGTGTGAGGAATCAAATGTAGAAAGTAACTTGTCCCGCACCTCCTCAAAGGGGGCGAGTCGGATCGTCTCATCAACACATATTGCCGCTAGTAGATACGGGTCGATATTAAAATGTTTGGCGGCGGAGAAAATATTGTCCTTGTGGGGCAATAGTGTGGAACGGATGTGATCTTGCGTGTCGAACAGTTGGCCATCGATTGAAACGATCAGTTTTCCGAGAGCCGCTTCTTTTTCAAGTTGGTCCTGATAGAAATCCCAAAATGGTCGGAACTGCGCACGCGAAAAGACACTGGCGGTATTGCTGCTGATAGATAAGATACTCTTTCTCGAAATCGAGACATCTTGCAGTGCGGGTATACCGGCTCGCCGCCGACTTGCGCGAAGATACGATACGCCATTGCGAGTGGCTACCTGCAGGCCACTTATTCGTCCTTCCCTCGCAAGATTAAGTATTTCCGCCAATGTGTAAACTGCCCCATCGTCAGCAACTAACAGCGAACTTCTCCCTCTCTCATTCTCAACCACAAGAATAACCTTCATGAAATAATCATATCATGTCGCCATGAGATAGTTTGACAATCGAACATACTAAAAGTAGTATATTGGTATGAATACGACACTGACCATAAAATTGGATAAAAAGCTCCGCAACGAGTCTAAGAAGGTTGCCCGAGAAATGGGGGTGCCTCTCACTACGGCGGTACAAGTATTGCTGAGAAAACTTGTGCGCGATCGTGTATTGATTTTGGAGGGAGAATGCCCCTTCCCTAGTCACACGCCCAATGCCGAGACGCGGCGCGCGTTGTCAGAAAAACCCAATAAGAAAAATTCGAAGCGGATGGCCTTTCGACAATTTGAGAATCACGTTCGAGCACTTTAATTCATGCGAGATGTCGTATTCAAGAATCGATGCAATCGTGACCTCAAACGAATGTTAAAGCGCGGCAAGCAACGAGAAGATTTACTTGCTATTGCAAGGATGATAGCAACAGACGAGCTTCTGCCGACTTCGGCGCATCCGCATAAACTTTCGGGCGAGTATGGCGGCAAATGGGAATGCCATATCGAGCCAGATTGGCTTCTGATCTATGGCATCACTAATTCCGAGGTCATTCTTGAGCGCACCGGCACACATGCGGATTTGTTTGAATAATTCGCACAAAAAGCGCCGTGCTCCTCACAGGAGTCGGCGTTTTTTGTAATTGTCGCAATTTCACACTCTGCAAGCTACCAGCTACAAGCTAACGGCTATTTCATACACACTCTTTTGTTCCGTCCATCTACAGTCGTCTTTGCGACCTGTCAGGCATCAGTTAAGGTTTGAATGCCATTACCTGTTGTGTGCTCAGCTGAGACACACAAATCGACGATAAGCTTCTCTCCCGAAGGAAATCAGCAGATCTTTTTTGAATGATTCCACGAGCAGGTTCCCCTACCCGTGCCTTGTTCTTTGTGTTAGCTCCATGTCGCCATGGAGTTCGGACTATATCTTCATCCGCTTTTTGGCGGAGATTGGCGTGTAGTCTCTGAGGATTCTACCGTGCATTGCTTTTGCTAACTCTTTCATCTCTTCGAATCCTTTATCCGTGAGATGAGTTTGAGCTTCAAAACGCTTTGCGATATCCACGAATCTTTCAAAGGCGAGCCGTTTGCTCTCGAAGAGTAGCGGATGCTTCTGAAAGAACGGGATGATTTTCGTCTTTATATCTTGATAATTTCTTACCTGATATTCAAGACAATCTGAGAATGTTGGCCTTTCATCTGCCTTCTTCCATACAGTTCCACACTTGAAGAACTTCTGGAGTCTGTGCAAGATCTTGCCATCACTCTCTTTTAATTTAACGCCGAAAACCAGCCGTACCCGCAAAGATTTGTAGTTTTTTGAGAGATCACGGCTTACGCTGACCGAGAAGTATCCTTCTCCATCAACTAAGCCGACGACGTAGTCGGGTTTCAATTTCGGTAGCCTTTCCTGCTGATTGTCTGCACTCAAAGCTTTGTCACTCACTGGTGTATTTTACCATGTGAGTAGCCTGAGATTCTCAGATATTCCAGCATATAGCCAATTTTTTAATCGAAGATTGCTCTTCGTAGTCGCAACAATTTAATCACAACGACTTACTCTTTGTCATTGAGTTTGCCTTGGTACCTCGCGAGGAGGTCCTTCGGGCACTCCCAACTTCCCTGAGTTGACGGGCGGTGAGTACAAAGCTTGAGAACGTATTCACCGCGGTGTGGCTGACCCGCGATTACTAGTGATTCCGGCTTCATGAGGTCGGGTTGCAGACCTCAATCCGAACTGGCGCCGCTTTTGAAAGATTTGCTC
>Ga0209542_10014663_pt1 | contig 13305 bp, 14 predicted proteins | sample RifCSPhighO2_01_FD_184028 | JGI IMG/M metagenome (GOLD analysis project Ga0209542, IMG submission 184028) | Soil microbial communities from Rifle, Colorado - Rifle CSP2_plank highO2_0.1 (SPAdes) (version 2) | ecosystem: Environmental > Terrestrial > Deep subsurface > Rock core/Sediment ... | reverse complement strand
GGAGACATGTAAGTCGTTCTTGCCGGATGCCACGGAGCCAATGAGCCTGGTCTTCTTCTTCCCTTCTCTGACTTGTGCTGTTTTAATTCAAGCCCATATCTCTTTACTGGCCCTACTAATCCCTTTCCTGTCGTTACTCCCCTCGCATCAACCATTTTGTAATCCTTAAGCGCTTCGCCTGCCTTTATTTCCTTGTCAAGATGATTCTTAGCAAAACCAAACTGCTCCAACACACCGCCACCAATAGCAATCTCAGCCATGTCCGGAGTCTTCTTTATTCCTGTCTTCTTTACAACAGAATAAGCGATTATGGTTATTTTGTCAAATTCGTTATTTGCAACCCTCTTTTCAACCTCTTCAATCCTACTCTTCTCGCTATGAGCTTTTGGCAATTTTACTTTCCTTTTTAGTTCTTTATCAAGATGCTGCGAAAGCACTTCAGTAACTACCTTGCCGTTTTTGTGGAATCTTACAGAATAAATCTTCATGTTCGGCAGTTCTAATATAGTTACTGGCATGACTATTTTCTTGTCCTTAGTCATGCTATTTGGTGTTAAGTCCTTCACGAATGCTGTCTTCATTCCTGCCTTGTATGCTATGAATCCCAGAAGTTTTCCTGCTCCTTCCTTTGTATTTCTCTGTATTATTGGGTCCCAATGAATACTTGGCAGTAGCTTTGCCGCTCTCTTTCTTGGCCAAAACTGCAGTGATCCATGGCGTGGTCGGTGTATTTTTGCCATTTTTTTATTTTGTTATATTGTGCGCATAAGCGCGTAAGTGTGATTTGTGAATGTGAATTTTAAATGTTTAATTAACTGTTAAAACGCGGGGCTTGGTTCAGCTTTCTCCAATAGGCTTGGTTATAATAAGCTTAGCCTCATCAACATGCACAGCTTAACTTAACTAATTAACCTCGCTAAACGTATCGTTTTACAGCTAATTATCTTCATATTTTCCACGATAACTATTGTTTATTAATAGCTATCTTTAATGTTAATTTTCGCAACCCAGAACTAGCAAATGATTTCATCTCATTTACAATTAATTATGCTTCTTTTGAGCACTTCAATTAGATTCAACCTAAGAGAGAAGGTGAAAAGGGAGTATATAAAGGTTTTTAGATAAGCAGTAGGAACATCCACAAGGGTATACGGGCTATATTCCCCTCTATTTTGTAAAGGTCTTTTGTTATAACTATTCCGAAAGGTGATTTATACTCTTTTATGAAATTTTCAATTTCATTAAGCGTTGCTTCTGGCAAAACTCCTCTAAACTTTGACTCAATAGGTATTGGTTTTCTTCTTATCTCCATTACATAATCTATTTCTTTTTTGTTTCTCCAATAAAATATATCTGGTTCTGGCCCCTGCTCTAAATTAAATTTCAGTCTTGATAAATGGTCAAATATTACTCCCTGAACTACTCTTCCGATTTCTGTTTCATCATTAAGCAGGAGCTCATCTAAAAAATCTGAAATTCCATCTTCCTGCTGCTGGAATAAAATTCTGAATTCTTTATTAAATAAGCTTTAGTTAGGTACTTTAGGTAATCTTTTAGCGTCGGTCTTTGGATATCCAATATATTAGCTGTTTTAACCAGATTTATCATTTCTCCAGAATTTTTAGCTAACAGTTTAAATAGGTCTTCTAAGACTTTTGGGTTTCTTATTCTAAAGTATCTTACTATGTCTTTGAAGAATATTAGCTTTATCTTGTCCCTTATTGATTCCCCAATTTTTGGATAAGACATTTCTTCTAAAAATTCAGGATAACCTCCCGTGACCAAATATCTGCTTAGTTCTATTTCTATTGCTTCTCTTTTTTGGCTTATTAAACCGATAAGTTTATCCAGTTCTTGTTTTAGAATTTCTAATTTCTTGCTTTCAACAGCTTTAATGAATGATTCATGTATCCGCTTTCTTTCCAGGTTGAAATTTTCTGGCAAAATCTTCTTATATCTTAAAACTTCAGAGAATTTTAGTGGCATCATTACTGACGTTTTTATTCTTCCTAATAATGACTCTTCAGTTCCCTTGCTAATCCATATTGATGATGAGCCGGATATAATGAATTTTAGCTTGTATCCAAGATCATACCAATTCTTTAAGATTTTCTCCCATTGTGGCAGCTCTTGAACTTCATCCAGGAATAAGTAATGATTATTATCTAATTGATCTAATGGTTTTTTGACTATATACTTAAAGTATGCCTCTATTATGTGTTTAAGCTCTACTCCCCCTTTACTCAATTCTACCTCGTCTATTGAGAGATAGAGAATTCGGCTTGGCGAAACCCCCTTATCCAGCAAGTCCTGTATTAACTGGTGGATTAATATTGTTTTGCCAACCCTTCTTGGGCCAACAATTGATGCTATTTCTCTTTTTTCTATAGAATTACGAATTTCATAGAAGTCTCCTCTCCTGAATGGGCTTGTTTTTGATTCAGGTATGGGCTTGTTATCCCACCAGGGATTATACCTATTCAGCACTTTAATTATCTCTATTTCTTCCATATGTATACTGTATTATACAATCTTTATAAATCTTTGTATAGTGTATTATACATTTAACCCCCCTTGTTTGTATAGTATATTATACACCTGCTCTTTCTTCCATTCATGGCTATCAGGGGTTGGAAGAAGCAGCAGCCTCAAATAGCACCCATCTGTTCTAAAATAGTTATGGGATCGTGACCCTCAACATAATCTTTATACTTTCTTATTTTAACCTTTCTATTGCCAATTATTTCTCTAACCTTCATAGCCCAACCACACTCCTTAATCTTGCCACACTTAACAAAATATTCATTCTTTCCCGATGGTTCAACAAAGAAGAGCGAAGATTTACATTGAGGGCATTTGAATGTAATATCCATTGAATTAATACACTTTTAAAGGATATAAATGTTTTTAGAAGGGGTGGCGAGAGGCAAGGGAGTTTTATGGTTAGACTGTCTCTTTTTTGATTAATCTTTCATAAAGTTTTCTATTTTTGTCAGAAAATTTCTTCTTTCTCTCATGTATCCTTAAAACGCCACTTTTTAACAGTGGAATAATAAAACAGTTATTAGCGATTAGTTTCGCCCCAAAATGAACATCTTCATAACCCCAGCTTTTAAACCTTTCATCAAATCCTTTAACTTTTATGGTCTCGTTTCTTCTAACACTTAAGTTATGGGTTATAACCATCTTGGGAAGTGTCCATGGTCCAATGACTCTCAGATTACCAAAGAACTTGAAATTATTTGTCTCTTCTAAGAGTTTATATTCCTTACCTCTGAACTCCTTTATATATCTGAAATCGTGTTTTATTTCGGGTTTTACATTATCTGAGTTAACAAGCCTTGTCTTCTTATCTCTTAATAAGATGCTTTCTGCTAATCCGCAAACAACTGCTTTGTTAGTTTTATTATGAATTTTCCAAACTTCTCTAAAATAATTGGTTGGTAATAGGACGTCCGAGTCCAAAAAAATTAATAACTCATTTTTTGCTAAGCTAACGCCTTTATTTCTCGCATAGCTTCTTCCCATATTTTTTCTGTAGTAAACATAAGTAAACCTACAAGGAATAATGTTAAGCGAGAAAGGAAGGTCCATCCTTGAACCGTCATTTATTATTATTTCAAACTTATCAGAATTTTTAATAATTTCCTGATGATTTGAAAGGTTGGTAATTGTTTTTTTAAGAGTGTTAAAACTATTGTAGAATGGTATTATTATTGAAGATTTAATCGGTGCATCATTTGTAAAAGGTTCTAGTTTTGAGTAGTCATTATTTTTCTTTTCAAGACTTTTTAGGATTGTTGGTTTTTTCCTTTGCATTGTTTTGTTCATTTGAGAAAATTGATGGATAAGAATTTCTGTGTCTCTCATAAAGCTCTATAGCTTTAAGAAGATAATCTCTAATGGGTTTAGCAACCATTTTTTCTTCCTCAAAATATATTTTTTTGTAGCAACTTTCAACTCTATCTTTTAACCATTTATAGAAGAATTCCCAATTATTGAAGAATGAGGCTTTAGCAAAATAGTGGATGCTAATAAACTGTGATAATATGTCGGCAGTTCTAACGATGTCAGCATTAAGCAATTTTGGTCTATCAACCTCTTTTTTGTCAGTTATTAGTATACATTCAACAACCTGATCAATAACTCTCTGGGAAAATTCCCCTTTCTTTAATACTTCTTTAGCGTATTCCGCACTTCTTGATTCGTGACCTTCAATTGAGTTAGTGGTTCTCCCAACAACTAACCCTGCGTCATGGAGGTATGATGCCAATTCGCAAACAACAACGTCCCCTCCATACTTTTTGCACATATCTTTACATAAGTCTACCATTATGTCGAAGTGATTTGGGAAGATCCAATCAGCTTTTTGATAATCGTTTTTAGCATTTTCTTTGAAGAGTTTGTAAACCTCATCTCTAACTCTCCTTACTCTTTCTTCTTCTTTTATCATCGTAATAACCTCGCTTACTTTGTTTAAAATACTTTCCTTGTAACTCTGCGGAAATTTATTCCTTCCGCTTAATAGGTTAATGAATAGATTACCATAACTTTCGTTTTCATTTAAGTAGGGGTATTCTTTTATCAGCCTTCTAACAATATTTTTCCTTAGTCTCTCAATATCATATTCAATGTTGTTTCTTCTGTCATAAAAAACATTGTTAGTAGTCATTTTTATTGTTGGTATGCCTCTAGCGTAGTTTCCTTTAATTATAAAAAAAGCGGGAGGTCGATGATGTATCCATCTTTAAATTTTGAACAAACCTTTTTTATTTCGTACTTTTTTCCAGAGAAGTCTTCAATAATGTAAGTGTCATTTTGTGGCTTATTTCCAAACTTTGCTGATTGGTATGTCTCATCTAAAGAAAAAATGTTTCATCTACAATTTTGCTTTAATGGACTTAAAAAATAAGATGTACATTTGTTTTGGCTCAAGCCTAAAAAGCGAGAAAGAGGCATTTGACAAGGCTATGCAAATGCTTCAAAGTATAGACGTTAAAATAAGAACAATAAGGCTTGATAGATACTACAGCTGCCCAGTTTATGCTGATATGTTTGGTGAATCAAAAGTTTATTTTATCCCAAAGAAAAACGTAACTCTTAAACACGGGGACAAATGGGCAAGAACAATGGGAGACTTTTTACTTAACACGACAGAATATCTTGAAGAATACTTCAAGAGAAATAATTCTGAATCTGGATGGGCTTCAGACAAGAAAATGTTTGGCTGGAAAATCAGCCAAAAAAGAGAGGACAGAATGAACACGGCACTATTTGTCAGAATGATATGGCACAATTTAATCCTTATTTACAAATGATATCTGTCCCACACTCGGGAATTTTGGGAATCTGGGAGTTCTTCTAAAATGAGTATCCTAACAGTTGTATATCTTCCGAATACTTTTTTCTGACCATCTCTCTAGTTTTATCATTATAGTATGTTCTATAATCCTTTCTGGATTTACTTTCGTTCAGTTGTTCCAAATTATAGTGCGTACCTAATTTGGCTTTGATTATCTCAAAATCTCTTGATAAGTTTTCAAATCTTCCAATAAAGTCAACAAAAAACTCGCCGTTTTTTGATATCATACTTGTTTGAGACTTAAAATGATCATTCGATTCGTTATTGGGTATTGAGCAAACTGCTTCAACAAAGCTCTCAAAACTCATGTCAGATTTGAAAAGGCTGTCGTAACCTGAAAAGTTTTTGTCTAGTCTGGGCCTTTTTGAAACAAATTTATCAAAATATAGAGAAACTAGTCTATCCCAAGGATTTCTTACAATAGCGAATTTGAAGTAGTCTTTAAATTCTTTCAATGCTCTTTCTCGGCGTATATGCGGAAATTCAATTTTATGTACTATTCTTCTAACTAACTCGTTTTTGGGTAGGTTAATTTTTAAGATGTCTACGCATAACTTTTTTAGGCTGGTACATGCTACTTTGGGTATAAAAAAATAAATTGCCTTATTTTTTTCAAGGAGTATATTACCTTCAGAATAATACTTCAGGCTCATAAAACCTCTAGAAGTATAAATCTTTTAAGTTTTTGGGTACATTATAAGTAGTTAGTATACTGATAACACCTATAAGTTAATTATCATTCTATAGTAACATATATATAGTCATTTTTCCTCTTTTTGTTTTATGGAGACGTTAAAATCTTCTTCACTTAAAAGATCTAATAATTATTCAAAAATAGAGACTGAATTTAACAAGAGGGGGTATAATCTACTTAAACAAAAGTTTACTAAGGTTCCTAGTTGGCTTAATGAAAAAATCACTGTAATTTCTCCATGCTACAATGTAAAAAGATCTTTGAAAAAACTGCTTCTTGCTTTAGAGAGTCAAATATATAGAAATTTTGAGGTAATATGTGTTGATGATGGCTCCAAAGAGAAATTAGAAAGCGTAATCAAGAGTATTAAATGTACTTATCCATTGAAATATGTTAAAAACACAAGAAACAGGGACAGGCCTTATGCTAAAAATACGGCTTTATCTATTGCAGAAGGAACTACGATTTCTGCTATAGACTCTGATATGGTTCCGCATAAATATTATCTGTTAAATTTAGCAATAAGGCAAGCATTAACCAAGGGCTGTCTTTTTGTAGCATTTAAAGAACATCTGGATTGTAAAGATAAAAGAGCATCTGACAAGAATATTATCTCTGGAAAAGCAAATCCTGATTACAAAAAGGATTGGAGGTGGTATAGAAAGTATGATTGTTCGATTTATCCTCCAAATTTTTTACAAAAGAAAGAAAAGAAGTCTAGAATGCTTCGCATAGTTAAAGAAACTGATTATTTTAAGAAGCTGGGAAAAGATAATGTTTGTTGTGCGTGGGACATTTCTTCATTAGCTGTTGGTCATGGAATTTGTTTTAAAAAAGAAGATGGAATAAGGGTTGGTGGATTTGCTGAAAAATTTGTTGGTTGGGGGCCAGATGATGTTGCTTTTGGGATTAGGATGGTTGCTAATGGTATTTTCATTGTTCCCTGTATTGCCTCTTCAGCATTTCACATAAATCATAAACCTCACTCTGGTTCATGGGATGCTAAAATGAAAGATTTTAGGAGGAATCTAGGGCGTTATCTCGGGTATGTTAATACTCCTTTAAAAAAAATCCGATTTATTCCTAAAAGGGTAAAATTATTGCGAAAGAGAAAAAATAAGTATTACTATCGGGGGCCTTAAAATGCTTTATAATAAAAGAAAAAACAAGTCTGAAATTACTAAAGAAATGGCTGAAAAAATACTAAGAAGTATTAATTTTAAATTTAATAAAATAAATTCCATAGGTATTAGCTATACGAATGATGTTTTTCTAGTGGAAGATAAAGAAAAAAAGTTCGTACTAAAGTTTTTTACTGACCAATGGGTAGATAATAATTTTGGAAAGAGGGAGTATAATACTTTATTGTTACTTAAAAAAATGGGGCTGCCTGTTCCAAATGTTTTATTATTTAAGGAATCGGATGATGTGTCTCCTAGGAATTATATGATTATGGAAAAACTTGATGGGACTCAAATGTGTACTGAAATGGATAATGTCAGTTCTAAAACCATTGATGAATGTATCTCTTTTCTAAAAAGATTTCAAGAGATTTCTGGACAATTTGGTTTTTTTGATCATGATGAAAACGTTCATAAAACTTATGATAACCATTTTAATTTCATCAATGATTCTGTTTATTACGCTATTAAGAAGGTTAAAGATTTAGGATATAATAATCATAACCTGCAGGAACTGTTCAGTAAGCAAAGATATTATGACACTGATAAAAAAGTATTGACCTTTACTCATGGTGATTTTAGTCCAAAACACATTTTTATTAAAGGGGAAAGAGTAACTGGTTTGATTGATTTTGAGTGGAGCATTTTTTCTGAACCTATAAATGATGCTATTTTATTTTTAACTTCTATTTCTGAGTACAATGTTCAAAAGTCGCACTTAGTTAAGATAATGAATTATTGTAATTCTATTGCTAATCCAAGTAAGGTTGCTTATTATGCTGCTAGAGCTTTTATCTTAAAGGCTGCTTGGCCACATAAAACTGTAAAGCAGCCTTATTATTCACAAACTTGTTTAGATAAAGCTAAGAGAATTTTAGACAGGGGCAGTTTAGAAATAGGTGACTTGTTACAGTCTGAGTATCTTGGGGTGGTTGGAGAATAAAAAATGAAAGATGTTTTAAGCAATGGCGAATAAGGATTTTGTAGAATGTAATCTTGTTGCGAACTTAGTTAAAGATAAACTAGAAAGTTCCGACTCATCATTAGCAGTATTTGGATCTACTAACAATGGGGGTGACTCCAATAAACAAAAACCTGATGAAGACTCTGATGTTGACCTCAGGGTTGTTTATAGGGGGGAATTTCCTCGTGGTGAGCTCGCTGAACTTCTTAATCCTGGTGAATGCGACAATATTGATTTGTTAACTGGTGGATATGTTGATATTTTAGGACTTAGAGGTAATTATCATGGCAGAAAAATTCTTCTTTATTGTTCCACTACCGCAGTTTACGAAAAGGCTTGTACTGGTGGTGCTAATCCTTTGCTCTTATTTAAGACTCCTAAAGCTCCTGGGAGAAGGATTAGCCCCGTGTATCATTTAGAAAGGTATGGTCTGAGAGGTACTATTAATGAACCAATTAGGCTGATCCCTCTAAGGAATGGCAGAATTGCTATATATAACAATAATAATTTTGTTGATGGAGATTTTTATTTAACAACCCCTCAAAATCAGATCTTAACTCAGTCGGAACTGCTTGATAGCGAAGGTTATTTAAGGCGGGGCCGGTTAAGTATTGTAACTATGATGCGAAGATTACTCCCTGGTGAAGATTTGACAAAAGTTAGCGATTATCAAGATGCTAATTGGTCTGCGGATTTTAGAGTTAAAATGGATGGGAGGCTTAATGGTTAATATAGGTCTGTCTACGGGGATGTTTCACAAGTTTTATGGGGATGAAGAGATTAATAGGCGTATTAGTCATATTTCTAGGTGGGATGTTGATGTTGTTGAGATTTTGTTTTCTAGGCTGTTCATGTTAAACATCCCTATTAACCCTGAAAATAAAGAGTTTTTAAAAAAGAAAAAAGTTACTATTCATGCACCCTTTTTTGTTAATGAAGGATACACTTTTTGCATGCTTGGACATGACGAAATTAAAAAACTTGTCTCTATAGGTAAAGATCTTAACGCTGAGTATATCGTTATTCATCCTAATCAAGTTACTGATCTTTCAATCTTAAGTGATTATGACTTCAAATTTGTTTTTGAGAATATTAAGCCTAAACTTACCGATACTTATTTTTTAGAGAATATGAAAGGCATTCTTGATAAGTTTCCTGATGTTGGTTTTGCTCTCGATCCCGGCCATTCCAAGCATCTCCCTATGGATGAGATTATTGCTCTTACTAAAAAGATTAAGGATTTACGTGAAGTTCATTGCAGAATTTATGACTCTAAAGACTTCATAGCAAACGGGGATAAGACTCATTCTTACCTTAAAACCTTAAACGCTAATGTCCTAATTGAGGGCGTTGAAGATTTTACTCACGTCCACGAAGTTATAAAGAAGATGAGAGAAATAGTGAGGTAGTCTAATAGCAAAATTCTGGAAACCTAAAGAAACAAGAGAAAACATCCAATCTAAAAGTTTTTTGGGAAAAGGCTTTGTAAAATAAGTCTTTAGTTTAGGCTACTTTTACAGAAATTTTACTATTCTTTTTTAAAGGGATTTGGCTTTCCAATTATATGCCAGAATAACTTGTCTAATCCCTCTTCCACTTTTAAATATAATGACATAAACTCATCATACATCTCTTTTGCCTTCTTATTCTCCATAGTTTTATCCCTCTTTTGATACATTAAATCTCCTTCAAAACCATACATAATAGAGTGAGCAAAGATATTTCTCAATTCTTCTACCCTATAGATTTCTTTATTAAATTCTTTATAAGTTTCCCATTTGATTTTCTTAATTATCTTCTTTAAGATATTTACTTTTAGTCCAAATGAGAAATAGGGGTCTTCAAGAACCATAGTTGAAAAATCCGAATGTTTATTAGATATAGCAAAATGACTAGTGATTATCACCCCCATATGTGCTTCAATATTAACTGCTTCTGTCATAACTAATCCCCTCATAACAGATATGTCAATCTTGGCTTTCATAAATTTCTTCTTAAATTCTTCAGCATCCATTATCTCCCCTCACACCATTCACACGTTTTACTAGGGCAATCTCCATTAAGCAGTTTTACTGCTTTTTTAAATATAGACTCAGCATTCTTTATGTCCACATTCATCTTCACTAATTCGGTGTTAAACACAACCTTTCCGTCTTCTAAGACTTCTCTTGGTACATAGAACAGAAGGAAAGCGTAATCCTCTGTGTCATAGCCAGTTTTTCTTAAAAGGAAGTTGTAAATGTCTAATTGGTCTTGGTAGTGTTCTGCTGTGTCTTCTTTCAACTCATAACCTCTTGTTTTATAATCGAGAACCACCAATTTCTTGTCTTTCATCAGGATATTGTCTACTGCCCCTTTCAGAATATTTCCATCTTTATCTTCATAGACTATTCCTTTAAAATTACTTCTCCATATTGCTAGTAATTCATGATTATCAAATAATTTCATGTTTTCACAATGTCCGTTATTGCATAATTCCGGAGGCAGTTGGCCTTTAGCCATAAACCTGTTAAAATGCTCTTTCAGTATCTTATCCATGCCGCTGGGCAGCGACGGGAATATCCCTGCCGGTCTCTTCCATACATTATGCTTATCCAACCAGAAACATCTAGGGCATTCTTTCATGAGATTGAGGGAAGAAGGGGAGAGTTTGAAGGACATGATAATAGCTAAACAAAGAAGTATAAAAAGGTGAGGGGAAAGGATTTTTATACGTGATAACTTAAGAATATTATGAGCAAAGAAATAGAAAGAGCTGAAAGAAAATTAAAGCGAGCTAAAGAAGAGGTTGAACAAATTAAGTTCAGAGAGTCTTGGAAAGGTTGGTTTAAAGCAAAAACATGGTTTTTTATAGGTATAATTCTATTACTGTTTGCCTTTGTTGGTGGATTTCTAGGAGGCATACTTGATGTCGATATTGTTTCTGAAGAAGTGATGAAGTTTTTGTGGGTAATAACTCTGGTAATGTTCTTTGTTAGCTTAATTTTAGGAGAATCAATAATTAAGGCAATAGAAAATTATAGAATAAAGAACACTAAAAAAGACTAGAAATGCTGAAGAGTTTGGAGATGGGGGAGGGATAAGACCTTCTATATCTTCAACTCCTTCAATCCTTTTACTATCTCTTCTTCTAACTCTAATATCTTCTTCTTCAAAACTTCTGGTTTTTCGTACTTCACTTCTTCATACTCTATTTCTCTATACTTTGATATGCTTAAATCCCAGTCCTTTGTCTTTATTTCTTCTATTGGCACTAAGAAATACTTTTTCTTTCTGTTCCTTGATTTTTCTTTATCCTTTTTCTTGAATTTATCAAGAATATCTGGAATATCACCCTTTCCATCAATAAATGTTCTCTTATCATCTAGGCTATAGCCATCGGCTTCCATTTTATAGAAAAACACTTCCTTTGTTGGTTCTCCTTTTGTGAAGAATAAAACCGCTGTTGAAACCCCTGCATAAGGTTTGAAAACTCCAGACGGCATGGATATAACAGCATCGAGTCGACAATCAGTCAATAATATCTCTCTTACCCTCTTATGTGCTTTAGAATTTCCAAACAAAACTCCCTCTGGTACTATTACGGCGCACCTTCCTGAAGGTGCTAGAGCAAGATACATTAATTCTAGAAATAATAATTCTGTTTTCTTAGTCTTTATTCTCAATCTTTCGCTTATCTCAGCTTCATTTAGACTCCCTTTAAATGGAGGATTGGCCAGTATTACATCATAAGTATTGTCTGGTATTCTTGGTTCTGAATCTGATAGAGTATTTTCTCTCTTTACGTTTGGTTTTTTTATTCCATGCATCATTAGGTTCATCAATGCTATTCTAGTCATTGTTTCGTCAATATCGTAGCCAAAGATTGATTCTTCATCCAGAAGTTTCTTTTTTGAAGGCGTTAAGGTGCTCACGCCTTCTTTCTTATTTGTTTGAAGGATGTATTTGTAAGCTTCAACTAAGAATCCTGCTGTTCCGCATGCAGGGTCTAGAACTTTTTCTCCTATTTGCGGATCTACCAAATTAACCATCATGCTAATTATGTGTCGTGGAGTTCTAAACTGCCCATTCTTTCCTGCTGTTGTTAGTTCAGATAGTAAGTATTCATAAAGATCTCCCTGAGTATCCTGATTCTGTTCCTTGATATGCATGTCGTTGATGATATTAACTGCTTCAATAAGAAGGGATGCTGTGGGTATCCCAAAGTTTGCTCCCTTCATATACTCTTTATATAATGATTCTCCCTCTCCAATATTCCTCATGAAAGGAAATACTCTATCTCTGACATGTTCTAATATTCTTTCTGCCGGGAGAGTTGTCCAATTCTTCCATTTGCAATCTTCATGTCCTTTAAAGATAGAGATATATTTTTCTCCTGTAAATCCTGCCTCTCGTGTCTTCTTCTCATCTTCATCTTCTAATCTTTTCATGAACAAGAGATAAGACATTTGTTCTATTGCTGTTATTGGGTTACTAAGGCCTCCGCTCCAGAATTTATCCCAAAGCTTATTTATTTTTGATTTTAGGTTTGAATCCAGCATTTTAAAAATCTTCTTTGACCGAAAGGTTTAAATTGTGTGCGTGTGTGTATATATTGTTACATATAAAATCCCTTTCGAACGGAGTCCGAAAGGCACCCGCCTGCCAATGCGGACGGGGTCGACTAGTAGAGGGGTATTGTAACGCCTTCATTTTATTATTCCTTAGGTCTTTTAATGACTCCTTTTAGTTCAATATGCTTTCTTAATATATCTGTGTAAGTTTTTTTGATTTTAGGTTTGAATCTAACATTTTATACCGCCTCCACTAAGAGTTTCTTTTTCTTTCTTTTCTCTCTAGAAATCTTCTCTGGTTCTATTAAGTAGTTTTCTTCACTAATAACACTTTCGCCAGTTTCCTGTTCTAATTCTTCCCTTGCATTTTTTGCAATTTCTCCACCTTTTCTTGATACTGCTACATGCTCCCGAAATTTTTGCGGGTTTTGAGCTCTTTCAATTTCTGTAGTAGAGGCTTCACCGAGTATGCTGAATATTAGCTCTATATCCGTCATGTGATCTCTTAGATTTTCATCTTTTAGCTTCTTTAATTTCTTATACTCCTCAAC
>Ga0209542_10014660_pt1 | contig 13306 bp, 11 predicted proteins | sample RifCSPhighO2_01_FD_184028 | JGI IMG/M metagenome (GOLD analysis project Ga0209542, IMG submission 184028) | Soil microbial communities from Rifle, Colorado - Rifle CSP2_plank highO2_0.1 (SPAdes) (version 2) | ecosystem: Environmental > Terrestrial > Deep subsurface > Rock core/Sediment ... | reverse complement strand
TGAAATTTTTTCGTACGACATTATAAATAATTCACTTAAACCGGAATTGGTTTCTACAGCATCAAGAATAAATAGTTTTGAATGGAGTCCTGACAGAAAATATATTGCATACATTTCAGAAGAATCAGGGCAAACAAACTTGCGGTTTAAATCCGGAACAATAGATACAATATTAAAAACCAGTCCGCTTGCAAAAGACACAACAAATACGTATTCAAAAGTGATGTTTACTGATGACGGGCAATTTCTTGCATTTAGTTCACTAATACAAAAAGTCGTAGGAGGAAAAGATAACGAACAAATAATAAGTTTCCCAGTTGTAAACATTTATCGAATTAATGGCATTCAGATAGATTTTATTCAAAATGCATCCGATCCGTTTTTTATAGACAACGAAACAGTCGGCTATAAAAAAGATGGCAAATTGGTATATAAGAAAATAGGCGATACAGGAGAATCTGAAATTACTAGCTTTATAGGTTATAATCCTCAAGTTTCACCAAATGGAGAATCTTTTGCGTACTGGTGGAACGAGGATAATGGCCTGAATGTAGTTTTAGGAGTTTATGATTCAAAATTGAATATACACAGAAATATTCTTCGCGGAATTATTCTACCAACATGGATAACACAAGATAAGGTTGCTGGGATAAAAGCCGACAGTTGTCTTGGTGAAAACTGTCTTTTGTATCAGTTCCAAACGGCGAGTCTTTCTATAGTGGATATTTCAAACGGAGAGGTAACTCCCGTTGATCAAGCGAAATCAATTTCGAATATAACATTTAACCGTGCCAATTAACGAGCAACAATCAACAAGTAGACAACACCCAGTTCCACAAAACGTTATGGATGTTGAATTTAGAGTTATTGGAGATTTAACAATCCGTCAATTAATGTATCTTTTTGCTGGAATGGTAACCGTTTATTTGTTTTATAAAACAGGTCTCCCAACCTTTTGGAAATATATTTTTATTTCTATTTCGGGAGCCTTATCAATAGCCGTCGCATTCATCCCTATTCAAGAAAGAGGACTTGATAAATGGCTTGTAAGCTTTATAAAGGCAATGATTGCTCCGACACAAATGGTATGGCGCAAAACCTATTCCCCGCCGGCATATTTTTTAGCTGATTATGCGGAAATTATAAAAAACGAAATCATCACCCTGACTCCCGCAAAAAGCAGAAATAAACTTGATGAATATCTTGGACAAATTCCGGAATCAATGACCAAGCTTGATAAAATCGAATCAAAAAAGATGGAGGATATCCAGTTTGCATTCTCAAAGCCATATATTGGCAGCATTCCAGTAAATATAAAACCAATGTTTTCACCTTCTTTAGGCATGCCAAGTGGATTAAGGTATCAAGAACCGATAACAGAAACGATAACGATACCAGTTCCAGACCGACCAAAACCGGAAAGAAAAGAAATTATAAAAAGCGAGATTGCTTCCAAAATGGAAATGCTTCGAGCAATTCCAAAAGTTATTATAAAAAATGAATCGTTAAATCGGGTTGATAGGGTAATGACAAACCTTCCTGCAGAATTAAAGGGAGAGATAAATATAAAAACGACAACAAGAATTCCAAAAACAATCGTCGCAGAAAGTATAAAAAAACTAAAAACACAGGAATCATCACTCGAGAAAAAGGTTGCCGAACTACTTGACGTAACTAAAAAAGCAAAAGGCGAAGTACAATCTGAACCAGAAGAGGCAACACAAACACAAAGTAGAATTGATTTTTTTAGCGAGAAGTTCAATAAATTAAAAGAAGAAAAAGAAGACCTAGCTTCTGCATTAACAAAAAGTTCGAGTAACCTTGAAAATCTAACTGATAACGAAAGCAAAGAAATGCTTTCGATCGAGGTTACTGATTTAAAAACTAAAAATGAACAACTTTCTCAACATTTAGTAGCGATCCAAAAAGAATTATTTGAACTTAAAAACCCTGAATCTGTAGAAAAAGAGACTCAAGCACAGACACAAGCTGATTTAAATGAACAGGAGATACATCTTCCTCCGCATATGAGGAAAAAAATAAATCAAGTTGCTGATCAAAAAGCAAATATTATTCACGGCATAGTAAAAGATAAAGATGGAAACCTATTAGAAAGTGCAGTAGTTATAATCAAAGATTCAAACGGGGATGTTATGAGAGCATTAAAAACAAATCAACTTGGACAATTTAAAACCCAAACCGCGGTACCAAATGGGGGATACACAGTCGAAGCTATAAAGGGAGGCCAGAAGTTTGATATAATTTCGGTTGAAGCGTTTGGACAACCGATTAGGCCTATTAATCTTATCGCCAATGAATAATAAAAAAATAAAAGCAACAACTCAAGATCATTTGGATATAGCAGACATTAGAGATAATTTGGTTGTATTAAACGATGGTGGAGCTGTTGTAATTCTTGAAACAAACGCCATTAATTTTGACTTATTATCGATACAAGAACAAGACGCCGCAATTGCTGCATACAGCTCACTTTTAAATTCTCTTTCGTTTCCAATACAAGTAACGATTAGATCAAAGAGAATCGACATTACTGAATATTTAGAAAAAGTAAAAGATATTGAAGACAAACAGCCAAATCCAAAAATCCGAGATCAAATAAAAAAGTATCGTAGCTTCATACAAGATGAACTGATAACAAAAGAAAACGTGCTCGATAAAAATTTTTATGTATCTATTCCATATAAAATTTTCGATATAGGTGGAAATGGCAACGCATTTGCATTTTTATTCGGAATAAGTGGTGGCAGTTCTAATAAGCAAAGAATAAATATAGATAAAATATTACAGGAAGCAACTGCAGACCTTGAACCAAAGAAAAATTTTATTATTAAAGAGTTTGCTCGCATCGGCATTAAAGCAAAACAACTTAACACAACAGAACTGATAAAACTATTTTATGAAATTTACAACAGCGAAACAGCACAATCACAAAAACTAAGAGGTAACGTTGAAGACTATACATCGGCATTAGTTGAACCTAAGATTGCATAAATAATATGAACTTAAATTTTGGTAAGAAAATAAAGGAGGAAAAACCAGCTATAGTAGTTGCCAAAACACAAGAAAGTGCTGAAAGAAAACTTGCAAAAGGTATTCCTAGTGTAAAAGACATAATTGCTCCAAGTGCTATCGAAGTCGACTACAATTACATAAAAATTGGCGACAAGTATTTTAGGACCTTGTTCGTTTCGGGGTATCCAAGGTTTGTTGGAGCAAACTGGTTAGAGCCAATAATAAACTTTGACCATTCAATAACAATTACGATGTTTTACTATCCAATGAACGCAAGAAACGTTTTGGACGACCTAAGACGCAAAATTGCAGAAATGGAAGCAACAATAAACATAGCAAAAGAAAAAGGGAAAGTAATTGATCCTTCAGTACAAGCAGCCCTGGGCGATGCCAAATCATTGCAAGAACAGCTTGTAAAAGGAATAGAAAGATTTTTCCACTTTTCTTTTTATGTAACAGTATCTGCAGACACTTTGGAAATTCTAAACAATATAACATACCAAGTTGAATCAACTTTAGGGTCTTTATCTTTAATATCCAAAAAGGCAACTTTGGATATGGAAGCTGCATTTCAATCAACTATTCCGACGTGCCTTGATAAATTAAAAGTTATTAGGAATATGGACACAACATCTGTTGCAACGACATTCCCATTTACTTCAAGCGAACTAACTTCAAGCGAAGGAATTTTATACGGATTAAACAGACATAACGGATCATTAATAATTTTCGATAGGTTTTCACTCGAAAATGCGAACTCTGTAATATTCGCAAAATCAGGAGCAGGAAAATCATATCTTATTAAGCTTGAAGCATTAAGATCTTTAATCTTCGGAATAGACATAATCGTAATCGATCCAGAAACTGAATATAAAAGGTTATGCGATGCAGTTGGCGGAGAATACTTAGACTTTAGTGTAAATAGCACAGCAAAAATAAACCCGTTTGATTTGCCAAAACTCCCCGAAATAGAAGATCAATTAAGCCTAAAGATACTTAGCCTTCACGCACTATTTAGAATTATGCTAGGTGAGCTTTCAAGCTCCGAATCAGCAATTCTCGACAGGGCACTCGTAGACACTTATAGACTAAAAGGAATCACTCAAGACCCCATTACCCAAACAAACGAACCGCCGCTTCTTGAAGACCTGTACAAGGTCCTACAAGCAATGGATGAACCCGAATCAAAGTCCCTTGCAGAAAAGATGGAACGATACATTAAAGGATCTTTGGCAGGGGTTTTTGATCAAAGATCAAACGTAAACCTAGATAATAGTTTTACTGTATTTTCTATTAGAAATTTGGAAGATGTTTTAAGACCAATTGCCATGTTTATGATTTTGGATTTTATTTGGACAAAAGTAAAACACGATCTTAAAAAGAGATTGCTCCTTTTAGATGAGGCTTGGACATTAATGAGGTACCCAGATTCCGCAGCTTTTGTTTATTCACTCGCAAAAAGAGCTAGAAAATACTACCTTGGGTTAACAACAATTACACAAGATGTAAGTGACTTTTTAAGTACTGAATACGGCAGGGCAGTTGTCACAAATTCATCAATTCAAATATTGCTAAAACAACATCCTGCCGCAATAGATAAAATCGCAGAAGTGTTCTACTTATCAGACGGAGAAAAAAACTTCCTCTTATCAGCCGGAATTGGTGAAGGACTATTCTTTGCAGGAACCAATCATGTTGCAATGCAAGTAAAGGCTTCACAATCAGAACACGATCTTATAACAACTAACCCAAGAGAAATAGCACAAAGACAAAAAGACGATGCAGAGGTGGCGAACTTAAGTTCGCAAACAAAACAAACTTCACAAATGCCAAACCCATATTCGGGAGGACAAGAAGGAAATGAAGATTTTAAAAATGGGACAATTCAAGTAAATTCTACCAACTCGACTTCATTGGCATAATAAGATGAAAATATCTTTTGTATCCACTGACTCTTTTGCCACTAGAAAAATAATTTTCTTCGCCGTTTATGGAAAATAAAACAGGCTTTAATGGATCACTTGTTTTAAATATAATTTCACCACCTGAATTTTGATTGCTTACAAAATCCAAAAGATATTTAGCATTAAAAGCAATCGAAATATCCTCGCCTTCTACATCAGCAGACATTTTCGTAACATTGCTTCCTGATTCTGATGGTTGCGAAAGCGATTCTATTACTCCACCCTTTATTACAAGCTTTATCATATTTCCAATATCCCTTGCAAAAATACTTGCAAGTTTTATACCATTTGAAAATTCACCAGAATCAATAGTTACTGTAGTTGAAAAATCTGAAGGAACAACAGAAATATAATCCGGATATTCTCCATCGATAAGTCTAATTTGTGCCTCGTAATCATTATATTTTCAGAAAAAGCCTTTGCCGGCACAACACAAGAAACAACTTCATCTTTTTTAATTCCAATTGACGAAGTCTCTAAATCCATTGAATATTCGGCCATCCTATAACCATCCGTTCCAGCAATTACGAGTTCGTTTTTTGAAATCTTAAAATAGATTCCAGTTAGAACAGGCCTTCCTTCATCAACAGCAACAACATATTGAATTTTTTGAATTGCTTTTGAAAAAACCTCCGATGGCAATGTAACTTCGTAACCTTTATCAGGTCTATCCATTACAGGAAATTCCGATGCGGGAATCCCTGCCAGTGTTGCATTTGCTTTATCTGTTGCTAATTTTAAGATCGAGCCATTTAAGGAAAAATCAATTTTGTCGGAATTTACTTGATTTACGAATTCCAATAGGATTTTTGCAGGAACTGTAATTTCCCCAGGCTCATCAATTTTGGCCCCAACTTTTGCAGAAATGCTCATTTGCAAATCTGACGCAAAAAGTTGAACCATTCCTTTTTCCGTTTTTATTAAAATATTTGAAAGTATAGGCAAAGGACTTCTTTGGTTCACTGCCTTGCTTACTACGTTTAAAGCGTTTGATAGATTTTCTCTAATAACTGTAAATTTCATTTTATGATGAGGAACTACTTTGTGGGACTATGATTACCCTTCGATTGTAGCCTTCGCCTTCTGATATCGAAGAAACACCATCGAGCGTGGAAATTTTTTCGTGAACTATTTTTCTTTCATAGCTATTCATCGGATACAAAGCAACAGATTTATTGATAAATCTGGCTTTGTCGGAAGCGCTTATTGCAAGTTCAATAAGTTTTCTTTCTCTTTCTTGTCTGTAACCTGATATGTCGATAACAACTCTGGTTTGTTCACCAAATTCTTTAAATAACATAACATTCAATATGTGTTGTAGTGAACTTAGTGTTTCCCCGTGGTATCCAATTAATAAATTGGACTGTTCTGTTTTTATTTCTAATTTAATTGAGTCAGATTCCTCTTTGACAAATTCAATTTCATACTTTATTCCAAGCAAATCAAGCATGCTACCTAGCTTCTCATTTATTTTATTTTTAATATCACTTTGATCCATTTTTATTTTTATTAAGAATCATGTACTGAAAAACAGCGAGCAGGGTTGAAACAAACCAATATAAAACCAAACCTGACGGAAGACTTATGCCTATAACCAAAGTCATTATCGGCATCATATACATCATTTGTTCTTGCATATTATACATAAAATCGTCTTTCTTGTCAGGGGTATCCTTAACAACTTTTTCTAATTTCTTAGTTCCTTTCATCATATATTTCGACAAAAGGAATTGTGAAGCCGCTGATAATATCGGCGTTATGTAATATTGATCGGCCTTTGCTAAATTTAGATATAAAAAATTCGTGTTAAGAACAGCCTCATTTGCAAATTTCAAATAATCAAAGTTATATAAAAGACTATTTATTTCACTTATCAAAACTCCATTCGAGTTAAGAATATCTGTAAACGCTCGATACAGCGCGATAACCACAATAAATTGAATAATCTGTGGCAAACATCCAGCAACAGGATTTATGCCATTTTGCTTAAATAGCTCCATTTGCTTTTGGGCAAATTCTTGTTTGTTTTTATATTTTAATTTTAATTTTTCAATTTGTGGCTGTAGTTCCTTTTGCTTTTGAGCTGCAATTATTGAGGGCTTTGTAAGTGGGTATGTAACAATTTTTATCAATACGGTAATTGCGATAATCGCAAGTCCGAGGTTGTTGAAAAGTAAGTGATAAAAAGCTATTAGTAAATTTAGTAAGGGAAGATATAAAAATAAATTCCAACTTTCCATAAGAATATTCATAATGATTTATTGTACAGGATCAAGACCACCTTTTGAAAACGGATTACACCTTAATATTCTATAAATTCCCATGAACGAACCTTTTATTATTCCGTACTTTTCTATGGCTTGATATGAGTATTCCGAACAATATGGTTGAAAACGGCAAACTTTTAGATGAAAAATATTTCCAAGAAAACCTTGATCAAGTGAAAACCACTTTTGATAAAAACGTATTGATTTCAAAATCAATTTCTTTAGCATCTACTGATACTTTATCATTAAACAAGACTGTTTTTTTGGGAACAAAAACAAAATTATAGCCTTGCGGAAATTTTGAAAGGTTATGCGTTACAGCTTCTGCTATATAGCGCCTAATTTTATTTTGAATAGTAGCTTTTTTGCAAAATTTGTTTGAAGTTATTATGCCGAATTTTAAAAAGTCGGCCCTTTTGTATTTTATTAATAAAAATTTTGAAGAATAGCTGTTTTCGCTTTTTAGTACGTTACGAAAACTGTATCTTGTTTTCAAACTATATTTTCGGCTGTACATTAATGAAAAATCAAGCGACCCATCCGCGATCAACAGCAAGCCTTGTTCTTCCTTTTGCGCGTCTTCGCTTTAAGACGTTTCTGCCTGCTTTTGTAAGCATTCTTTTAAGGAATCCGTGCTTTCTATTTCCTTTTTTAACTTTTGGTTGCCATGTTCGTTTAGGCATAATTGTGAGGATTTTAACACAATGAATAATATGTAAGCAATGTGTATATTGCTACAGGAACTAATATCCCAAGCGTGGATAAATACCAGTTGACTGTGGATAACTTGATGCATAGAATGACCATATCGTGAAAGATACAAGACTAGATGAAATTTGGAAATCAGTGAAAGGTGAACTAGAAATAGTCGCCAATCCTTCATATTTCAAAGCATACATACCAGGTTGTTATATAAAAAGAATCGATGAAGAAGATAGAGTAATCGAAGTAACAACATCAAGTGAATTCCAAAGAAACTTTATAGAAGAAAGACTTTACGGACACATAAAAGATGTTTGTGCAAAAATAATCGGCCCAGAATTTAGGTTAATGTTCACGGTTACCAAAAAAGAGCCGACTCAAATATCAGTTGACGATCTTGGACCACTTTTTAAACAAGACCAAAACGCCTCCGAAGAAAATGCATTTTCAAAAGCTCGTGAATATGGAATAAATAGCCAATACTCATTCTCAAGATTTATTGTTGGTAATAGTAATCGATTAGCATACGCAGTTTCGACAGCAATTGCAGATGCTCCTGGAAAAATTTACAACCCATTTTTTTTATATTCAAGCGTCGGACTTGGGAAAACTCATTTAATTCAAGCAATTGGAAATGAAATCTTAAAAAAACACCCAGATAAAGTAATCATTTATAAAACAGGTGAAGAATTTCTTAATGAAGTTATAGATGCAATTCAAAGAGGCAAAGGAAATAGCACGAAAAGAACAGCATTAAAGAAAAAATATAGAAATGTTGACGTTTTAATTATCGATGATGTTCACTCAATTGCTGGAAAAGACGCCACACAAGAAGAATTTTTCCACACATTTAATACACTTTACATGAATCATAAACAAATCATTTTAACTTCAGACCGCGCTCCACATGAAATAAGGACTTTAGAAGAAAGACTTTCTTCTAGGTTTGCAAGCGGCATGATAGCTGATATTCAAAAGCCAGACTATGAAACAAGATTAGCTATATTAAGATCTAAAAATGAAGAACTAAAGTTAAATGCCCCAGATGATGCTATGGAATATATTGCATCCGCAGTCGAAAGCAATATCCGTGAATTGGAAGCAAAACTACTCCAAACAGTAACTACAGCTAAAAGCCAAGGAAAAGATCTAAATAAAGAATTAGCTTCATCAATAATAGGCAAGATTGAAAACAAAAACAAAGCCGAATTACACACTCATCAATAATTAGGGAAATTGCCAAATACTACGGCGTAACTATAAAAGATATAAAAGGTAATAGAAGACTAAAAACTTTCGTTTTGCCAAGGCAAGTATGTATGTATTTTATAAGGGAAATGACCGCTTCTGGCTTTCAAGTAATTGGTGAATTTCTAGGTGACAGAGACCATTCTACAATTGTTCATGGAGTCGAAAAAATAATCAATTTAATAAAAAGCGATTTAGATTTTACAAAAGAAATAGATCAAATTAAAAATAATATTTTATCCTCTGAATAAAAGTTATCCCGTTTTTAACTAGTAACTAAACATCAATTTAAAATACAGAAGTAGATGTAGTAGAGAGTGTGGATATGTTTATAATCTTAAAAAATATTTAGATACAGGCAAAATCTCGTTTCATGTTTGTTGATATTCCATTTCTTCTAGTGATATTAAACGTTTAGGATTTTGTCATATTTAAATTCCTTTTATATCAGTACTCGGTTAATGTTTATTCATTTGCCCATTTTGGGTTAAATACTGTTGACTAAACCGTCACTTACCAACAATAACCTATATTAAAATACTAAGTTGTTAGGTACTTTCGGCTATCGGGTGCTCCTTACTTCTCGCTTTGAATTTAGTTGATTTAGTGGGCTTGATTTATTTGCATAGGTGGCCCACTTCCGATAAAATCGTTTGCATATGATTCCACCTTTTATGCTGGTAAATAAAAAATTTGTAATTATCGGAATTCTTATTCTTGCCCTTACTGTTGGTTTTACAGTTTTATGGTTTATGAATCGGGAAAAACCACCTTCTTTAAAACCAGTTACTTTGGAGTATTGGGGAATAAATGAACCTGAATCTGCAATGAATGTACTAATCGGTGAATATAAAAAATCTCATCCAAATATTACGATTAATTATTCAGATAGACAGTTTGATGATGATTTAGTTAGGTATAGAGCAACTTTATTGTCGAGGCTAAAAGAAACAACTGGTCCTTCTATATTTAGAATTCATTCGACTTGGGTTTCTAAATATTTTTCAGAATTAGCAAGTTCTCGTGGTGAGCTTTCGAATGCATCTTCATACAAAAACAGGTTCTACCAGATAGCCTACGATGAATGTAGTAGTCCAGCTGGTGAAATTTATTGTGTACCGCTAGAGTACGATGGCCTTGTCCTTTTATACAACCTTAATGTGTTCAATCAAGCAGGCCTTCAAAAACCTGTTACTTGGGAAGATATTAGATCTTATGCAATAAAGTTGACAATCAGAAATGGTGACACTATTTCTAGAGGCGGATTAGCACTTGGGACTGCTTTAAATGTTTCAAATTCAACTGATGTTTTTGGACTTATGCTTGCGCAAAGTGGAGTTAGTATTCCAGGGGGTTTAGATACAGATGCGGCTTTTGCAGCACTAACCTTTTATAGAGATTTTGCTTCAAAAGATAGAGTTTGGAGTAGTTCAATGCAAAACTCGACCTTGGCATTTTCGACTGAAAAAGTCGCTATGATTTTTGCTAAAAAAGCTGATATAAAAAAGATTTTAAGCATTAATCCTACCTTAAAGTTTGGTGTCGCCGAAGTGCCTCAACTTCCTGGTATTGACGGAAAAATAAAACAGAAAGATTGGGCTTCTCTTTGGGTTGAAGCTGTAAGTGCTGATTTAGATGAAGATCAAAAAAATGCTGCATGGGATTTTTTAAACTGGTTAAGTCAGCCAGATCAACAAAAGATGTTGTTTGCTGAAACTTTAAAGTCAGATAAAACAGGATACGTTTATAGTGACAAAAGTCTTAAATCAGAATTAAAAGACATTCCATATTTATTTACTTTGGCAGAAAGTGCGCCGTATGCAAATACGTCTTTTATTACCGATAACTCTGGTAACGATAATTATTCCCAAGCTTTAAAAGCGGCAATTGATTCTGGGTCAGACCCGATGACAGATTTAAAGGTAGTTAAAGCTGTTTTATCTAAATGAATAAAACGTATGATCATAAGACAATAGAAAAAGAAATTTATGAAATGTGGGAAAAGATACGTGCGTTTTCGCCCGAAGGGGCGAAAACGCTTAGAGAAACCTTTGGAGAGAAAAATCACGAAAGTAAAGGTTCCGCACCTAGTGGTAACGACTCTAATTTTTCTGGCACTCCTTTTACCGTTTTGATGCCTCCTCCAAATGCAAATGCGCCTTTGCACTGTGGCCATGTTACTTACGCAATACAGGATTTAATGATTAGATTTAAAAGAATGCAAGGCTATGATGCCCTTTATTTACCTGGCGTCGATCATGCTGGTTTTGAAACCCAATATGTATACGAAAACAAACTAAAAAAAGAAGGCAAAAGTCGATTTGATTTTGACCGCGATACTTTCTATAACGATGTCTTAGCTTTTGTAGAAGAAAATTCTGATACAGCAATCAACCAACTAAAACTTTTGGGCATGAGTGCCGACTGGGATCGAAATACTTTTATGCTTGATCCGAAAGTTATTGATACTGTTTATGACACTTTTATCAAAATGTATAACGAAGGCTTAGTTTACCGTGAAGGATATATGGTTAATTATTCTACTTTTTATGGAACAACTTTCAGTGATTTAGAGACAGACTATAAAGATTCGGTTTCACCTTTGTACTATGTCAAATACCCAATAAGGGTAGCCCCTTCAAAAAAAGGGCAGCCCTTATATTTGACTGTCGCTACAGTTCGCCCAGAGACTATTTATGCCGATGTCGCAATTGCTGTTAATCCAAAAGATAAAAGATATAAGGACTTTGTTGGTAAAAATGTTATTAATCCTTTAACAAATGAAAAAATTCCAGTAATTGAAGATGAATATGTAGATATTGAATTTGGAACAGGATGTTTAAAAATAACTCCCGGACATGATTTTAATGACTATAAAATCGGCAAAAAGCATAAATTAAAAGTAATTTCACTTATAAATCTTGATGGCCGTATGAACGAAAATGCAAACGAAGTAAGCGGGCTTTTTCCTTCTGCTGCTCGCAAAAAAGTTGTTGAAATTTTGAAGGAAAAAGGCGCAATTGAAAAGATAAATGAGAAATATGAAAACCGCTTGCATGTTGATTATAAGGAAGGAAACGTAATTGAACCGATGATCTTACCAAACTGGTTTATAAATATGGATAAGTTATTAGATCCTGTTATCTCCGCTATCGAAAAGAATGAAGTTAAATTTAATTTACCCGAATGGAAAAGAGACACACTAAGATGGATAAACGAAAAAAAACCCTGGCCAATCAGCAGGCAAACTGTTTTTGGCATTAGAATTCCTGCGTGGTATAGCGTTTCGGAAAACCCTGATTTGCAAGTCACCTTCATAAATAAAAATGTGGAGTATAGATCCGGAAAAATAAGTGAAATTTTAAATTCAGGGACATCTTTAGATGAAATTAAATCCGGTCTTCAAAAAGTTATTGCTTCTGAAGACGCAAAGTATTTAATTCAAAAAGAATCTCCTGGAAACGACTACATCCAAGAAACCGATACTTTTGATACTTGGTTTAGTTCTGGTCAATGGCCTTTAACTACAACGGGATTTCCAGATTCAGCAGATTTCAAAAAGTATTATCCAACTGATTTTTTGGATTCGATGTGGGATATCATGTTTTTTTGGATTGTACGAATGATTATGTTTAGTCTGTATTTAACGGGTGAGGTTCCTTTTAAATTAGTTTATTTCCATGGTGCAGTTGTAGATAAATTCGGTGCGAAAATGAGTAAGAGCAAAGGGAATGTTGTAAATCCAACAGATATGATCGAGAAGTATGGCGCAGATGCTTTGCGTATGGGCATTATTGTTGGAGGGAACACCGAAGCTAAATTTTCCCCTTTTGATGAAGACAAAGTTAGGGGTTACCGAAACTTTGCCAATAAGATTTGGAATGTCGCAAGGTTTATTAATCAAAAAATTGAAGAATCGAAACTAGAGATCCCTGATGATATGGATGTTTCTGAACTAGAGGCATCCGATAAACTCATTTTAAAAAAGTTAGAAGATTTAATTTCAAGCGTTACTAAAGATTTAGACCGCCATAAATTTAAGCCGGCAGGAGAAGCGATCTATGATTTTATTTGGAATACTCTAGCCAACGA
>Ga0209542_10014659_pt1 | contig 13307 bp, 15 predicted proteins | sample RifCSPhighO2_01_FD_184028 | JGI IMG/M metagenome (GOLD analysis project Ga0209542, IMG submission 184028) | Soil microbial communities from Rifle, Colorado - Rifle CSP2_plank highO2_0.1 (SPAdes) (version 2) | ecosystem: Environmental > Terrestrial > Deep subsurface > Rock core/Sediment ... | reverse complement strand
CAAAGGCAGAATTTTCCGTAGAAGAACCCATGGCGAATTCATCCATATTTGTACGACCCAATAAGACGACTCCTTTATTCAAAAGTTTCTCAACGGCAGTTGCCGTGTACGGGGCGACATAACCCTCAAGAATTTTTGAAGCGGCGGTTATGTGTTTTCCTTTGATTGACAGGTTGTCTTTAACGGCAATTGGCATGTACTGTAAAATATTGGTTTTGACAGAGGTTGATCTCTTTAAACTTTCGTCAGTATCATTAAAAACTTCCAAAAAAGCATGGAGATTGTCTTTTTCCGCAGCCTTCTTATAAGCATTGACGAGCTCCTCCGGAGCAACTTCCCCCGCCAAAATTTTTTTGTGCGCCTCAAGAATAGTGAGTGTTTTTGTATTAACCATCTTATTTGTCGCGACCTTCAATTATTTTCTTGACAGCAATGTAATCACCCGATGTGTGGGGGGCATTGCCAAGCACTTCTTTTGTATATGTGGCCGGCCCTCTTAAAGCCCGGTCTTCTCTCAAAATATTTTTAACTAATCCAACGCTTTCATCCTTGTTTCTTTCTTGATAGACCGCCTTAACGGCGCCTACATAAGAAAGTATCAAGTTCATGTCTTTCGCAAAACGAGAAATCTCATCGCTTGCCAGTTCAATACGAGCCAAGACGGCCAGCTTTTTCAGGTTCTCGGGAGAAATCATAAGCCCATATTATCATTTGCCTAAAAGCTTTAGAAATTCTTTCTCGCCTATGATTTTCACCCCCAGTTTGAGAGCTTGCTTGTATTTTTCCCCGGGTTCTTCTCCCGCCACGACATAGTCGGTTTCTTTTGAAACCGATGATGAAACATCACCTCCTTCCTCGCGTGTCATTTCCTTGGCGTGGTCGCGAGAAAGAGTGGGCATTGCGCCCGTAAAGACAAGTATTTTACCCTTGAGCTTTCCTTTGCCCGTTTTTTTCTCTGACATTATTTCTACGCAATAAAGCAGGCGGTCAAGCATTTTTTTGTTGCGCTCACTCTCAAACCAGGAGGCAAGCGATTCTGCAACCACCTCGCCTATGCCTTCAATTTTTTGGTAGTCTGAAAGCGTGGCATGACGCAATCTTGGGAGAGTTTGGAAGTGTTTGGCAATATCCAAGGCGGTCTCTTCCCCAACGTGAGGAATTGAAAGTGAAATTATTAAACGTCCCAGAGAAATCGTTTTGGCTTTTTCAATGGCTTTAATTAAATTGTCTGCTGAAAGTTCTCCCAGGCCCGGTAATTCCGCCATATCTCCTTTGGTGAGACTGAAAATATCCGGATACGAAGAAACTAGGTTGTGCTCCATCAAAAGCTCCAAGATCTTTGGTCCTAAACCATCAACGTTAAAAGCTTTTTTTGAGACGAAGTATGCGAGTTTTCTTAGGCGCTGGGTTGGGGAGTCTAAATGTTTACAGCGCCAAGCAACCTGGCCTGGCGCTCTTTCAATAGAACCATCGCCCCCGCACTCATATACCTTTTTAGGAAAGACAAATACTTTTTCTTTGCCCGTGCGCATTTCCTTAAGAACTTTGACAACATCAGGAATGACATCGCCCGCTTTTTGTAAAATCACCGTATCGCCTATTCTCAAATCAAGCCGTTTGATTTCGTCCTCATTATGAAGGGTTGCGCGTGATACCACGGAGCCGGCTATCAAAACCGGTTTCAGTTCGGCAACGGGAGTGATGACTCCCGTGCGACCGACTTGAAAGATAATATTCTCCACCACAGTTTCTACTTCCTTACCGGAAAATTTATAGGCGATAGCCCCGCGCGGAGCTTTACCGACAAAGCCCAGACGAGCAAAGACGCCGTTGTTATTTAAGATGACCACCGTACCATCTATCTCGTACGAGAGTTTTTCTCTTTCTTTTTCCCATTTGTCACGAAATTCCTGTACTCCTCTCAAATCTTTTTTTAGCGCATTGTGCGGGTTAGTTTTAAAGCCAAGAGTAGAGAGAATTTTATGTTCTTCTTCGTGAAATTTTTGCCCGATGTCGCTTACGATATCGTAAGCGTACGAATTAAGACGCCGTGAACTGGTTACTTTCGGGTCAAGTTGGCGAATAGACCCGGCCGCCAAGTTTCTGGGGTTGGCATATTCCTTCAGGCCCATCCTTTTTTGTTCGTGATTTATTTTTTCAAACTCATTTTTACCCATGAAAATTTCACCGCGCACCACCAAGGTGCCACGGTACGCCTTTTTGAGTTTCAATGACAAATGTTCCAGATGTTCTTTCTTCAAATTTTTAAGAACTTCCGTCCACGGCAAAAGCTTCAATGGAATAGCCTCAACGGTTTTTAAATTCTGGGTGACATCTTCGCCCACTTTGCCATCGCCTCGAGTGGCCCCCACGCTCAAATAAGTGTTTTTATAGACAAGCTCTATGGCCAGGCCGTCTATTTTAAGTTCACAATAATAACCGTCTTCGTAGTCGTGCGGCAAAAGTTTACCAAACCTTGTTTCCCAGGCCGACAAATCTTCGCGACTGAAAGCGTCATTCAAAGAAATCATCGGCGCGGGATGAGTAAATTTTTTAAACTCGGGAAGCGGCTTCCCCGCAACACGTTGGGTGGGCGAATCGGGCGTTATCAGCTCGGGATATTTTTGTTCAAGATCAAAAAGTTCTTTTTTAAAGGAATCCAGCGCCTCATCGGATATCTCTGAAATATCCTCTTGGTGGTAGCGTTTGCGATGGTAGGCAATGAGATTGCGCAGTTTCTCAACTCTTTCAATAGTTTTTTTGGGGGGTGATATAGCAACCATAATATGGCTTTTAGTATTCTATGCGCACAGCTCTTTCCACTCTTCTTGCATTACTAACATCACAAGAATTATAACCGCGGGATTCAATGGACGTTTGTAGATTTCCGCCCTGGTATTTTTTGTTCACGGAAACAATGGCGCAATAAGGTTCGGGATTGAAGGTCACGGTAAAAGTGGAAGTTGCCTGGCCGCCAACCACTTTAGGAGTTGGGTTGCTCAAATTATTTGAGTCCTCGTTGCAAGAGATGTTTGTGGTGGTGGTGGTGGAAAAAGCACTGCCGCCGCCCAGATTTTTAACATCCCAATACAAAGCACATTCGGTGCCTGCATCGGCGGCAAAAAAAGCGATGTGCGAATCTCTGTTTATTGAAGCAAGAGTTGCTTGTTTCAGGGTAACGTTGGCAATGGCAAAAGAAACCAATAAGAGGGCGCTCGTTACCACAATCGCCACATAAAGGGTGACTCCTTTCTCTCTATTTTGAATTTTAACTTTTGACTTTTGCATTTTTTTCATCTTTGCCAATTCAAGAGGTTATCGTGCACCACAAACTGCCGTTCTAAAACGCCCTTTGTCCAATACAGAGTAACCGTAAGGGCAATCTCATTGGCGTTTATCTGCTTTATAAAGAGCTCGCGTCTGAAGTTGGCGAGCGCCCAAAGAGAGTCTAGGCCATACATACCAAAAGTAGATGAACTCTCTCCTTGATCTTGCCTTAGGGCGGGGCATAAACCGGCGGTTGAACCACAAGTAACTATGGTTTTGTTCGGCGAATCAACGGCGCAATAATTTCCGAAATAACACGGGTCAGCAGCGGAGTCAGCAATGCCCAGAAGCCACGATTGCCCGTTTAAGCTGTTTTCATCTCTTATGTTTCTCACAAATTCTATGGCCTCTTGAGCAAGATAAAAGGCGGTCACTTCATTACGGGAAGAAATGGAAAGAGACAACCCCGTCTGAGCAACATAAAATGCCGCAGTCATGGAAAGAATTAAAACCGCAATGGCAACCAGAGTTTCCAAAATCGTAAACCCTCTATTTTGTAAAACTTTTGACTTTTGACTTTTGACTTTTGACTTTTCCATGTCATTCAGTATCAAGAACGCGCTGAGAAACGGTGGTTTGTAGCGCAAAGTTTGATTGGGATGTCGGCCGCGGACCGGCAAAGCCTCTTACCAGAATAATCACCTTCGGCTGAAGGAAATTTCCGGGCACTGGCCCGGCTCCCAACACGAAAAATTTAAGTGATTGAATAGTGATTTCTGGGGCGGTTACTCCCAAGAATGAACTGCCACCGTCTTCGGATTTTTCAACCTGAGCGCCATTCAGGCGATAGACTATCTGTAAGCTGTCGCTTGATAAGAACGAAATGAAATTGTCTCCGCTCGTGCAATTTTGCGGCTCTTCAATAAGTCCCCCCGAGCCGCAATGATAGTTTTTGCCAAATCTTATCTCCCTTGCCATCACTTCCACAGCAAAGTTTAAGTTAGTCATAATGGCTTTGAGAGACTGCGATTTTCTGTTTGCGTCAAAAATGCTGGCAAGGGCCCCCATGGAAACGGTAACCAACGCGACAAAAATGCCGATGGCAACCATTATCTCCACTAAAGTGAATCCCCTTTCTCCAAAAAATTTTAACTTTTTATATTTAACTTTTAACATATTTATATAACTGATATCTGGCCAGTTGTGTAAATGTAAACGGACTTTGTCTTGCCTTTGGGGGAAAGAAACTCAACTTTAACACCGATAACATTCGTAATGCTGGTTGGATTGCCGACGGAATTAAAAAGAGAGAGATGGGCGGTCGGATCGGGCCTTATGAAAGTAATGTCGGCTCGGCCGACAAGGGGAGCGCAATCCGCTTGGCTGTTCGGTTTAAGGGCGCACACCTGATTTATGACGACATTTCTCGTAAAGTTGAAGCGGTTTATGCATTCCGACTCTCCACCCACGACACAGCTGGAACCTCCGTCGTAATCGTCATTTTTGTTGCGGTCGGCAAAAGTTATGTAAAAAGAATTGCCGCCGCCCGGGGCAATATTGACGCTCACTCCGTAGGGAGAGGTAAATTCGTTGCTTGAGGGAGTAAATTCTTTTACCGCCACCCCGTAAATCTGGGCTTGACGGACTTGAAGTTCAAAATCACTGGCGTTGGTCCCCAGGCTAAACGTGTCCGTAAAATCACCTTGGTTGATGACCACTACCGCAAGGATAAGAGCAACAACTGCTATGGAAACAAGCATTTCAACAATGCTGAATCCCCTAATATTTTTTTTTATGTGTTTGTCAAAAACCATTTAGAGGTAAGATGAAACCCAAAAAAGTTAAGAAGCTCCCGAGAAACAAAAACGGCCCGAACGGTATTTCAGACTTCATTGTAATCGGTTTGCGGACGACGCTCAATCTGCTCCCCGGGGACGAACTAAATTTTCTAAAGAGCATGTACAAAAGCACAATGATTGCCCCCGTCCAGAAAGAAAGCGCCCATGCCGAAAAAAGCTTCGGTAAACCGACCATAATACCGAGAGCAAGGGCCAACTTGCTGTCTCCAAGGCCCATCCACCGGCCGCGAGATACAAGCCAAAGCAAGAAAAAGAACAGAGCAAATACGAGACCGGCAAGCAAAGAAGAAGAAAAACCATACCAATTACCCCAATGAAAGATCGCTGCGTAAGACAACGCCAAAAGCAGCAGAACAAAAACCTGAAGATTGGGTATGACAGTATGTTTAAGGTCATATAGAGAAATCGCTAAAGCTAAAGTCCAAAAGACTATAGCTACGACAAAAAGGGCGAGAGTGCTTGAAGATACCGGCGGGAAAAAGACACCTATTAAAAGAAAAATGAGGCCCGTTCCCAGTTCAACGGCCGGATAGATAAAAGAGATTCGCGTATGACAAAAATGACAGCGGCCCCCAAGCGCGAGAAAAGAAAATATGGGGATTAAATGGCTGGAGGGAAGAATGTGGCCGCAGGATGGACATATGGAGCGTCCAGAGAGGCCCTTGCCGGTATTCCGTCTTAATACAAAAACATTTAAGAAACTGCCGACAATAGCGCCCAAGACGAAGAGAAATAAAAGTAGTGTTGCGGTCATTATAATAATATTGTAGCAAAGTCCTCTCTCCGCCGGGGCGAAGAGAGGACTTTGTCTGCACGGACAGCTTTTAGACTCTTTTAAGTGTTGCAGTCGGTGGACGCGGTCTGAAGAGAGTTGGTGCGACCGATTGAATTGCCTTTTGAATCAACACACCAATGGGTGTAAGTTCCCTCTGCGGTCTTGAGCGGTATTGAGGTTGCCCATGCTGACCCTGAAGAGTAGCAACGATTGCCAGTTGAATCTCCGGAGGCGGACTTGGCCGCGGTTATCATGCCGTAAATGTTTGAATCGCCAAAAAGCGTTGTGCCGCCTGAAGTAGTCGGGCATGCCGCCACCGTATAAGAAGCGCCGTACGAGTTGTTTGTGTCGTAGTAAATCTCAGCCTGTGCTCTTATGTTTGACATATTTTGCTTTATAGCCGCATTAGCTCCTTTGCTTCTCGCCTGATTGAGGCTTGCCAAAACAATTGACGACAAAACACCAATGATGGCGATAACCACCAAAAGTTCAATGAGAGTGAAGCCGCGATTGCCGTATCCCATTGCGCTTCCATTGATTTTTCTTGATAATTTCATTATTCTTTATTTTCTATCTTATAAGTTCAGTCTTTATTATACACCCGAAAGGCCCAGATTGAATTCTGTTGTGGATTATCGTTCCAGAAACCTTAAAAACCGGCTGAAGAGGCAATATTGTATATGGGAATAAGAACGGCGGCCATCAGGATGCCAACCCCCAGACCCAAAGCGACAATCATGACCGGCTCAATAAGGGAGACTATGATATCAACGGCGTTATTAACCTCGCGCTGATAAAACTTCGCCATAGTATTCAAAATACTGCCAAGCTCACCTGTCTCTTCGCCAACCTTGACCATTTGAGTGAGGATGCTTGGCACCTCTTTATATTTTGAAAGAGCTTGAGAAAGGGGGCTGCCTCCTTTAATGTCCGCGGCCGCCGTGGCCAAAATGTCTCGGTAAACGGCGTTGCCGACCACATTTGAAGTAATTTCTATGGCTTTAAGCATTGGAATACCGGAGACCACCATAGTATGCATGTTGTCGGAAATTATGGACAGAAAGAGTTTGCGATAAAGATTGCCGACGTACGGCAAAGTTATTTTGGAACGATCCCAGGCAATATGCCCTTCTTTGGTTCTCAAGAAACGCACCAAGAAAAAGAGACCGACAACAAGCAAGGCGGCCAGGAAAACTCCGTAATTTATAAAAAAATCAGAAATCATGAAAATAATTTTGGTATAAATGGGTATTTCTTGTCCGGAATCTTTGAGGATGAGTGAAATTTTGGGAATGATGAGAGTAAACATCAGAATCATCACTCCGATAAAGACCGTGATGACGAAAACCGGATAAATAAAAGCATTGCGAGCTTTTGAGGTAACCTCGTAGGTGCGGTCAAGGTGGTCGGCCAGATAAGTAAATGTGTCGTCAAGTTTGCCTGTTTCCTCGCCGGCACGAACCATGTTCACGTAAAAATCAGAGAATATTTTGGGGTGCTTGCCGAGAGCCTTGGAAATTGAAGAACCGCCCTGAAGGTCGTCGGTAATTTCCGTGAGGGCGTCCCGAAGAATGGGGTTTTCCGTCTCACCGGCCAAGAGCTTGAACACGCGCAGAGCTGACACTTGGGCATCAAAAAGCGTGGCTAACTGCCTGGATAAAATGACAACATCTCTGTTTGAGACGCGCTTGCTTAAACTCATGAGAAGGCCAAACTTCTTTTTTTCCTCAACGGGGCTTATCTTGGAAACCGTCAGGCCTCTTTTGTGGAGTGAGGCAATGGCAACATCCAAAGAAACAGCATCTATGGTGCCTTCTTCTCTTTTGCCGTCTTGATTCAGTGTTTGATATTTGTAAAGCATGTTTCTACATTATCTTTTCAAGGGATCTCGGGTCAGTTGAGTACATAAAGGCGTTTTCTGCCGTTATCTCGCCTCTTCGCACTAAATCCGCGAGGGATTTATTCAAGTCTACCATCCCAAGTTCCGACGATGTTTCAATAACATTGTCTATCTCGTGAGTGCGATTGTCTCTGATAAGGTTGGCAACCGCCGCGTTGTTAACCAGCAGCTCATAGGCCGGGATAAGGCCGCCCGAGATGCGCGGGATGAGACGCTGGGAGAAAATACCCGCCAAAGAACCCGCCAATTGCACGCGAATTTGGTTCTGTTGATTTGAGGGAAATGAGTCAATGATGCGTTCAATCGTTTGAGAGGCGGTATTGGTGTGAAGAGTCGTCATTACGTAATGCCCCGTTTCCGCCGCCGTTACCGCAGTTGAAATGGTCTCAGTGTCGCGCATCTCCCCTATCATGAGAATATCAATGTCTTGTCTGAAAATGCCGCGCAGAGCATCGTGAAAACTTGGGGTGTCAATTTTTACTTCTCTTTGGTCAACGAGAGATTTGTCTTCCGTGAAAATATATTCAATCGGAGATTCAATGGTGATAACGTGCTCCAATCTCTCATGGTTAATGATGTCAATGAGGGCGGCCAAGGTTGTGGTCTTGCCGTGTCCCGCGGGGCCAACCACCAGAAAAAACCCCTGTTGTTTGTGAGCAAATTGCTCAAGAGAAGGCGGCAAATTGAGTTCGGCTAAGGTTCTTATCTTTTGGGGAATAAGGCGAAGAGCAATTGAAATTTTGCCGAGTTCAAAATAAGCATTGCCTCGGAATCTCGCTTTTTTGTCGTGGGTATAGCCGAAATCAACCTCTTTCCTTGCCTTAAATTCTTCCAGATTACCCTCGGAAAGAATAAGCGAAAGAAAGCCTTCAATATTTTCCCTCGTTAACTTTTGTTTTTTAACGAGCGGAATAAGAAATCCGTCTACTCTGATAATGGGGGTGCGATCTTCAGAGACGTGAAGGTCGGAGCCGTTTTCTTGAACACAGATGTCAACCAATTCGTCAAAAAGCGATTTGTTTTCTGCCTGGGTCATATTTTTGCTTTAGTTTGAAGCACCTCGGAAACTTTTTTCACGGCAAGCTCGGGCGGGGTGGCTATTTTAACAAGATACGCCTCCGCGCCAAGCTCGTGAGCTTTCTTTATTTTATCAGGGTTTGCGTCATTAGTAAGCATCATAAAGAGAGCCTTCGGCAACAATTTCTCTTTTCTGACCATTTCTAAAAGCTCTATGCCGTCAACCGCGACCATATTGACATCAAGAATAACCACACTAAAGCTCCCGGCGCGCATTTTTTTCAGAGCTTCAGCCGCGCCCAGGGCGGTGTCTGTCTTAAAGCCGCCGTTTTCAAAAGCTTCTGAATAAAGATCCAAGATAAATCGGTCATCGTCTACCAAAAGTATTGAGTTTTCTCCGGCGGTCGTCATAATCCCGCTACCTCTTCAAACGGAATTAACTTTTCAAAAGCTTTGATAATGGCATCCTCTTTCATAGAAAGCATGCCTTTGGCGCGGGCGATCTTGTAAATCTCCGTCTCTCCCGCACCTGACAGTATAAGTTTCTCAATGTCTTTACCCATCGGCAGGAGCTCCATGACCGCCATTCTGCCTTTTGTGCCTGTCGGATTATCGTCCGTGACTTCAATGCCCTTGAATTCCTTCCCGAATTTAATTTTTTTCTTAAATTCTTCGGGCAAATCTTCAAATTGTTTTTCAACCATCGCTTTTACAGAGCCTTCCATAGGAATAGACTTGCCCGTGCCGGGCACCAGAGTCCGTACAAGCCTTTGGGCCATAGCGAGCACAAGGGTGGGCGGGATGAGATACGGGTCAACGCCCATATCAATGAGTCTTGGAATAACACCCAAAGCGTTGTTGGTGTGAAGGGTAGATAAAACCACGTGGCCGGTGAGAGCGGCTTGAATGGCCAACTGGGCAGTTTCTTTATCTCTGATTTCTCCCACCATAATAATGTCTGGGTCTTGACGAAGGGTTGTGCGCAGGCCGGTGGCAAAGGTGTAACCGATGTCGGGGCGGATTTGCGACTGGGAGACTCCTTCAATGTTGTATTCAATCGGGTCTTCCAAAGACAAAACGTTTTTGTGGTCGCGGTCAAACTCTTTAAGCATGGCATAAAGAGTGGTGGACTTGCCGGAGCCGGTGGGACCCGAAATTAGAATAAGGCCATAAGGTCTTTTCATAAGCTGGCGTATAACTTCAATGTTTTCTTTTGAAAGACCGAGCTCGTCCAATGACCTAATGCCCCTGGCTTGGTCCAGAATTCTCATCACCACTTTTTCTCCGTAATATGCGGGGAAAGTGGAAACACGGAAATCAACTTTTCTGTCCCCCACTCTGGCGGAGAAACGACTGTCTTGGGGCTTTCTTTTTTCATCAAGACGCATAGCCGAAAGAATTTTTATACGAGCAACCACAGACTGGTGCACTTTTGCCGGCAGTACTAAATAAGTGTTGAGTATGCCGTCCACGCGGAAACGCACCCTCACATTTTCTCCCATGTGTTCTATGTGAACGTCAGAGGCATTGTCATCAATGGCATAGCGCAAAATGGTCCCAACCATTTTGGCAACGGGCGCGTCCTCAACAATGGTTGTGGTGCCATCTTTGTTTTTTCTTTCAATGTTGCCCGTGATGGCCTCGTCAATGCCGGCATCTACCTCTTGCGGACCCTCTTCTCCACCTTGCTCTTGAGCTTTCTTTTGTTCCTCCTCTATTTCTGTCTCAAACTCCCCCAATGCTTTGGTAACCTCGCCGGAAAGACCCTTGTATTGAGAAAGTATTTTTTTCAAATCGTCAGCCGTAATCAGAAAAAGTTTGAACGGCATATTGAGCTTTGAAGAAATAAAATTCAAGGCGTCCCTCGCCTCTATGTTGTCCGGGTCCACAATGCCAACTTCCAAGACTCCGTCCTGAACCGCCAAAGGAACAAATTGATAATAGGCGGCGGATTCTTCAGGAATCAAATCTAAGACGCTCCCCGGCACCTCGGCCTCCCCAACGGCTCGGGTGGGAATGTCCAAATACTCGCCCTTGCTTTTTAAAATATCTTCCGGAGATACTCCCCTGTTTAAAAGAGCTCTTTCTATGGAAATACCCCTTCCTTCCGCTTCTTCCTGAATGGAGGGAATATCTTTGGCCGAGATTAATTTTTTATCGGCTAGGATTTCAAGAAAACTCATATTTTTAACAAGCGGAGCGACTATAAAAATATAGATCCAGCTCTAATTTCAAACGACCGTTAAATGTCTCACTTAATGAATACTGTGTTGAAATTAGGGCTGCGGTCATGGGTTTTTACTGCGCCCCTCCCGGTGCAACTGTTTTGACTACTCCCACGTCAATACCGATTCTTTCAAACGGGTTTGGTCTGCCGAGCGCAGGCGCCGGCAGAACTATTGCCCAATCAATCAGACCTCTAAAATCAGGATTGTTGAATAATTCCGTATTAAAATTGACGGTCTTGAGTTTGGAAAGAAGTTGAAGCAAATCACTGCCTACCGCTTGGGTGGCGTTTGGGTTTCCGCTTTGGTCAATGATTTGAACGGGTGCTTTGGTAAACATGGCGTACAAAGCGCCGCCAACCACCACGATAATTATGACCCAGCCGATGATTTTAGTGTTGAAGTGCATGTTATTTAACCCAATAGGTTTGAATGGCGACATTAAATTGCATAAGATTCGCTTGATTTCCGGATGATTTTACGGAGAGAGACTTAACGTCTATGAGCTGGAGGCTTTTTTCCATATCCTTGAGAAAAGAGAGAAAGTTTGGATAAGAGCCGATAACGTTAAATGTCATTGAGGTGGTCTCAAAGGGTTTACTCAAGGCGCCGCTTACCGCAGAGCCGTCATTTATTGATTGTTCGTTGATTCTCACTCCCCTTACTGTCATGAAGTGACGGCTCGCTATGGCATCAAGGTCAGCCGTCAATTTTACGGTGTTAATGTTTTGCGGAAGCATTTTCTCAAGCCTGCCAATGTCATCTGCGGGCAAGCTGTTGTATTGAGTTTCAAGAGAGTCTCTAAGCTCTTTTACCGCTTCAATGTTTGAAAGAGCCAATCGGTATTCGCCGCGTTGGCGAAACAAATCTCTTACCGTTTGGTAATGCGGATTTATAAAAAGGTAAAACAATCCTATAGATATGAGAATTAAGGCGATTGGAATAAATGGTTTCATATCATTGGGTGGCTGTCGCTCCCGGGGGAGTTAAAATGTTTGAAGAAATGACAGAAGGGTCAAGATTGCCCTTAAAGGAAAACAGCACCGCTCCCTGCTCATTTAGGTCAAGGTCAAAGAAAACTGGATTTTTAAAGAACGGCTGCTGATTGAAGACTTCCGCTTGCTCCGCCACCGAAACATAGCCAACCGCTTCTCCCTTGAGGTTGAGAGTGATGCCTTTTTCGGAAAGCGTGTCAAAAGAAAAATCCGTAAAACGAAGAGTTTTGACCGTCATGGCCGCAAGCTTGTCAAGAAAACTTGAAAGACTGACGTGCTTGGCAAGAAGACCTCCGATTGCGTTTAGTCTGTCAAAGGCGCGGTTTATTTCTTGTATTCTTTCCGGAGCAAGCTCTTCGCGAGCAGCTGTTAGAGAAGCATTCAAAGATACAAGATTACGATTGATATACCACTCGGCTCCGAAAACACCCAAAGAAAAAACAATGGTCAAAACAAAAATGGTTTTTGCAATAAAACTCCAAAGGCCGCCGCCGTCGCGCGGGCCGGGGGCTGTTTCCACTTCCTTCGGCACTGCGGTTTCTTGGCTGGAAGTTTTAGGTATGAAAGATGACTGGAATTTCGGTTCCATCCTCTATTTATTATACATTGTCAAAAGTCAATGAGGTCTTATTCTCCACAATAAGCGCTTGGGTTCAGGTTTTTTCAATCAACTGCCGCTCGACAAAGCGCCTATCTGCACTTGCTCGGAATTCTTATCATATATGATAAGAATTCACTCGCTTCGTTTGATAGCGAAAATCTTGAAATCACCAAGCTACGTGTACGACAAACATCAAAACTCCCTCGGCTGAATTTATAACAATATATTGGTATAAATTCGGCCTCTCTAAAACACTTGATGTTGTTCTATTACGCTAAACGTGATTTCAAGATGCTCTCGCGAGCTTGAAAAAGCCCAAACTCTAGTTCTAGATTTTAAATGGCTTTAGAGCGAGCCGTGCACTATTTTGGGGTTTCGCGGGAGTCAATCTAAAAATAAATGAGCCGAGTAGCAAAATGGGAGTGTTTGAGGAGCCTGCGACGAGTTGCCCATTTTGCGTAGGGAGGCAAGTATTATTTTGATTGACGGAGCGAGGCCCACTCCAAAATGGTGCGCGGCGAGCGACATTTATTCTCCTATTTCACGCAACTTTCTCAACCCCAAACCAATAGCCACCGCAAATTCCGGTCCCGTGTCTTTCAAAACTTCCGTAAGAAAAGCGGGCGCTTCGGTTTTTGCAAACGGGTCGCTTGTCTCAACGGGCGTTT
>Ga0209542_10014657_pt1 | contig 13308 bp, 14 predicted proteins | sample RifCSPhighO2_01_FD_184028 | JGI IMG/M metagenome (GOLD analysis project Ga0209542, IMG submission 184028) | Soil microbial communities from Rifle, Colorado - Rifle CSP2_plank highO2_0.1 (SPAdes) (version 2) | ecosystem: Environmental > Terrestrial > Deep subsurface > Rock core/Sediment ... | reverse complement strand
ATAATTCAAGATATCCTTCAGGACTTGTTGTAGTGCAAGTTGCATTTACCGCAGTTGGATAAACAATATTTATGCTAGGTGCAATTGTTAAAGTTGTATTAGAACTATTAAGTGCAACCCTATACTCCTTTATCTCTGTGGTATTATAATTATGGCTTGAACCATTTCCCCAAGATAAGAAATAATAACTATAAGTTCCTGCTCCTAAATTAGATATAGAAAAGTTAAACACATTGCCTGTAGAATTAAAGATAGTATAATTAACCCCATTAAATTCTATATTTACTGTTCCATTAGTTGACTGCAAAGTAACATTAAATCTGTAAATTGCATTTGGAGAATACGGGGTGTTATTTGCAGGAACAGTCGTAAATGCAGAGAACAAAGGATATTCATTATCGGGCGTATTAACAGTATAATACCTGAGTGCACTCATATTATAATTACGATTTGTTCCGTTACCCCAGGAATTCCAATAGTAACTATAAACTCCGCTCAATAAAAAGACAGAAACATTATATACATTCCCTGTTGAATTAAACGCTGTAAAGTTTGTTCCATTTATAGCTAAAAGTACAGTTCCATTTGTACTTTGTAAGGTAACATTAAATCTGGCTGTTCCACTTGTAGTTAATGACCCATTATCATCCCAAAAGCTGCTGAATAAAGGATATTCATTATCTGGAGTAACATTGACAGTATAATATCTCAATGCGCTGACATTATAATTATGATTCGTTCCGTTACCCCATGAATTCCAATAATAACTATAAGTCCCATTAAGTAAAAATATAGAAACATTATATACATTCCCTGTTGAATTAAATGCTGTAAAGTTTGTTCCATTTATAGCTAAAAGTACAGTTCCATTTGTACTTTGTAAAGTAACATTAAATCTGGCTGTTCCACTTCCTACTAAACTTGCATTATAGTCTGAAAAACTAGAGAATAAAGGATATATAGTATCAATAGAAAATATTCTTGTTACACTTGAATTCAAGTTATTGCTTGTATCCCAGCAATAATATCTAACAGTGTAACTTCCGTCCGCGATACTCGTATTTGTTGCATTAAAGTCTCTGTTTCCATTATTTTGCATCGTGAAGTTTATTATACCAGAACTCAGTGTATAATTGCAGGCATTCCCATTCTCGTTGAGGGTAACATTGAAATCAACACTAGATACTGAAAGATTCACTCCCGCAGGAGTTGGCTTATTGATAGTGACTTGGGGAGGGGTTGTATCTGAAGTGTAAGAAATATTTATATTGTCAAGCCAAAGATTTTCAGCTCCTGCTGCACCTTCAAGAGCAGACATAAATCTTATCTTAAATCCTGTATGAAAATATTGAGAATCTGTTGTTGAATTTGAAGAAGTAAGCCAAGCACCTTCTGTTCCGTCAAACTCTGAAATCAAATCCCAATTCCCAGAACTATCATTGAAATATATTTGTGCATCATCCCCTCCATCTAAATCATCATTATTAAATCTGAAAGTTACATTAATTTCTAATGCAGAAGAAGTATCTAATGATGCAGCAAGGCTCATATCACAATCATTTGGACCAGTGCATTTTGCACTATTAGTTCCCGTGTCTACGCTATCTGTCGCTATAGCAAAAAGACTATTACTCCAACCATTTAAATTCCCAGCTTCCCAATTCTCAAAAAACAACTGTGTTGGGTCAACAATATAATCAATCTCCAAGTCCCCCCCAATAACCTTCAAGTCAAATGTATCCTGTTCTCCAATTAAATTAGTCAAATAAATCTTATATTCCCCATCTTCCGAAATCTCTCCAAAATCAGCAATCTTATCTCCTCCATTTTTCTCATAAACTTCTACATTTGGAGTACCTGAGAAAGATCTGGCGTAAAGCGTAATATCTCTCGTTTTATCCAACAAATGCTCAAACTTAACTCTTACATATTCCCCATCAGGAATTATCTCGCTCCAAATCCCATCTCTCTCCTTAACACTAGAATAAATATCGCTAATAAATCCCCTGTTAGAATCAAGGTGTTCTGCCCTCGTAATCAAAATAATCTCAAAGGTCTGATTACTCAAGTGGGGTGCAATCCATTCGACATAATCAATCAATCCATTTCCATCATTATCTCTCGTTTCTTGAACAGGAACATAGTGCCCATTTTCCTTCCAATAAATAGCAACCTGAGAAGCATCTCTAATCCCCCAATCCTCATTTATTTCACTAAAAGCCAAAACATTCTCATAATGAACTTCATCAGGCCCAATTATCTGCACCGTCTTTCCCCTATCCGTCTCCTCCTCAATAGCATAAGGGGCATCAGTATAATACTCCAATTCTACTTCTTCAACTGTTTCATTGATATCTAATACGTTGCTTTCTGAAGAAGTCCCTTCACCTAAGACAACAAATCCGGTAATGGCTGCTCCATTTCCTGACTCTTCATCTGTTTCTGTTGAAGATCGATTTCCATCCACATCTATAGTAATCTTCTTTGTTTGTTCCTTGCTCTCTTCTCCAGCAGTTTCTGGTTTTTCTTCCAATTTATCCGGTGTTTTATCCTTTTCTTCAACTTCGGATTGATTATTAATATCGACATTATCTTGAGACTTTTCTAATGAAAAAGTTTCATTAGATTCATTAGTCTCATTAACTGGAATATCCCCTCCCGTGCTATTCAAATCTGAGTCCTCTTTTTTCTCTTCATTAGTTTGATTTAGATTATTATCTATAGTTTCATTAAAATTTTCAGAAGTCTGATTTAGAGTATTGTTTACAATTCCATCAATCACGCTCTCATTGATTATATCATCATTTACAGACTGATTTTCGGCAAAACTATCATTAATTCCCAGAGTATCATTAGCAATTAGATTAGATTCGTTAATTGTTTTTATTAGCCTAATAATTGAGACATTTTTTGCACTTTTCGGAAGTTTTATTGAGATATTATAAGGCTGAGATAATTTAATCTTTTTATGCCATTTTACAGGCTGACCAAGAACAGCACCATACTGAGTCGTTTCTACAGAAGTACTCAAGCCCGTATCTTCGTCTGCACTATACTCCTCTTTAAATATCAATGAGTTCTCAGTATGTTTTATTACATCCTCTTTTAAAATCGAAGTATCCAACACAGTTTTTCCAGTAAAGTCTGGTTTAAAATAAAGAAATAAAAGTAAGATAAGAATAAAAGAAACAAGTAAAAAGTAGTGTAAATAGACTTTCGCATTGCTATCCTCAGCTTTCCCAATATAACTTGTTACAACCTTTCCTTCAACTCTTTTAGTTTGATAAAGATAAGGACCATATTTCTTAGTTCCTTGCCTTATGTACTTTTTATGCACCACTTTTTGTAAGATAAGTCATAAACCAGAATAAATTGGAGATTATATATCTTACCAATTCGCACTTATCTTACACTTTTCAGTCTCCTATCCTTAGGAACATAATTAAATATCTTTAGACCATTAGACTTTCCACACCCAACTAAATCTTCCCCATGCTTAATTATAACATTCCCCCTCCTAAAAACAATCTCTAAATCCTTTCCCCTAAGCCAATCTCCCAATTGCCCATCATTTATCTCGAGCACCCCCTGTTTAATCTCATTCCTTAAAACATGAGTGGAATCAAAACTTAATCTAAGACCCTTCCCCTCTTCCCTATTTATCAGATATAGTCCAATCAACTCTACATTTATCAAATTCCCAATTTCAACTATTTCCTCCTTGCTCATGTGTCCAGTAAATCCCCTTATCCTCTCCCTCCCCGACTCAATTAAAAGGTAATTCAATTTCTCTATCCCAAAGTCCTTTCCAAGCTCCTCAATTAATTTCTTCTTCTCTCCAGCAGATACAAATTTGAAGTTCATTTTAATCCCCAAAGCATTTTAAATTTTTTAAGATTTCCATGAGGATTGTCTTTACTAACTTCAGAAGCCTTTTTATAAATATTTCTCAAAGTATTCAAACTAACCGCTTTTACAATTAATCCATTAAAATCAAAATCCTCAAACTCGTTTGGCAAGTCCTTTTGCCAAAAATCCTTAGAATCTAACTCTATTTTCAAATCCCCATCAGTTATTTGTAAAGTAGGCCATTCTTTTGAATAATCATATTTAATACTTATTTTATCTAATTCTTTCATTATCTTTACAAAAGCCTTTTCTGAAATCAAAAAATCAATATCATTAATCATTAAACTTTTATTCTTAGTATATCCAAATAATATTAAACTTCCATAAGCTATAAGCTCAACATCAATCTTATTACAGATACTAATAATTCTTTCTGCAAATTTCTCTAGATTTATAACTTGTTCTTTATTTGAGGGGTAAATTTTTATTACCCTCATTTTATCATTCCCCTAAATTCATCTATTATTTTTTGATAACCCTCTTTCCTTACAATTTCCCATGCCCTATAATAATCTGGATTCTCCTTATCCCGTCTTATATTCCTATTCAATCTTTTTTCATCAAATAAGGCCAAATAAAGTTTAGAATGAACCGCGTGAACGAATATATGGTTCCGTGTAACTCTAGTTTCCTTACCATAATTACTAGTGATATTGTCGAACCACTTTCCAATTTTTTCCTTATTCTGAATCTGTATTTGATGAATCATTTCATGAGTTAAAGTATCAACAAAGTCCTTTTTATTTGGATAAAGTTTCATAGTTAAAGGATCTGAAAAAGGTCGACCAAATCCGATAACATAACAACGAATTCTATTCTCTTTCCATTTCAATCCACTTATCTTTGATAGTTCGCCCAATGTTCTCTTTTCTATCCCTCCCCACAATGGAGTAATCGCTGCAATATAATTTTCAATCTTTCTCTTAGAAGGATAAACTCTGTTTTTTTCCTTTAGCATATCCCTTATTCTAGAAGAATTTCTGTATCCCTCGTCATAAATCCAGGAATATCTAAACTCTATTTTAGGAATCATACAACTTCCTCTAACTCATTTATTTTGCTTTTCCATCCTTTTCTTATATTACCCTTTAGTTCTTCGGCTTCTTTATCAGACATTTTCCACATCCCTGCAAAAGAAGATATTTTTCTTTTTGTTTTGTGTTTTTTCATTTTATCCCCTCCCCTATAATCCATTTAGCAGCATCCAAAAACTCATTTGTATCATCTTCCATTTCATTGCTCATGGCCTCAAAGACAATCTTATCATCAACTTCCCCGTACCTATGAGCAATATGATCCCGCATACCTTTTAAATTGCGCAATTTTTCACATAACTCCTCATCAATGATTTCATTTTTCAATAAAACTCCAAAAGCTTTTTCATCTTCTTCATTATAATTTATTTCTTTTACCCTTATGATAAATATCGCTAAATCAACCAATCCTTCAGCTATTCTTTCACAAGCTCTTTCACACGCCCATCTTTTCTGCAAATCAGCACTATACTCTTCAAAAGTCTCAGGCTTAAAGCTAATCAAATTATCAAGATAAGATTCTATTTCCTTAATCTTCTTCTCAGTTCTTTCTTTCAAAAAGGATTTTTCCTTTTCTGCTAATTTCATTTTTTATTTCCTCCGGAAGAAAATTAAATATTTGAATATCAATTTTATTATTGACACTTTCAGATATACTTGCCTTAAACTTAAAGGCTTCTTTTTGATTAATATCTTTATCAAATTCTATCGCTATATCTATATCAGATCCCAACCTCAGTCCATTTTCCACAGCAGTTCCAAAAAGAATTATTCTTTTAATCTTTAAAGACAAAGGATGATTCATTATCTGTTCCTTGGCAGATTCAATTATTTCTTTTAAGTAAAGTCCTTTTTTAAGTCTAAACTCTTCTACAAAAGCAGATAATAATCTAACCGCCTCAAGTTTTTTTCTTATATCTCTTGATAATCTTGTTCGCTCTGAAGGAAGCAAATTAACACCCCTTAATTGCTTCTCAATTATCTTCAGCTCACGCTCTCCAAAGATTCTTCTCATTTCAGGTTTCTTGAACACATCTATTAATTCCATTTTAATACATTATTACCTTAATAATGATAATAATTATCATCATTATGATATATTTATATCTTTCGGTCTCAGTTCACTTCCTCCAACCTTTTTATTATTTCTTTGGCTATTTGAAGAGGAGTCTTGCCATTTACATATATGACAATATCAGAATGTTCCTTTAGTTTATTCTTAAGTTTCAAATAATTCTCTCTAACTTCTTTCTTTAAGTCCAACTTATTAGTCTTCTTAAAATGCTTTCTCTTTGCTTCCCTCTTAAATAAAAACTCGATAGATTCTTTCATCTTCTTGGTAGGCAAAAGACCTATAACTTTAGATTCTCGCTTAATTAATTTCAATATTTGTTCAGATATCTTCTTATGTTTTCTTGAGGATATCGCCCCTCCAGCAAGATCCAAAATAGTTTTTTTATTATTTAGTATACTTTTTATTAAAGAAAAAGCTCTCTCCGCAATAAGATGAGTTTTTCTTGATTTTATTACTTTATCTAACCCCCCATACTTTTTTAGCGCGTTATGCATTAACTTATCGCCTTCAAAGTACTTTATCCCTAATATCTTACTTAACACCTTTCCAACTGTAGACTTTCCTACAGATCTCGGACCAACTAAGGTTAATTTCATACCACTTCCTCCAGCAAAGTAAACTTAGAAACAAAGAAACCTTCAGAATCATTATCCTGTGGGTATATCCTACAAGCCTTTTCAACTTCCTTAGAATACTCTCTCCCGTTCCAAGAACTAACTCCCTTCCTACAATTCAAAGGCAGATACACTTTCTCAACTCTAACAGAAAAATTCTCAATAACATAATTCAATATTTCCTCGTTCTCTTCAGGAGAATGAGTACATGTAGAATATACCATTACCCCATCCTTCTTCAAACACTTCAAAGCAGTAGAAATAAACTTCTTCTGTAATCTAGAAAGTTTCTTTACAACTTTAACATTCCACATTAAAAATGTCTTAGGACTAGAACGTAAAGTCCCTTCACCAGAACAAGGAGCATCAAGCAATATCTTATCAAACCTAAATTCAGACCCTGCTATCTTCTCACAAAAGTTAACGCCGTCATTCCTAGAAACAATGGTATTACTCACCCCGCACCTCTCCAAATTAGAAGAAAGTATCTTTATCCTATCGAGCTTCAAATCATTCGCAATAATCGTCCCCTTATTCTCCATTTTCGCAGCCATTTGAGTTGTCTTAGACCCAGGAGAAGAGAACAAATCCAGAACAAACTCTCCTTCCCGGGGGTCTAGAGCAAGAATAGACATCATTGAAGAAATTTCTTGAATATAATAATATCCCAAAACATGCTCAATAGCATTTCCCAGTTCGCCAGGCATTAAGTCGCTTTCAACTAACATTATTTCCTTATATGCATGGAAAGGCTGAGTTACTTTCCATCTTTTACTTAATCTACTGAAAAGTTCATCAACTCCTATCTTTAGAGTATTGCATCTAATAAAACTCCTAGGTCCTGTATGAACTATCTTGTTAAATTTCTCAAAGTCCGCACTATCAGGCATAAGCTCTCGCATCCTCTGTTCAAACAAAGGTTTCATTTCATATCTCATCTCAAATCCTAGAAAAGAAGATTTAAAGAGTTTGCCCAAATGTTAAGTCCGCTTTAGAAATTAACATAATCATAAAAACGCAATTTATCGATAAAAAGCTTATCCAAATTACTTATCTCCTTTATCAAAAACTATTGAGGCATAATGGTTTTATCAATCAATTTCTTAAACTCCTCTGCCCTTTTCCCCAAAACCTCTTCAAGTTCTTCAGCACTTGCATTAACAATTCCTTTTATACTTCCAAATTTCTTAATCAAATCTTTAGCACTAACTGGCCCAACATGGGGAAAACCTTCTAAAATAAACTGAATCTGTTCTTCTTCTGTCTTAAATATCCTTGAAGCACGAATAGACCTGTCCCCCTCCTTGACTTTCTTCTTTGCTAAAACAGAAATATACTTTGCAGTATCCTTTGCATCTTGCGTAAAAATCATAGGAACTTTATATTCGAGAGCAATAGCAAGTAAGAAACCACGAAAAGCATTTTCATGTAGCGGAGGCCCATAAATCCCTTCGTCCATAATTCCCTCTAAGAGTAAAACATAATCTTCATTCTGCTTAAGCTCAATTAATTGCTGCATTATTCTCTTATTAATTATAGACGATTTCAAATCAGAAATTGTCTTCCTCTCAATCGCCACCCCATTTACAATGTAATCTCCAACTGCAAGTTGCGTAAACTCAAGCTCAAAGCCCATATTCATCAATTCCGAAATAACAAGAGAATTCTTCTCCCTATTATCAACTACTATCTTAATCTTCTTCTCTTCTTTTACTTTCTCTTTAGAAAATATGTCAAAGAATGTCATTTTACTTTCATATTAACCTATTTTTATAATTCTTCAAGAAAACTCCCTTGTATCTTATCTATTAGGCTAGATTTTATTAATCTTTTAAGGCAAACACGAGTATATTTTCTCTGGTTTATAACGCGTTTGTTTTTATCTGAATAATAAAGAATTCCTTTCTTTATTTTGCCTGTTTGAAGAATAGACCATAAGAAATCAAGAAAAAACCTTAAAGGAATATAAAATTCTACTCTCTCTTTTAATGAAGTATCTTTTTTATTCTTTAGATATTCATCTATAAATTGGTCCTTTTGTCTTTGAGTAAATGGCTCACCAAACTGAGTCAAAATATATGAAACTTCTGTAGCAGGATCACTAATCATGGCACTTTCCCAATCTATTAACTTCATTTTATTGTTTTGTATAATTATATTCTGTTCTTGGATATCGCTGTGAATTAGACAATAGCCATATTGGAATTTAAAATTCTTACTTAAACTGTTAAATCTATAATACATCTCATCTATCCATAAGAAGAATTTTTTCGATTTAACATAGGGTTTAAGCTGTTTTTTATATGCTCTTATTTCTTTTAGGTAAGATGAAGGCTTATGGAACTCCAATGGAAGTCTTTTTCTAAGCGAAAAGACAGGTACTGAATGAAGTTCAGCAACTTCCCTTGCAAGTTTTTTAATAACTGATAAGGATAACTTGTAATTGCCTTTATTTAAGGGAATGCCTTCCACGTACTTTAATAGAATAAATGAGCCTATCTTACTACTTTGTTGAAAATACAAAGGAATTGGAGCAATATCAAGTTTTTTAATTGCCTTTAAAGCAAGATATTCTCTTTTTAGTTTACCCTTTGTACTTTTATCTATATCTTTTCTTAATACTATTTTATTCTTGGGAGTTGTAATTAAATAATTTAAATGACTTGCGCCAGTTCCAAGTTTATGAATATCTAAAATATTCTTTAAAGCAGGTATTTCTTTTAAAAGATATAGTTTTATCTTCCGAATATCGCTCTCTTTTTTATCAAGTTTCATTTCATTACCAAAATGGAATGTCTATATAGACAAGCGATTTACTTGAAAGAACTTTTTTAATAAAATTATCTTTACCATCATAATAAATCCCATCTCCTTCATTATCTATTTCTATCTTGCCAGTCTTTGGATTCTTATACCTGAATCTTTTAATAAAACCTTTTTTTGTTTTTAATCCTGCCTTTCCAAAGAACTTAGTTTCAACAGTAAATCCAAGCCCCGTTTTACCTTTCTTCCTTAAATAACCAATCATAGATTTTATGAGTATCTTTCCGTGACCTTTTCCTTTTATTATGGAAATGATACTGCAAATCCCCATAATCTTATATTTTTTACCTAGATAATCTATTGTTATCGGTCTCAAACCGCCCAATGCAACAACCTTCCCCTCATCCCCAACAAAAAACCATTCGGTATCGGGCTCGTAATCTCTCTTAAAATCCATAATAGCTCCTCTTCCAAATTCCTTAATCCTATTCTTATTTATTATATTCTTTTCTAATTCCCGAAGATTTTTGTTTTTCTCAATTTTTACTTTAATCATTTCAACTCCTTAAGCATCTTCACATATTTTCTTCCATCTTTAATAGCTCTAGAAAGAGACTTATATTTTAAATCCGGTCTCTTTTTCATTTCAAGGTAAGACCACCAAAATCGATTACAAAAATTAAATAATAAGGAAACTATTAGATTACCCTCTTCTTCCTTGGATAAAGAACTGTGTTTCCTATAAGTATCGACTAATACTTTTTTCTTATTCATCCTTCTCAAAAGATAAGCAATATCGGAAACTCTAGGTTTATAAGAAACATTCTCAAAATCAAGAACCCCCACTAATTTATCTTTTTTCCAAAGCAGATTATAAACACTAAAATCGGAATGATTAACTAAAGGATTTTGCTTTAGATCATATTTTAACAATCTTTTAAGTAAGTCTTCATAAAAGTCGAGATTATTGAGCATCAACTTATCTAATTTTGTTTCAGGTTTTGCCTTCCTAAGTAGAGAATATTTTCCAAGCATCCATTTGTAATCGTCTATACGTCTAAATTTCTCTCTTAAAGGAAAACTCTTAATTATCTTATGATATATAGCAAGAGCTTTTGCCATTTCTCTGAATTGTTTATCATTTAATTTAACAATCTTTCTTCCTGGAATTCTTTCGTATGCTTCAAACAAATTACCATGAAGCTTTGAGATATAGTCTCCTTTATTATTTTTGATAAATCGGGGTATTTGATAAGGAAAACTTTTTTTATGCAAATATTCAACGACTTCAAATTCAAGTTCTTTTTGTCTCGCCCACCATCCTTCAATTTTATAACCTAGCTTTCTAACAATAAACTCGCCTTTACTAGTCTTAACAACATAATTATAACTAATCATTCCTCCAGAAAGTAATCTCACACTTTTTACTTCCCCAAGATTATATAAAACCGCTATTTTATCAGTGTCTTTTTTATCAAGTTTCATTTCATTCTCCTTGCATAATAGCAAGAGCCAAAGCTATAAAAAAGTAATTATTGAATAACTTTAAGATAAAAACTGTCCTCGCCCTGATTTACAAATTCGTAACTATTCTTCTCTAACCATCTTTTAGTATCATTTTGACCTGCAGGTAAAAATAATATACTTACTCTGCTATCTCTTAACCTAGCAAGTTTCTCTAGAGCCCCTTCAACAACTTTTAATGAAGGCGTACCAAAACCCTTACTTGCTTCTCTGTGATAATTTTCAAAGTAAAGATCTTTTCCATCTGCATAATGCTTAAATGAGTACTTTGCAAATTCCTCGCCCTCAGATATAATATAATTTCCTTCTCGCCTAACATATTTGCTATTCTCGCTATTTTGAGGCTGATAAGTCATATAAAGTGCACTTATACCACCATGAAGGCCCGTAACTTGCCACTTATCAACCATACAATCTATAGTTCTTCCTGATAAAATCAGATTAATTGTTTCAGCTAGATCTTTTTCCATTTTACTTCCTCTCTTCAGAATTCCCATCTTCAGACCTCAACTCAGGAAAAACATTGTAGAATCTGTCCTTCACATGGACATAAGAAACTAATCTTAAAAGATCTTCATGGCTTGCTTTTTTTAAAAAATTCTTATATTCATTAGGCAATGCCTTTGACTGCATAAGTTCTCCATGAATATCTCTAAAATCCTCAAACATCTTCACCGTATCTTCTAAGAAAACAGCATAATTTTTCAACCTTCCAAATAAATCTCCTTGTCCTTCCATGAAACTACTCTCCAGTTACACTATTTAAACCTTATGTTTTCAACCATAGAATTCCTTCAACGTCCTATCCTTCTTCTCATTAATTTCCTTTAGCTCTTTCTTAACTGTCTCAATAGTTTTATACATCTTCTTCTCCCTTGCAGTAGAAGCGTAATGAGATGAAATATCTCTAGTATCATTAGTCATCATAATTATCAATTTCCCAGGGGACAAACGAGCCGTCCTTCCAGCCCTCTGAATCTTTCTAATAGCAGAAGGGATAGGTTCATAAAATACAACAGCAGAAACTTCAGGGATATCCAGACCCTCTTCACCAATAGAAGTTGCAACAAGGATATTTATTTCCCCAGTCCTAAATTTCTCAATAATACTTTTCTGTTCTCTCTGATTTAATCCACTTGTTCCCTTTGCCCCTATCCTCTTCGCCTGTCCAATGAAAACACTTGCCCTTATTCCATCTATTTCCTCTAATCTTCTAACAATTGTAGCTGCTGTTTCCCTAAACTGACAAAAAACCATTATCTTAGAATCCCTATTTTCTTTAAGCTGCTCATCAACAATTACTCCGAGTTCCTCAATTTTAGGATGCTCAATTTTCTTAGTCAATAGCCCTTGCAGTGAAATCATTGCAGCATTAAATTCGCCTTGTTTTACCAAAGTCTGTACACCTTTGCTTTTCTTCTCACTAGCTTGTTTAATCAATCCCCTCATATACTCATTTAATCCAGACAGAGTCTGCGTTTCTAACAACTCGATAGCATGAGAAATCTTAATAGCCTGTGCTGCCAAAGACATTCCAATCATCGCATTAAAATCCCTCCCTCCTACTCGCAAAGCTAATTTCTTCTGAAGCATCAATAAAGTAATTTTATTCGCGTTCCCAAATAATAAACTCCTAGAACGAAGCTGATCAATTTTAGAATTATAAATTCTATTCAACAAAGTCTTTATCTCTACAAACTCCTGAGGAAAGGGAACTTCAACCTTAGTAAACTCTCTCTCCTGAAGATAAGGTTTAACATCCTCCGAGTCCCGAGTCCTCACTTCAATTTCTTCAATTCCTAAATTATTACAAATTTCTTTTACTTTATCTATATCATATCCAGGTGAAGCAGTCAACCCTAAAATTCTCTGATGTTGCGCCTGCCTCTTATAATAATCGACTACTGCCGTATAATCGTAATTCTTTAAACATCTGTGAGCCTCATCTATAACAAGAAGACAAACATCAGTCATACTATACAACCCTTTCCTTAAATCATTTGCAATGCACTGAGGCGTGGAAAATATTATCTCTGCAGTTTCAAATATCTTTTTCCTATTCTTTGCTTCAACGCTTCCAGTAAATATCTGTATATCTGCAAAAAGTTCAGGAAGTTGCTTACTAAAACTTTCCATATGTTGTTCAACAAGAGGCCTAGTTGGAGCAAGCATCAAAACTTTCTTCATAGGAAATTTCTTCAACCTTTCAACAGTCAACAACAAGGATATCAAGGTCTTTCCAATTCCAGTTGGCAAGACAACTAAAGTATTATTATCTTTAGCAGTTTCAAATATTGCCTTCTGGTAATCTCGCGGAGTTAAAGATAACATATATTTCCTAAAATAATGGGATTTATAATTTCTCTCGTAATGTAAAATAAATCCTTTA
>Ga0209542_10014656_pt1 | contig 13309 bp, 17 predicted proteins | sample RifCSPhighO2_01_FD_184028 | JGI IMG/M metagenome (GOLD analysis project Ga0209542, IMG submission 184028) | Soil microbial communities from Rifle, Colorado - Rifle CSP2_plank highO2_0.1 (SPAdes) (version 2) | ecosystem: Environmental > Terrestrial > Deep subsurface > Rock core/Sediment ... | reverse complement strand
GAAACGTGGGGGTTGGTTGCTTGGGACTTTATGGATCCCGAAGACAGGGATAAAATTCTTGCAGGAATGTTTAGGCAAACGCTCAAACGTGCTAAAGCGACAATGCCAATTTACGCGCAATCACGTGCATACGGTGATGTTTATCCTGGTAGTTTTGAGTCAATGGACCAGTTGGTTGAACTCCCGGTGCTGGTAAAGGATGGAGAAGAGGGGTTTCGTCACAAAGTCAGGAAAAACCCTTTGCTGTTAAAGCCAACTGACAAATCAGTTCTTATGACTCCCTATCTCTCAGGGGGAACAGGAATCGATAGCGAAACTGTTGGGAAGTCTACTCCCACATGGATTACTGAGCAAGACTTGGAGCGCGAGAGTCTTGCGCTTGCTTTGCGCTGTTTCATACCAGGTGGTCTTTCAAAAAAGATGAAGTTTATGAATTTGTACAATCTCGCGCATAAAGGTGGCGAAGAGATAAGGCGCGCAGTAACGCATTTGGATGCAGAGGTCTTTCTACCGCGTCGTCCTGAAGATAGTATCGATCATTGCTTGGAATACATGTCTGTTTTTGGAATCACCGCCATTGCCGCAGTTCCTCAATCTCCAAAGGATAGTAAGAGTGCTCCAAAGGGAGGTGCAATTTCTTTTGAAGAACTCTATGCGCGTAAAGCTGAACTTTTTGGAAGCAAAGGCACAGTTAAAAACGCATTTGTGACAGGGTTTGCGATTCCTGAGAGTGTCATTAGGCTTGCTGATCGCAATTCACTGAGACTTTTCACGACATGGGGTTCAAGTGAGGCAATTCCTGGTGCAACTTCAACGGTGCTTGGTCCATCGACAAGGTTGTGCAAATATAACAACCAGCACGTGCTTCCTTTCCCGCATTATCTGAGCGTTGTTGAAATGAGTAAACAACCGCGGCTTTGCAAGCCTGGAGAACAAGGATTGTTGCTTCTTACAACGATTGCGCGAGATGGCACTTTGTTTGTGAACTATGCGATTGGTGATCGTGCTACAGTTGTTGCTTACACCTGTGATTGCGGGCGAACCACTCCTGTTATTGGGAAAATTCACAGGGGAGATAATCTGGCTGAACTCGCAGGAGGGGGATGCAGGTACGCATGATCCGCATTGCGAATTTTATTGGAGGATCGCTGCAGGATTCATTGAGTGGGACATTTCATGTTTCTAGTCCGTTCTTTGAGTATGCTCTTGATGTTCCTAATTCATGTCTTCTTGATGCAGGTGATGCGTTTTCAGCTGCAAAAGCCGCGCAAGGAAAATGTGCACGTCTTTCTATTGATGAGCGATGCCAAATTCTTCAGAGGGCAGCAGAAAAATTTGTTCTTTCAGATGAAGAACGTGCGCATTTGGTTAAAATGCAAGGTGCACCCTCACGTTTTGTTGAAACGCACGCAATGTACTCTCGTCAACAGTTTCTCGACACTGCACGTGCTGCGGAGCAAAGGCATGGTTTTATTTTAGGAAATCTTGGACGAAGTGTGAGTGGGCATGGGTTTGAGTTAAACCGTCCTCCTGAGGGGATTGTTGCAGCATTCATTCCGCCTAACGATCCTGCAGAGGCGGCATTTGTTATGTCGCACGCGGTGATGAGTGGTGCTACGCTCGTTCTTAAACCAAGCCGAGCGGAACCTTATATGGCACTCAAAGTTGCAGGCTTGTTGACCGAGTGCGGCTATCCTCCCGGAGGGATAAGCGTTCTTCATTGGAATACTGCTGAGGAGAGCAGTCAAGGATTGACGCAAGCGTTATTGCGAGATTCAAAATACCATGTTGTCATGGGAGATTATGAAACGGCACACTCGTTGCTTGGTTCTGTTGAAAATAGAAATGCTGCGCGTTGTGTTTTTTCTGCAGGAAGGTCAAAAGCGATTGTTGATGAAGGGGCAGATTTGGAGTACGTTGCGGAATGTCTCATGGCTGCATCTCTTAACTGGACGAATAATTGTGTCTCCACAAAATCAGTCGTGGTTGTAGGGAATGGACTTGAAACCCTGATCAGTCTTCTCAGAATTAAGTGTGATGCTGCAGTTGTTGACAATCCATTACACTCAGACACTACAATAGGATATGTTGATCCGAAGTTACTTGATAAAGTTGAAGAGGCGGTAAGAGGACAAACTGAGTTTGGATATGCCGAATTTCGCAATGAATTTGTAAGAAAGAGTCGGGTTCAGATGAGACCGCTTCTGGTGCAGCTTCCACATCCTGATGTTGAGTCTCCATTTGTCTCGCACGAATTACCATATGTGCTTACAGTGATGGCCGTTCCTACGTTTGATGATGCGGTGCGTTTTGTGAACGAGGCAGGAACTGCTTTGCCTGAGAAAAAATCGATGGCTGTTTCACTCTATGCCCCGTCCCCCTCGCTCGAAGGATTTGTTAAGCAGAATGCAGAAAAAGCCAAGAGTGTTATAGGCCTTAACGCAGGTATGTTGTTTTACAACACTCCTTCAACAGCACTTTCTCCTTATTTAAGGCATCAGGGGATCGACCTCACTGGATTTTTGTGTAGTCCGTTTACGATTGTTGAACCCAAAACATAGATTGCTACTTAAGCACAATCATTCCTTTGTCCGCAATTTTCATCGGAATTGGATCGCGGCGATGGTTTGTCCTGCGCATTTTTACAACGCGGATCGCACGGTCTGCTTCCCCTCCAAGTCCGGCGCTATGAAGGGTAATGACTGAATCCGCGACAAATTCTAAGAGGCCTTCGCGGCTTAAGTTGCCACCGCCGGAAGTTACATCAAGTGGAGGTTCTCCATCAAGTTCAGCCGTCATAACAACCGTGCAGTCCAAATCTTTCAAGAATCTGGAAAGTTTGTACAATTCTGTGCGCAATTGGAACGTGTCTCCTTTAAACGACATAGAGAAGATAGACACTGAGTCAATTACCACTCGCTTGATGCCGTATTTTGAAATAACTGTTGCCATTTCTTTTTGCATATTCTGACTTTCATATGGCTTGAATGAGAGAAAGAAGCATTGCTGTTTTTTCTCGAGCTGGTCAAAGTCCCATCCAAACAGGCTTGCGTCTGACTTAAGCGACTCGATGTTTTCGTCGAACGTGACAATAAGTCCTGGCTCGTTGTTTTGAATGCCGTTGTAGATGTATTGAAGACAAAAGATGGTTTTACCGCTTCCCGGGCCTCCTGAGACCATGATGAGCGAATTTTTCACGAATCCGCCTTCAATGGCAGGATCAAATCCTGGTATGTTTGTCTTTATTCGCTGCAAGCTGTATTTTTTGGAGGCAGGCTTGGTTTGCTTTTTCATATAGTGTTACTCCTTGGTATCATGTACGTTCATTCCTGTGTTGGTGATCTCAAATCCATGGACTCCACTATCGCTTTTGGTTCCTCTCATTTTGCGTATGAGTAATGATCGTGAAGTTTGCCATGCATTGATTTCAAAATTCATTAAGATAATCCCATCCGCGATAAACTCTGAGACAGTATCTCGTGATAAGAACTCCCCTTTTTCAGGCGCTTCAGACGTTACAAGGCTTGTGCATCCAAGCTGTTTGATATCGTACAGAAACCCATAAATAAATCGTTTCACCACAAAATCTCCCAAAATCGGCGGTGAGAAGAATGCTTTGTAATTCATGATGTCGCGCAGCGCTATATCTTTAATAGGAGTGTAGACTGGCGCGTTGACTGAAAGCGTAGAAAGTGAGTCGATCACAAGGCGTTTGATCTTGCGCTCCTTGACCTCTTTCTTGATAAGCTCGATTGTTTGTGTTGTAAGATCGTGAATAGGAACGTGCATAAGCGTGAGCATCCCGCTCTTTTCAAGTCTTTTAAGGTCCATCCCAATTTCTTTTGCTTGTTCGCGCACATCGTCCAAGCTTTGTTCAAGCGTGACGTACATGCATTTTTCTTTGAATTTGGTTACGCCGTTGTGGATGTATTCAAGTGTAAAAAGTGTCTTTCCTGTTCCAGGAGTTCCGATCAAGAGAATCACTGCTCCCTCTGGGAATCCTCCCTGAATGAGCTTGTCAAATCCTTTGATGCCGGTTGCTACGCGTTTGGGCACATGTACACCTCTTTGTCAGCTGATTGTATTTGCATACTTATAATGCTTTTGGGGTAATCTCGATGCGTGCAGGCGGCCGCTCGGCTTCCTCTGCAATGTTGATCCACGTTCGGATATTCTGTTCAAGAGAAAAAATCTCGCTTAAGTCGCGCATGAACAAGACCAGCGTGTTGTGGATGAGTGTGAGGTTTGCAACGATCATGATGTTTGATCCGTCTTTGCAGTGGAGCGGGATGACAAGGTCCTTGACCGAGTTGGTTTTTTTGCAGGACGCAATCGCGTCAAGTATTTTTTGCCGGACTTCTTTTTTTGGGAAGATGTGCGAGAGCCATTTCGCGTGCGTGCGAATTTCATTCAGGTGGTACCCAGTGAGTTTGGTGAACGTGTCGTTTGCAACAAGTACGTTGTTGTGGTGATCAAAGGCAAGTACGGGAACTCCTGCTTTTTCAACAAGGGCGCTTGCGAATTCTTTTTGCGAGCGAAGTTCACATTCAGTCTTTTTCAGAGGGGTGATGTTGCGAGAAAGTAAAAGAATGCTATTCACGCTTCCGTCATCGTTCTTGATGGGCGACACAGTTTCAAGCGACCACAGATGGCTTCCCTCCCTGTAGCGTCCTTCAAACGTGGTTGTCTTGCCGCGTTTTGCAGAATCAAATGCGCTTTTCAATTTCGGCTCGCATTCCTCGTGAAGGAAGCGCGCAACAGTCTCAAGTGTTCCTTGCTCTTTGGCGCGGTAGTGCGTAAGTGCGCTTTGGTTCATGAAGATTACCTTGCCGCTCGTGTCGAGAAGCACGATGCAATCAGGCGATGTCTTGGCAAGTGCGCGGTAGCGCGCCTCTACTTCTTTTTCTAAGTGCTCCGCACGCTCTTTTGCTTCCAATGCTTCGCCAAGTTTAAGTTCTTCTTTTTTCAAGCCTACTTTCTCGACGGCCAATTTGAGACTGACAAGGATGCGGTCAAATGCTTTTGCAAGCTCGCCGATTTCATCTGTTCGCTCTTTTCCTTCAACATGTACATCGAGTTTTCCTTTGCTGATCTCTTCAATTGTGTGGGTGAGTTTTTGGATCGGGTGGGCGATTGACTGTTCAGTGCGAAGGCCTATGGCGACTGCTGCCAAAAACATGATAAATACCACGACAATAACAAGCGTGTCCTGAATAAAGAATTTAAGAGCTGCGATGAACGCGAGTGTTCCAACAAGAAGGATGAAGAGCAAGCTGCCCGTAAGTTTGAGTCCTATTTTCACCTTGAAACCCCTTTTACGTCTTTAATAGTTGTGGCCTTTTTATTCCTTTCGGACCGCAATAATTTTAAGCAGGCACTTTGGGGTCTAGCGTATGTGGACTGCAAGAACAAGCAAGGGGATTGTGCATCAGGGTGCCAGGCAGTTGTATTTGAGTGACAGAGGAATTCGTGAGGCGCTCAAGCAGGGGATTCTTAAGTTTACTCCTGAGCTTGAAGACTCCCAAATTCAGCCAATAAGTGTTGACTTGCGAGTTCACGGCACAGAAGATGTGGGTCACTTGGAAGATTTCAGGTTTAGTGAATGGGAAAGATTCTATGATGACTTGCTTATTCCTCCTTTTTCAAACGTGACTCTTTCTGCAAGTCAAGGGATTGAGTGGATGCGTCCTTTGATGTTTCAGGCCGAGCTTCGTTCAAGTCTTCGTCGTCTTGGGTGTTATACTCCAAATGGAAGAGCGGCTCCTTGTTTTGGAGGGCGAACAGAAGTTGAGTTCAACAACTTTGGCCCGTTTGAGATTCTGTTAAGGGAAGGAGATAAGTTTGCGCAGTTGTTGTTTTCATTCTACGAGCGAGAACACAGCGAAAATTCGCCCGGAGTTTACTCTTTTCATGGGGATCAAGACCAGTATGATAAATTGGCCGCGCTTGATCATGGCCATTTTGTTGTTGACTCAATTGAAGCGAGATTGTTGCACGCGGACGGTTATTTCTCGGTTGGCAAGCAAACGACATTTGATGGTCCGTGCGTAGTAGTCCATGCCGGAAGAACTGCAAGACTCATGCGTAAGCGAAAAGAAATTGATTTTGCGGGGAAGACGGATTTTTCAGATATTATAGAAAAGGTTGATCTGCCTTATTTGCTCCTTCCAGGAGAGCACATAGTGGTTGATGTTGAAGACCTCGAACTTTCACCCTACGTAGGAATTCATTTCAACGAGATGCTGTTTGAATTTGGGAGAAGTCCACGCAGGGATTCAGACAGTGTGCTCTGGAGCCATTTTGATGGTCTTGTTGATCCTGGCTACAAAGGTGCATTTTCTCGCCAGCCAAAAACGTTTTACAATCAGGGAATCATGATTGAGCCAGGCATGGTGCTTGGTCATGGAAAAATAATTTATTTTCCAAATAGCGTTGAGCGTCCTTACGGCAGCAAAGGATTGGAAAGCCATTATCAGAATGCGGACGGAATGAAGTTTTTGCAGAATGGAAAGTAAATTATGCTCTTCTGGAAGGCACTTGCGCCTTTCTTAAAATGTCTCCGATGTGGCTTGTAATTCCAAATTGTCCTGCTACTTCAAGTCCGTAGTTGTTCTTCTTGGCGTCTTCAACTTTTTGTCTGAACGCTTCAATATTGTTTGAATCAATTGCAAACCGTTCGAAGTGTGACGGAGTTCCTGGCACGATGACTTCATTGGTGCTCGTGACTGTTCCGCGGTGGAGCTGGACTACCCAGATGTTTGTCCCGTCGTAGACCCATTCAAAGCGTACGGGTCCAAGCTGTTTTGAAAGTTGTTCGTATGTTTTGTTTACCTTATCTAAAACTTCCAAGGGTAACGTTTCAGGTTTTTTCTTTCCAAGCATGAATTCATCTCCTGCTCCTTTTACTCCTTCAATGTTTAGCCCGTTGTTGTTTACTGCTGCGCCAGAATACGCGAAAGGCACTTCTTGCTGGATGAGTACTGCGGCAATCGCGCCATGGTCTTCTTTCATGATTGCAAACGGGTCGGTGTAGCCGCGAGTGGTGATGAACTTTCCCGGCTGTTGTTCCGTTGGCGCGGTTCGTGTCCATTTTACAATAGTTCCTGTTGGTGTTCCAAAAGTAAAGCAGGCATTTCGTCCAATAACTTGCGTGTGAGGCACTCGCGCTCCAAGTGAGTCTGCAAGCACCAAGCCAAATGTTTTGTCGCCGATGTATCGGCTGAACCTGTTAGGCCAGTTCCAAAGCGGTGTTGGCGCTGCGTCGATCATATTTTCTGTCTCCCACACGAGCGTGTTTTGCTGTCGCTGGCCGTACGGCTTTGAAAGGACGCTGAATTCAACGCGAATGTTTGGAGGATAGTCAAGCGCAGGCTTGTGTCCGTAGACTTTTTCAAGCATCGCAAAGCCTGCTTGCCGCGAGAGCGATGCAGGAATTCCGTGCTGCGCGATTTCTTTGGGTTCAACGCAGCGCGGCGTAGTATTTGGTGCAAACTCAATGACATCGCCAAGCAGGACTCCGGACGTTCTTCCAGTATCAATGATTTCTTCGTGGATGATGATGTAAAGTCCTTGCGAGGTAAGTTCACGGGCATGGCGCATGGTTTCTTCTACGGTCCTGAGCGCACGGATAAGCGGCCAGCCTTTTGGGTTGAATGGGTCAAAGCTTCGAATGTTCACCATGTTTTCCTGCGCTTTGCCAAGGATGACTCGTGTTGCTTCTTCTATTGATGGGAAAACGTAGTCAAGCGGATATCCCGCGACGCATGAATGCCGAGGCTTAAAGTCCGGTCCGTAGCTTGCAAACTGCGCGATGTTTGCGTATCTTGACAATGTCGCAAGAATCTGGTCCTTGAAGTGTCCGTTCATGTGCGGTGTTTCCTGTGCGGAAGTTATAATCTTTCTGGTGCATGAGAATACCCGAACGTTCAAGGCGCAGTTTCGTGCGTAAGCCAAAAAGTCAAATCTCTGCTTTTGTATAGTGGGCGGATTATTTAAGTGTTTTTGTGATCAAGTATGGTTTCCAAATAAACCATTTGGTTCTTTAAGAAACTGATTGGTTTCCGAAAAGCTTTTATAGTAACAAAGGAAACCAAAGGTGTGGTCGACAGAAAAACATCAGCACTGAAACAAAGTCCAGGAGATTTATTTCTGGCACGTGAACGCATTCTTTATTGGTTCTTCGCATATCCTGATAGTGATTGGACTTTCACTGAAATTTGTGAACAGACGAGAACTGCAAAGAAAACGGCAATGCGTATAGTTGATGAATTATTTAAAAACAAGTTCATCAAGAAGAATGAACTCGGCCGTTCCTGGAGATTGATGGCTGAAACAAGTAATCCGGCTTTTGTAAGACATAAGATTACGGCTAACTTTTCACAAATATATGGCAGCACTCTTGTAGACCAGATTCAAGAAGCGTATCCTCAAGCAAAAGCAATAATTTTATTTGGTAGTTTCAGAAAGGGAGAGGACGTTCCAGGTAGTGATCTTGATATTGCAGTTGAGATTCAGGGCGCACAACCACCGCGTATTGAACAATTTAGTACTATGACGTTCATCGGTTATCGACCAAATGTTCCCGTTAACGTATTGGTTTTCTCGCGGAATGCAATAGATATAAATCTATTTTCCAATATTGTGAACGGCATAGTTCTTGATGGATTTTTGGAGGCAAAGCCATGAGCAAAGCTCCGGATGTGGCAAAGGCCAGAGCACTTATCGAAGCAGGCCAGAAAGAAATGGCTTACTTGCTTTCACTTAAAGCCACTGAAGAGGGAGCATCCACAATAGTGAGCAGAGTGTACGAATGTTTTCATAAATTGGGCCAGGCGCTTCTTCTAAAAGAATGTAAAACGGGAAATCACGAAGACAGAATTAACACGTTAATCACGCTGCCAGTCACTGTGTCTCGTCCAACTCGCGCTCTTGACTGGTTGCGTAAAGTCAGGCAGAATATTAATTACAATGGATATCAGGCATCAACAGATGACCTCGCCGAATCTCTTTCTCTTGCAAAAACTTTTTGGACACCACTATTAACTGAGGTAAAGAAGAAAATTCAGTGAATCGAACTTCAGTTGCTATGCGCCGTCCGTGCTATGCATCAAAAGTATGAATCACAAAAGCAGATGAAGTATTTAAGATTTTAGTCGTATGCATGAGGTCTTTTGTCAATGTCTGCAATCAATATCTCTTTCTTTTCGTGAATAACAACATAAAGAATGCGATAGCCGCCTATGCGAACTCTGAATGTCTTTTCAGTTCTGTTTACAACTCTTTTGCAGTCTGATGGGAATGGTTCGTTTGCAAGGTCTTTTAGCTTTTTGATTATTCTATCATACACTATTGTTTCTGCTTTGTCTAAGAACTTTTGTGCAGGAGGGGCTAAGCGGAGTTCAAACATATTACTTCTTGCGCCTTTCAAATTCGCTTAAAGAAACAGTTTTGCCTTCTTTGTAGTCTTTCAGGCTTTGTTCAAGTACTCTTTCTTCAGAAGGTGTAAGGATAGTATCAACATCTACCATGTGTTCTTTGATATAGTTGAGGTCTCTTCGGATTGCTTTAAGTTCGGTTACAATAGTATCTTCGGACATAGTTCTGATAAAGAATTCCTAATTTAAAAACCTTCCGTCTGAATCTTGCATTTTTTTCGTTTATCTGCAGTAAATAACTTTTCTTAATATTTTCGCCAAGTCAGAATCGATTTTTTCAGCTGTCAGTGTTGTTGATGCTTCCGTATCTAATCTATGCACTAAATATTCTGTATCAGGCGAACAGAAGTCAAGTCGGTGCTCATCTACAAAGCACACATTTGGTTTAGGAAGTACTAATTTTCCATTCACAAATTCACATTTAGAAATTTTGTGCAACTTTAAAACATCCACGCAGTTTTCTCCTATTTTGGCAAATGCGTCTTTATTTTTATGACTGGCTCGCGCCGAAAAAACATCATAAGTGTATCTTCCATCTCTGCGTGTAAATAGTTGACAAATATCATATTGTTCATTATACTTTGTAGAGATGTATAGTAAACCCCATCCGACACCTTCAATTATCTTATGTTCATCAATAAAAAGTTCACGGCGACTTAACTTACCAAGATAAATCCTGCCTTCACCCTCTGTAATTTCTATTGACATTTTTTACCTCGTGGTCATTCATCCTTTAAAGCGCGTACTTCTTTGATTTCTTGAAAATAAAATGAGTGAAGAGTCAGTGAGTTTGTTTATACGTTTCAAACGCTGTTTTTGTAATGTCTTGAAGGTCTTTGGGAAGCCCTTTTCCTTGTATGAATGCGTCCTCATGTTCTAAACAAATACTTCTTGTTGCGTCCCATGAACGCTTAAACTTCTCAGCAGTACCTGTTTTGCAGTCATATCGAATACCTTCCTCTTTCGCTATTTCTCTTTTATGCTGTTGGCAATATAATAACCAAACAAAGCGTGCGTTTTTAGATACGCAAAGGAAGTCATTTTCATTAAGTTGATAATGATATTCTCCTGAATTTTCTTCCCGAAGTAAAGAATGGCTGACCCATTCTGAAGTTTTTTGTGTCATGTTCGTGTTGAATTAATATTAAAAGAAAATTTTAAGGTTCGACTTTTCCCAATATTAGCAATCTTTTTGCAAAAACTGGGTGCATTCCTTTCAAGTCTTGGAGAGTGTACTTCCTCTCAACTTGCGGATAGTCTCTTGATAAATCAATGTTGAACACTTGTTCTAAAGTTCTTGCACTTTTTCTTTTTGCTTCACTTAATTTTGCAAAATCTTCATCTCGCATAAAGATACGTTCACCGTATCCTACTTTCCGTAATGCATTTTTATGGGCTTCGTATGTTTCTTTCAGAATTTGACTATAAACTGCACTTCTTGGTGCGGCTAACAGAGAAGCGTATTCCTTTTCTGTCATTTGTCGGTCTTCTACTCTTTTCATTAATCCTCTGATTACAGAATCTGCAACTTGTAAGAGACCGCTAAAAGTCAATCCGCTTCTTTGTCCTATGTCGGAGAGGTTTTCTCTAACCCCAACTAACTTCTGATAAACTTGGTCTTGTGTGTATCTTGGTCTATTTTGTATTCTTGGATTTTGAATCTGACTTGCAGGAACGTATCCGCCTTGTTCAATATTCCAAATATGAAGCCGATTTCCAAAGTCGCCTATTTTTTCTGCGTAATCTCTGTTAGATTTCATCCCTTCAGCAAGTTTTATATTTCTATCTGCTCTCAGGGCTAAATCTTTGGACTGGGCTTCTTTTCCCAATTTGTACTGCTCAAATTTATTCATGCCTCTTATAGAAATTAGAGGGTATATAAATCTTTCGGAAAATAGTTACTTGGAAGTGGCATCAAATAACTTTTGTCAGCTCCCAAACACATGCACTAATTGGTGTTGGTATTTCTGTAAGAATTCAGGGTTTATTACCCAGAAGAATTTTTCTTTCATATGTTTGACTGGTCTGCGTTTCAAGAATCCCCATTGTTCTAATCTTTCGAGAGTCGAGGATGCTCTTTTGTAGGATGCTTTTGCGCCTACTTTTCGTGCCATCTTTTCTAATTCGCTGAAGTGTTGCATATTGCCCACTCTTAAGAGAGTGTCTGCTTTTTTCTCTACGCGTCCAATTTCAAGCCCTAAGAGGACGGCGTAATATTCTGTTGTTGATGCTGGTCTTTGGAGTTTGTAAGCAAATCGTAGAAATTCAGCTTCATCGGGCAAGAGAAAGTAGTTTAGTGTTGCGAAGTTCTGTTCAGCTTGAGGGAACTCTTTCTCAAATGGAAGCATAAACTACGTTTAACTTCATTTGATTTTAAAATCTTTCGTTTTCACACCGAAAAGTTTATTAATTGTGGAGCAAATGTAAGCAAATGATGGGAAACGACAAGACGATAACTGTGAATCTGAATGAAGAGCTTTATGCGAAATTAGCTCAAGAAGCGGCGCAGACGTATGCAAGCAAAGCGTCGGTTTTACGAAGACTTATCTCTGCGCTTGAAATAGAAGTTCCCGAAATAGAAGAAACTTCTCAAATTGAATCTAAAGAGCAAAAGGGCGTATTCGACAGTTTGTTTGCAGGGTGGAAAAATGCAAAGTGAACTTCTCCTTAAAGAATTGTTGGACAATGTTTCCATACTTATCAAAAATGCAGAAGAAAAAATGAAAGCAGACGCGTCAACGCCTGCTCCTAAAGAGGTTATTCCAAATGAGATTAAAGAAGTCGCAACTTAAAAACACAGGTATTACTCATTTTCCTGAAGAATTTGTTCCGCGTTACGAGAAGCGCAGGTCTATTGTTCTAACTGTTAAAATTAATGTTCGTGAACTTGCAAAAATTGAAGGTGCTATTCCTGAAGGTTCATCAAGAAGCGAATACGTGCGTAAGAAAGTGTTAGGTGAACAGGATGGCTGATTCTGCTTCTAAGAAAGTTCAACTACCTGAAAGTTCGGATACGTGTCCTTTGCCGAACTCACAACTTAAGCAAAGTTCGCAAAATGTATCAATTCCGAACGCTGAAAAGGATGATGGTTCTCAAGAAACTGTCAATTCAATATCATTGCAAAAATCAAAACTACCGTTACAGTTCGGAGTTGCCGAACTCAAGCAAGTCTTTGAAAAAATTCATGAAGATGGGGGAATGATTGAAGGAACTCCTTTTTCTGAATTTCTTGATAATTGGGGCAGAGAGTTTGAGCATATGCGAAGACAGATGTTTTTACGCAAAATTTTCTACATCGTTAAAGAATTAAGCCCTGCAACGTATATGGAAATTGTTGATATTTTGGGATTGGACAAACCGCGAGTATCTGAACTTATTCAGGAGCTTGTTACGAAACTTGGAGCAATAAAAGCTATTGATAAAACAAATGAGAAAGTGTTGGAAAAGTTCAAAGTTTTGAAATCTCTTTCAAACAGTCATAGAGCAGATAAACACTATGGAATAAATCCGCGTTTCTTAGAGCGTTACCCTGATTATGGAAATATATCTTATGCAGATGTGATAGCAAGAGTTCAAGAAAGAAAAAGCAATTACTTTACTGCGGAGAAGGCATATGCACTTAAGCAAAAATTAGATGCAGAAGAGCGTAAGGCACGAGTAGAATCAAAGAAATCGCTTTCTCAACGATTAACCGAAGTATTTGCGCAACAACCAGAAGAGACAGTCACGGTTCACTCCATACGTCTTATTTGTTCAAAATTTTTCAACAAAGACATATCTCTGAAAAAAGCCCGTGACTTGATGGAACTTCTTTTATCTGACCCAAAGGGAATATTGTACAAATCAGAAGAGAATGAGGATGGTAAAACTGTTG
>Ga0209542_10014655_pt1 | contig 13309 bp, 13 predicted proteins | sample RifCSPhighO2_01_FD_184028 | JGI IMG/M metagenome (GOLD analysis project Ga0209542, IMG submission 184028) | Soil microbial communities from Rifle, Colorado - Rifle CSP2_plank highO2_0.1 (SPAdes) (version 2) | ecosystem: Environmental > Terrestrial > Deep subsurface > Rock core/Sediment ... | reverse complement strand
AATGACACCGCTCAGACAAGTGGCCAACATTGGCATTGAAGATGCGCGTACATTGCGGGTCTCGGCCTGGGACGCGTCTCTTGTGAAGGACATTGAGCGGGCGATAGCGGCCGCGAACCTAGGGCTCGGTACGGCGGTGGACTCCTCCGGACTTCGAGTAACGTTTCCCGAGCTTACCGCCGAACGCAGAGAACAACTCGTCAAGATAGCGAAGCACAAACTGGAAGAGGCTCGCACTGCCGTTCGAGTTGCTCGCGACGAGGCATGGAGGGAAATTCAGGCGAAAGAGCGCGAAGGAGAGCTGACAGAAGACGACAAATTCAGTTTGAAGGAAGAGCTTCAGAAAAAAGTAGACGGTGCAAACGGTGAACTGGAAGAAGCTTTTGGGAAAAAAGAGGCGGAGATGGAAGCATAAATCCGGAATCCGAAGCACGAAATCCGAAAAATCTTTAGAATTTCCAAAATTTAAAATTTAAAACCTTTTCGAGTTTCGGATTTCGAATTTTTTATGTTCACTGCATTTCTGGTTATAGCAATTCTCGTAGTACTCATCGTCGGGCACGAGCTGGGGCATTTTATTGCCGCCAAGATTTTCGGAGTCAGGGTACAAGAATTCGGCGTGGGCTATCCGCCGCGAGCATTTCTCTTCGGAAAAATGGGAGAGACCGAATATACTTTCAACTGGATTCCCTTTGGCGGATTTGTGCGGCTCTTCGGCGACGAGGGAGAGACGGAGCACGGTCAAGGTAGCTTTGTTGACGCAAAACGTCATGTGCAGGCGATTATTCTCGTTGCGGGAGTAGTAGCGAACGCCGTTCTTGCGTGGGGATTATTTACGGGTGCGTTAACCCTTGGAATTCCGCGAGTGGTTGATGTACCACGCCCGGGTGAACAAGTACAACTCGTTGTCGCGGATGTTGTGGTCGGGTCTCCGGCGGAAGCCGCTGGCATTATATCGGGCGACACCATCGTGGGCTTGAAAGAAGATAAGGGAAGCGAACTTGCACTACTTGCGCCTGACACGGTGACGGACTTTGTCCGCGCGCGCGGAGGCAAGCAGATTTTTATTGTTTACGAACGAGCCGGTACGACCACCTCTGTCGCACTTCGCCCGGCTCATGCTGTGATAGAAAGTAACGCGGGAATGCCCGCTATTGGTGTCGCGCTCGTCTTGGTGAGCAATGACGCGCTTCCGCTCGGCGAGGCGCTTAAGGAATCTCTCTATCGAACTGGCTACGCATTCATTCAGGTGGGAGAAGGCCTGTGGAGCATAGTGCGCGAGGCGCTCTCTGGACGTCCGAATCTTTCTGATGTCGTTGGCCCTGTTGGACTTGTCGGCGTCGTTTCCGATGCGGCGACGCACGGCTTTGCAAACGTCTTGGCCCTCGCCGGATTCATTTCAGTCAATCTCGTAATAATAAACCTAATTCCCATTCCCGCGCTAGACGGCGGGAGGATATTGCTATTGGCTGTTGAAGCAGTTAGCCGGCGCCGTGCCCCGCGGATACTGGTACAGATGCTGAATTTACTCGGAGTGGTACTTATTGCGCTCCTTATGTTGGCGGTTACCTATAACGACATCGCCCGCCTTTTCTCCTAATGCCTTCTTGTGCGACTTAATGTCTTTTTGACCCAGTCGCTCCTTTCCTATACTATTGCGCCAATGAGGCAATCTCAGCTATTCACCAAGACAAGAAAATCTGCACCGAAGGATGAGGTTGCGAAAAACGCGCAACTCCTGATACGTGCAGGTTATATACATAAAGAAATGGCGGGAGTGTATTCATATCTGCCGCTAGGGCTTCGCGTAGAGAACAATATAATTCGCGTTATACGCGAAGAGATGAACGCGGTTGGCGGGCAGGAAATTTTCTTGAGCGCACTCCAAGTCCCCGCTGCTTGGAAAAAGACAGACAGGTGGCGCGACGACGCGATTGACGTGTGGTTTAAAACCGCGCTCAAGGGCGGCGGGGAACTGGGGCTTGCGACAACGCACGAAGAACCGCTGACTGCGCTCATGACGGAGTACATACATTCCTACAAAGACCTTCCGCGCTACGTTTATCAGTTTCAGACAAAATTCAGGAACGAGCTGCGCGCCAAAAGCGGGATTATGCGAAGCAGGGAATTTATAATGAAAGACCTCTATTCATTTAGCAGGAACGAGAAAGAATTTCGCGAGTTTTACGAGAAGTGCGCCGGCGCTTACAAAAAAATATTTGACAGGTTGGGGATTGGCGAGAAGACTTTTCGCACCTTTTCATCCGGCGGGACATTCTCGCGATTCAGCGATGAGTTCCAGACTATCTGCGACGCGGGAGAAGATATCATTTATGTGAATTATGAAAAAGGAATTGCCGTCAACAAGGAAGTATATTCCGACGAAGTGCTTTCAGAATTGGGATTGAGGAAAGAAGATCTCAAGGAAGCGAGGGCAATAGAAGTTGGGAATATTTTCCCGCTCGGCACCCGCTTTTCGGATGCGCTCGGCCTTAACTTCAAAAACGACAAGGGAGAGTCGGCGCCTGTCGTGATGGGCTCTTACGGCATAGGCCCCGGCCGCGTCATGGGGGCGATAGTGGAAGTTCTCTCGGATGAAAAAGGAATCGTTTGGCCCAAAGAAGCGGCGCCGTTTCAGGCCCATCTTGTCTTGATTTCCGGCGGGAACAAAGACGTTGTCGCGGAGGCGGACCGCCTTTACGAATTGCTTGCGGAACACGGAATTGAAACGCTGTATGACGACCGCGACCTGCGCGCAGGAGAAAAATTCGCAGACTCAGACCTGTTGGGGATTCCGACTCGCCTTGTGGTCTCGGAAAGGACCCTTGCAGAAGGGGGTGTGGAAGCTGTTTCCCGAGAGACTGGCGGAACGACACTCTTGTCCGAAAGCGCTATAATCCAGACCCTCGTAGAGAAATAGAGAAATAAGGAGCGTAGCGACTATATTTCTCACGACCCCGCCCCAATTTTGAAACTTACGATAAATATGCAAAACTACCCCCTCCAGTCAATAACCGCAGTTTTGGCGATGAACTTCTGGAACTCAAAATTGGGGCGGGGTGCAAGATTTCCTAACTTCGTTTCGCTCGTAAAGAAGTCTAACCTATGAATAAGGGATTATTTGAAACATTACGGGGTTACAAAGAACGGATACTCGGACTCTTCTCCAATGACATTGGAATTGACTTGGGAACGGCGAATACGCTTGTGTACGTGAAAGGGCGCGGTATCGTTATAAATGAGCCGTCGATTGTCGCGGTAAATCAAAAGACAGGGAAAGTCGTAGCCGTAGGCGCTCAGGCAAAAGAAATGCTTGGCCGAACTCCTGCGCACATCACTGCCGTACAACCTGTCGTCGATGGAGTCATATCCGACTTTGAAGTTACGTCCGAGATGCTTGCGTATCTCATCAACAAAGCCCAAGCGGGCCACATGAAGTTTTTGGGCCCGCGCGTGGTCGTGGGAGTTCCTTCTGGTATCACATCGGTAGAAGTCCGTGCCGTGCGCGACGCGGCGCGCGACGCGGGAGCTCGGGAGGTGCACATAATAGAAGAACCGATGGCTGCGGCAATCGGCATTGAATTGCCTGTGCACGAGCCGACAGGAAGCATGGTCATAGACATCGGCGGGGGTACGACCGACATCGGTGTCATTGCGTTAGGCGGGCTCGTTAACGCGAAAAATGTCCGCATCGCTGGAGACAGATTTAACACTGACATTGTCGGGCACGCACGAAACGAGTTCAAGATTCTGATAGGAATAAAAAGCGCGGAAGAAATTAAGATTGCGGTTGCATCGGTATCCCCGGGGCGGGAACGGCTTGAATCTATCGCGCGCGGGCGGGATTTGGTGACAGGCTTGCCGCGAGAAATGGTTGTTACCGACCAGGATGTGCGCAACGCAATCGGACACTCAATTGAAGAATTAGTGGAGAAGATAAAAGAAGTGTTAGAAACTACACAGCCGGAAATAGTCGCAGATGTGATGCAGAGGGGCATTTATCTCGCGGGCGGCGGAGCTCTCATACGAGGATTGCCGCAATTTTTAAGCGCGACACTCGGCGTACCGGTCATAGTGGCCACTGATCCATTGACGGCCGTTGTCCGCGGGACAAGCGTAGTACTTGACGACCTAGATACATATCGCGAGGCGCTCTTGCGAGGCGACGATGAACTTGTTCCGACTGAATAACAGCCATAACAGCAGATGGACGCCTCACTCAGGGCGGCGCATTTTTATCGCGACACTGATAGTGTGTGCGCTGGTTCTCGTTGATGCGCTTTCTGGGGGCCGTGTTCGCTCGCTTGTCCGGGCTGTCGGTTCCAACACGTGGGGTTGGGGAATCTCAATTAAAAATTCTGTTTACGAAAGCGGATTTTTCTCAACTCGCCGCGGGCTACTCGCTAAAAATGCCGCGCTTACAGAGCAGGTCGCGCAATTTCAAGAACGCTCCGCCGCGTATAGGGTTCTTAAAGATGAGAATAACGCACTGCGAAAAATGCTCAGAGTTGCAGAAATCACGCAAGGTCAAAGCAAAGAATCCGGCATCACGGCGCCGATAGTATCGTCCTTTCGCGCTTCTCCGTACGGAACTTTCCAAATCGGTGCGGGCTCTGCGGATTCAGTTGCGCCTGGCGATTTTGTGTTGAGTACAGAGAATTTTGTCATCGGGCGCATAGAAGAGGTTAGCAAAAACACTTCGCTCGTGAAAGAGATATTCGCCCCGAATGCGTCATCCGACGCGGTGCTGCGCGGAATCGGGGTCGCGATTCTTGGCCAGGGAGGCGGCAACGCAAGAACAGACGTGCCTCGGCAGGCGGAGGTTGCAGTGGGAGACCCCGTTATATCACCCGCTCTAGGTTCGCGGGCAATCGGTATAGTTGGCAATGTGTCGGAGAATTCGGGAAACGCATATAAACGCGTGCAGATATACCTTCCGGTCAATCTTACAGTACTGCAATTTGTTTATATCGTAAAGCAATGAAGTTCCAATCCACGAATGATACAAATGGCTACAAAAAGAGGTAGAAAAATCCGAAATCCGAAAAAATATGAAATTTAAAATCCAAAATCAAGAAAAGAATTCTTTTGAATTTCTGACATTGGAATTCAGTGCTTTTTCGTGCTTCGAATTTCGTGCTTCGAATTTTTAAGTATGTCTCGTGTATTTCGTCCAGCACTGGTAATTATAGGGAGCCTCGCGGCGGTATTCGCCCCGCCGTGGGTGACCATACTCTGCATGGGACTGCTGGCATTCCGGTATCCCGCGTGGGAGGTTCTTTTCATCGGACTGCTGACGGATTTTCTCTGGATACCAGGACTTTTCCCCCCATTTCCCATATTCACTGTCGCGGCGCTCGTCCTAGCGTGGGGTCTTGAACCACTGCGCAAGGAATTCCTCTTCTCTTGATGCAAATCTGCGCGTTCAATAACTAAACAATAACTAAACAGCAGGGACACTGATTGTACATATGTACAATTAGTGTCCTTGTGCGAGTCGTGAATTAAATTTATTGGCGACGTAGAGCGAGTGAAATACAAAAGCACCGCTTTTGTATTTCCGAGCCGAGGAGCTAATACAGATTCAATATCTCGGAGCTTTGCTCCGAGGAAACCTTTATTGGTCGTTGCTTTCTAACGGAGTATAGTAGACGGATGATGCGGTTATTCGGAAGAGGGAAAAAGAAAATACGCGAAATCGCACCAGACGAGATATTTCTTGATTCTTCTAATCTTCCCAGCCACAACGAACGGCAATTTGAGGGCAGAGTCGAACATCCTGTGTCGCCACGCGCGATTTGGAGCGTGGGCGTTGCGTTTTTGGTACTTGCGGCCGTTTTTTCTGTCCGGTCATACAATTTGCAGATTTCGCACGGGACGGACTTTGCGGACATCTCGCGCAATAATCGTCTTGACCGATCGCTCATATTCGCCACGCGGGGAATTATCTATGACAGAACGGGACGAGAACTCGCATGGAACGAGACGCCTCCGGCGGCGCGAGCGGATGTTGCGATAGATTTTGCTACATCGTCTGTATTTGCTCTGCGCAAATACAGTTCTCTGCCTGGGCTCTCACACTTAATCGGTTTCGTCCGGTATCCCAAAGCAGATTCCAAGGGCGCATGGTGGCGAGAGGAATACGCCGGCATTTCGGGCGTAGAACTATCTTTTGATTCTGTTCTTCAAGGGGAGAATGGTAGCATGATGAGAGAGATTGACGCGCGCAATCAGGTCGTGCGAGAAAATCTTGTATCTCTGCCGCACAGTGGCGCTGACATAAAGCTTTCCATTGACGCGGAGATAGAAAGCGAGCTGTATAAAATTCTTTCAAGACATGCGTCACTAAAAGGATTTGATGGAGGCGCATCGGTCATTATGGATGTGCGCACTGGAGAAATTCTTGCGCTCGCGAGTTTCCCCGAATACGACCACGCCGCTTTTACAGAAGGGAATACGCGCGCCGTTCGAGATGCAATCAATAATCCTCGTACGCCGATGCTCAATAGGGCGGTCGCTGGCGCGTATACGCCGGGTTCTATCGTAAAGCCGATTTTCGCCGCCGGGGCACTCAAGGAAGGCATCATCAGTCCTGAAAAGCAAATTCTCTCAACTGGCGCGATAAAAATTCCGAATCCGTACGACCCGGAGCACCCATCGATTTTCAGAGATTGGGCGGTTCACGGGTTGGTGGATATGCGTACCGCGATTGCCGTTTCGTCCGACGAGTATTTTTACACCATAGGTGGCGGTTATGGCGGACAAAGGGGACTTGGTATCGCTCGCATTGATGAATACGCGCGCAGTTTTGGACTTGGCACTTCAACCGGCATCGCGCTTCACGGAGAAGTTTCCGGAGTTATTCCGACGCCTGCGTGGAAAGAAGATATCTTCGGTGCGGACGACCCGTGGCGCATCGGAGATACGTATAACACAGCTATTGGGCAGTATGGATTTCAAGTAACTCCTATGCAGGCTGTTAGGTTTGTTGCGGCCATTGCCAACGGTGGCCGACTTTTGACTCCGCAATTACTGGCTATACCTAGAGAGGCAAGCACCACCCAGCCATACGTGAATGTTGCTATGCCAGACGAGTATTTGAAGGTAGCACGCGATGGAATGCGATTGGCGGTTGTGTCAACTCGCAAAGATGCCACGGTAAAATCGCTCAATATCGGAGGAATCCGAATCGCTGCAAAGACAGGGACCGCGCAGACCGGAGTAAATAATGAATCGATGAACTCGTGGTCAATAGGTTTCTGGCCCGCAGAGAATCCTCGTTACGCTTATGCCACAGTTCTGGAAAAAGCTCCGGCGGGAACGCTTGCGGGTGCCGCGCCCGCGATGCTCCCGTTTTTCCAGTGGCTCATCGCCAACAAGTCGGAGTACGTAAACTAGGTGATAGGGAATAGGGTATAGGTAATAGCAAATCCAGATTTTTCTTTCACTAAAACCCATAACCTGAAACCTATAACCTATTTGCGCCTTGCTCTTGCAAGCGCAAACTGTATAATACTGCGCAATATGAATCCCGTTAGAAGTTGCGGAAGTTTTGAAAATAGAATGTTCGCGGCATGGTTTGCATTGGTCGATTTTTTAATAAATTCTGATAACGAGTCGGAAGCGCAATCTTCCTACTTCTAACGGGATGAATGACGAAACAAATTACTTGAGCAAAGAGAAATTTGACGAGTTTACGAAAGAACTGGAGCACTTGAAAACGGTCCGACGCCGCGAGATTGCCGAACAGTTGGAATACGCCCGCTCGCTCGGAGACCTTTCGGAGAACGCCGAATACGAGGAAGCGCGCAATCTGCAGGCGGCTACCGAGGATAGGATACGCGGCATAGAGGAGAGTCTTTCCCGCGCGCGCATCATTGAGCAGCCGAAAGGCAACGTAGTTTCTCTCGGGAGCACGGTTACTATTCAAAAACAAGGCGAGAAAGAGGAGCACGCGTATGAAATCGTCGGCTCTGCAGAAGCAAACATGCAAGACCATAAAATATCTCACCTCTCGCCCTTGGGCTCTGCCCTTATGGAAAAGAAAAAAGGCGAAGTTTTTTCGTTTGAAACCCCTAAAGGTGCGCAAAAGTATAAAATTGTTAACATTAAATAACCTCGGCAGAAGTGTCGGGATTACTAAATAAAATTATAAACAGTATGTGTAAATGTAACGGAAAATGTGATGGAAAGTGCGGATGCAAAGATTGGTATTTGCTTGCGGGGCGCGTGCTGATTGCAGTTTTATTTCTTATCGGCGGATGGGGAAAGATTACCAACTTTGCAGGCTCTGTTGGCTTCGTCGCTTCTGGCGGGTTCCCGATGCCGGAGCTGTTTACGGTTCTGGCAATCGTCTTTGAGTTTGGAGGAGCGCTACTGCTGCTCTCGGGATATCACGCACGCATCGGCGCCAAGGCGCTCATCATACTCACGGCAATCGCGACGGTTGCCTACCACAATGTGTTTGCGGACCCAACACAGCAGGTAATGTTGCTAAAGAACTTGGCAATTATCGGCGGGCTTCTGTATGTCGCCGTCTTCGGCGCAGGCGCGTACAGCTTGCAAAAGAACTGCGGGAATTCCAATTGTCCTGACTGCAAAGAAGAGGAGAAGAAAGAGGTTACGGTATAAGTCTCGGATTGTTTTAAATCACAAAGCGAGGCGGCTACTTCCGGCTTGCGCTTTCCTGTCGTGTGGTCATTATACCAAAAAGTTCGGACTCATTTCCAGCAGAACCCCGAATGAGGCACGCGCGGAGCGCGTGGTGGCTCTGACCTGAATCGTACGCTCGATTTCCTTTTTCAAAATAAATTTCACCTCCGCCAAAAAAATCTACATCATTGTCTCTAACCCGTCGGAATATCGCAAAATTAAAACTTCTTTCTTCTCGCGTCGCCTTTTTTTAATCTGGACTTCACGTTTTCTTGCCTCTGGCATTGTCGGGTATTTTTCCAAGAACACTATTTTATATGTTGGTATCCGACTCGTATATTGAGCTCCTCGCTCTGTGTTGTGTTCGTGTAATCTTTGCTGCGGGTCATCAGACACACCGACATAGAGTTTATTTGCTGAGTTTTTTATCATATAGACGAAGCACATATATCTATTCTAGCCCATTCGACTCCTCGTAAAAACTCATCGCTCAGGGCACTCGATTCGTGGCCAAGTGATGCCTATGGGCGATATTTGCATCTTGGTGGCTTGCCACCCTTAGAGCGCCTCTGGGTGGTTTACCACGAGCGAGCGTAGCGAATCGAGTGGACCCAGGGAGAATCGGACTCCCGCCTCGGCAATGCGAATGCCGCGTAATACCACTTTACTATGGGCCCCTAAATCAAAACACTCTGTGTTTTGATCGGGCGAACAAAATACCAAGTATCTTGTTTTAGCCTTAGAGCTTCACTAGAATATATCAGTAATCACGCGCCGTCTATCTTCAATGTTTGTCGGGGTGCCGAGAATCGAACTCGGGCTACAAGACCCCCAGCCTTGCGTACTACCACTATACGACACCCCGTCTGTGTGATGTCCCGTGTCGGGACGCCGGGAATCGAACCCGGTCTATACGAACCCGAATCGTATGTACTACCGGTATACTACGTCCCGACACGAGATTCCACGCTTCGGCACCATGAGTGCCTGTGCACCTTGTAAGGATCGAACTTACGACCTTTCCGATGTGAACGGAACGCTCTACCACTGAGCTAAAGGTGCTTCTTGCATCCTCTAATACTGAGCCCCGACGCCTTGGTCGGGGTCCCGACTGTAACGTCGGGACTAAAGGTGCGTGGAAAGATTATACTTTCATGGTAGTCTAAAAGCTATACCCTAGTCGCTATACGCCAATCGCTATTTTTATGGACTACCGCATATTCAGCCTGGGAAGCAATGACGGGCTCTCTAAAAAAATCTCGGAGCGTCTTGGAGTTCCGCTTGGCAAGATTCAATGCAAGACATTTTCGGACGGGGAACAGTATGTGCAGTTCCAGGAAAACCTTCGCGGCAAAAGCATCTTTCTAGTACAGTCCACCAATCCGCCGTCCGACAACTGGACGCGGCTTTTTCTTGCGATTGACGCGGCGCGAGGAGCTTCCGCGCACGAAATTACCGCGGTCATTCCGTATTTCGGCTACGCGCGGCAAGACCGCAAGGACAGGCCGCGCGAGCCGATATCTGCGCGCGTATTTGCCGTGACGTTGGAAGCCATTGGTACGAACCGTTTGCTTACGATGGATCTTCACAATGATGCAATCGGCGGATTCTTCCGCACCACGAACGTGGATTATCTGTATGCGCGCCCCGTTTTTATTTCATACTTCAAAGACATTTTCAAAGACGCTATTGAGAAAGACGAGCTGGTGGTTGTCTCGCCGGACGCGGGCGGAGTAGTGCGCGCGCAATCATATGCAAAGCGTCTCATGAAATCAGCGGAGTTGGCAATCATTCACAAGGAGCGCGATATGCCTAACCAAGTGGCGAGAATGAAGTTGATAGGCGACGTGAAGAGTAAAGTTACACTCGTCGTTGACGACATGATAGATACGTGCGGTACGCTCGCAACCGCAGCTACGCTCCTTGTGGAAAATGGGGCGCGCGAAGTGTATGCCGCCGCTACCCACGGAATATTGAGCGGTCAGGCGCTTTCTGTGATAGACCGCTCGCCGATAAAAAAGGTCTTTATCACAGACACTATTTCAAACGACCGCACGTTATCGCCCAAGATAGAGGTTGTATCTGTCGGCGGAATCTTCGGTGACGCAATTCAGAGAATCACAAACGGGGAATCATTGAGCGCCCTTTTTGAAGCCGAGTAGAACATTTTATCGGCCTCTCGTTCGCAACCATGCCGCTATCACTTCTCTGTAATGCGCATATTCGGGCGAATTAGCGCATAAGGAGTTATAGGCAGTGAATGCGATGATATGATGCGCATATGAATGAGCTGGAAAGAAATCTGAAAGCCCTCGCCAACAAACGCCGGCTTGCAATCTTGAAATATCTCAAGCGTGTCGGCAAGTCGTCGGTGGGGGACATTGCCAGCGAAATTCAACTTTCATTTAAAGCGACCTCACGACATCTCTCCGTGCTCACCAACGCGGGAATCTTAGAGAAAGAGCAGGAGGGCTTAACAATGTGGCACAGGATATCTCTGCGTAAGCACACCATTGCTGCAAATGCACTAAAGCTTTTGTAGGTTGTCGAAAAAATCTGTCGCGTGTCGTTATAGGCATATTCGGGCGAATTAGCCTATAGAAGGATTGAGTTCCCCAGTCCGATTATTATTTCATGTGTGCTCCCGGCAGGACCGCGAGTACGCTCCCTGTTTGTCCACACAATCTGTGTGGCTACAAACAGCAGTCCTTTAGGGTATATCTCCCGCGGCTAAACTTTTGCCGTCGCAAAAGTTTGCCTGGGCACCGCCTCACTGCCGCGCCAGCAGGCGCGGCATCGTTCCGACGTTCGATTCCTGCACGCACGGCAAGCAGTTGCCGTGCTCGGAAGCACGACTTCGCTTCGCTCATATTGTGCTCCCGGCAGGAATCGCCTCTCCCTCCAGGAGAAATGCTGAATTTTTATAGTCGCTTTGCTCCTTAAAAATTCGCACCTACGGTTCGATTCCTGAAACAGTCATAATAAAACTCCAACGCAAGGCTGGATTTTATTATGATTGTGCTCCCGGCAGGAATCGAACCTGCATCACCTCCTTCGGAGGGAGATATCCTATCCATTGAACGACGGAAGCTTAGAATGGTTATAACATACCACAGCGGAGAGATTTCTTTGGAATCAAGAAGGAAGTTTGGTAGCATGGTCGCACAGGGCTAAACCCCGCATTGTGCGGAGTCGCCCGAACAAAACGAATTCGTTTTGTTTTAGGGCCTATATATTCATATAGACCCGTCGCTCGGAGAAAATGAATACAAGCATTCATTTTCATTCCTCACTAGGGCCTATAGTAAAATGGTATTACGTATCCATGGCATGGATAAGGTGCGAGTCCGATTCTCGCTAGGTCCACACTAGAGAAAAAGACAAGCCGGTGCCGGATTTCGTACCAAAGAAATTGGCGCGCCACTCTGATTATCCGTTCATTGCAAATTCTACGACAGCGTAAGTTGCCCAAAAAACCAAAAGCATCAATCCTTCTTTGTTCGTAATTACGCGTCCAGAGCGCATAAATTTCAGCAACACAAGCGAAGCGATGACCATAAATATCCCGGTGACATAGACGATTCTTACGGGAAAATAAAAAGGGCTGATAAGAGCGAGTATGCCGACAACAATAGTGGCATCAGCCAAAACCGACCCCAAAATATCGCCAACCGCCAAACTATCGTTTTTTCTTCTTAACGCTTTGAGCGAGTAAAATAATTCCGGCATTGTCGTTCCCAAGCTGACGACAAGCAGGCCGATAAGGATTGGCGTTATTTCAACAGCGTGAGCAAGTGCAGTCGCCGAAATTACCGTAAAATGCGAGCCGACCAACAAAAGCGCCATAGCAAAAAGCAAAATAAAGGAATTTTTGTATTTGCCGTCTCCGTTGTGAAAGACAGACGATGCCTCCGTGCCGTTCCTAAAAACCAGGTAGTAAAAAAGCGCTCCGGCGACGATAAGAGCGGCACCCTCAATGCGGGAATAGTGCCCGTTTAGTCCGAATATAATAGGCAACAAAAGAAAAAACGGATAGAGGTGGACGTTTTTCAACACCTTGCTTTCTATCTTCATTCCGCGTCCCGAAAGTATGATTAAAATTGCGAAAATGAGCGTCAGGTCGGCGATATTTGACCCAAACAGCGTACCAAGGCCGAATTCGGGGATTCCTTTAAGCGCAGAGTTTATTGATATGAACGTTTCGGGCAGAATTGAAATAAAGGCGATGACGATAAAGCCGACGATGTATTTGGAAAAATTGAAGCTTTCCGCCAGTTTGGCGGAATACTTTGTTGCCAATGTCGCGCCCTTAACGACAAGAAATAATGAAAAACTAAGAAATAGAAGGTTTTCCACCATATTTGTTTCTAAGGCGCGTTCCTTTAAGTTTTTTACCAAATTTCACGGCTTCGTTTCTCATGGGGATATTTATCCGCTCTTGCATTAATTTTATCAAGCATTGCGTGATTGGTCTATGGGCACGGCACGCGGATAATATATAATAGCCGCAGGACAACTGATTGCCCTGCGGAGTCCTATGTTTAGAGAATTGATGATTTAATCAAACAATCCATGGCACAACAGATTCCATCTTACGCCAAAACAACCCTTGAAGTTCTTGAGACGTTGCATTCGCACGAACGCGGTTTAACGAAAG
>Ga0209542_10014654_pt1 | contig 13310 bp, 14 predicted proteins | sample RifCSPhighO2_01_FD_184028 | JGI IMG/M metagenome (GOLD analysis project Ga0209542, IMG submission 184028) | Soil microbial communities from Rifle, Colorado - Rifle CSP2_plank highO2_0.1 (SPAdes) (version 2) | ecosystem: Environmental > Terrestrial > Deep subsurface > Rock core/Sediment ... | reverse complement strand
AGCCGTGCTTTTAGCCAGAAACGAAGCTTTCCACAGTTGGCTTCTAGGATTGGGGTCTTTGGAGTACTTTGGGGCTCTATTTGCAGGTATGTTGTTTACCTCCTCTTTTACAGCTGCTATTTCTATTGTAGTAATTGGTATTATGGCAGAAAATGTAAGTCCAGTGGCACTAGGGTTTATAGGAGGCGTGGGGGCTGTTATGGGGGATTATTTAATCTTTAAATTAGTTAGAAGTAACATACAAAAAGAATTGGCGATGCTTTTTGGAAGTGATGCAGCAACACACGTAAAAGCTGTACTTCATTCTAAATATATTGCCTGGACCTTACCAATAATAGGAGCTTTTATTCTTGCTTCACCTCTGCCCGATGAATTGGGAGTTTCTCTTTTGGGTCTTTCTTATATGTCTGAGACAAAGTTTATTCTAATTTCTTATCTATCTAATGCAGTAGGAATATTAATGATTGCAAGTGTTGCTAAAGTGATTTAAATTGAAATTATGCTGCATAGATTTTTAGAGTTCTTTTTGGTGGGAATAGTCTTAGGTGTAACAGAGGATTTAATTGCAATATTCCTAGTAACTAACGAACCGATAGATTTTCGTGTATTCGCAATTGCCTTTTTTGTGGCTTTCCCGTTTGCAGTATTTAGTGAGTTAATAGTTGACCATGATAAGTTTAAGAGCTTGATGAAGAAGTGGTTTAGAAAAAGGTAAATGGTTAACAGAACTCGCACATATTTTTACCAGTTCCGGTTTTGCAACAAGTGCTGCAACAATAAATAGAACCCTGGTGTGTAAAAGCTTGACCAGGCTTTATAGTTTTTCCACATTTCGCACATTTATGCTCTTTTGTATCTGTAGCCATATCTTGAGGTTAACAAATTTCAAGATATGCTGTCAACCACATTCATGTAAACTGAATGTGGTCAAGATCTAAAGAATCCAAAAATGGGTTTGATAACTATAATTCTCATTATAAAAAGAAGAAAAATTCCTATACCTGTAATCAAAGCCCAATCTTCTATATGTAGGGGTGTAACTTTGAAAAGATCTTGCAAGGTAGTCCCCCCAAAAGAAATTGGTAGGTAGAGGATTAATAGATGTAATATTAGAGAACTTGTTATGGCTAATATTAAAAATGGGTTTGAGAAGAATGGTAGTTTATATTCACTCCTAATGGCAAAGATCCGGAGCATTTCATAAACCACAATACTGGTAAAAACCATAGTCTGTTCATATATTGGATCCTTTTCGTACATCAGGAATATAAAAAGTATGGATATAGTCAGTAGTAAACTAACAATAAGAAGAGGTCCTAGAAATTTTCCACCGACTATCTCTTCCCTAAAAACTGAGGGTTTTAACTTCATGATGTCTTTTCTGGCCGGATCTACTCCTAAGGCTACGGCCGGCAATCCATCAGTTACTAAATTTATCCATAGAAGATGAATAGGAAGTAAAGGCAGGTGACCTCCACCTAATATGACTGCCAGTGAAATAACTAAGACTTCCATGATATTAGAAGAGAGTAAATAATTAACAAATTTTCTAATATTATCAAAAATGGCCCTGCCTTCTTTGACAGCAGATACGATAGTTTGAAAATGGTCATCTAGAAGGATCATGTCTGAGGCGCCTTTGGCCACATCAGTACCTGTGATGCCCATAGCGATACCGATATCAGCAGCCTTTAAGGCAGGTGCATCATTAACACCGTCTCCTGTCATGGCTACCTGATGTCCATGTGCCTTTAAGGCCTTAATAATCCGAATTTTGTGTTCTGGATTAACTCTGGCATAAATAGTTATTTCCAAAACTTCAGTCTCAAATTGCGTATCTGTTAATTTATCAAGATCCTCACCGCTAATACTTTTACCATCAATCCCCACTTCTTTAGCAATGGCTGAGGCCGTCAATAGATGATCCCCTGTAATCATGATGACCTTAATTCCTGCACTGCGACACTCTTTTATTGCTTCTCTTACCCCAGCTCTGGGTGGGTCTATCATTCCCACTAAACCTAGGAAAATTAAGTCTTCTTCGCCCCACCTCGCAGGTGTAGTCGCATTTTTTTCACCTGCGAGGTGTGATCTATAAGCTATAGCTAGTACCCGCAGCGCCTTTCTAGCAAACGCTTCTTGAGTTTGAAGAATATCTTCCTTATCTTTTTCTGTAAGACTTCTAATTTTCCCGTTTACCTCTATCTGGCTACACTTAGCTAAGATAACTTCCAGTGCTCCTTTAGAGATAAGTAAATCTTCATCATCGCTTTTAATTGTGACTGACATCATTTTTCTCTGTGATGAAAATGGTATTTCAGAAATTCTAGGATGAGTTTTAAGAAGAGTTTCCTGATCTAGTCTTGCTTCGATAGCTGCTTTGACTATGGCTACCTCAGTTGGATCTCCGATATACTCGCCGCCGCTAATACGAGCGTTACTGGCTAGTAGTCCATATGCTAAAACTTTTTCTTTCGGTCCAAAAATTTCTGTCACCCGCATTGCCCCTTCTGTTAGGGTGCCGGTTTTATCGCTACATATTATGTCCGTAGATCCTAAAGTTTCTGCTGCTGCCAAGTTTCTAATGAGGGATTTTTGTTTAAGTAATCTTTTTGTGCCAAGTGCCAGGGAAATTGTCACTACTGCAGGTAATCCCTCAGGTATAGCTGCGACGGCTAAAGCAATAGCTGAAATAAGGGCACTTAGTATATCTTGTCCGAATAAAAATTGTTCAATTCCAATTATTACAGCAATAATCAGAACAATCCTGCCGATTGTTTTGCCTAAGTTATTTAATTTAACTTGCATGGGAGTTAAAACTTCTGGTTCTTCTGCCACTAGATGAGCGATTTTTCCTATCTCAGTATTCATGCCTGTCAGAACCACAACTCCCAGCCCTTTTCCTGTTTCTATGATTGTTCCGGAAAAAAGCATATTAGATCTCTCTGCCAGAATTACTTCTCCTGATATAACTTGGGTATCTTTTTTAACAGGAGTGGATTCACCGGTTAACGATGCCTCATTAACTTGTAAGTTATAACTTTCAGATATTCTGATGTCAGCTGGTACTCTTTGACCCTCTTCTAAAACTATTAAGTCTCCTGGTACAAGTTCCCTGCTGGGAATTTTCTTTAATCGACCATCTCTATAAATAGTGACATCAGTGCTGACTAGTTTTTTAAGATTTTCTATAGTTTTTTCTACCTTTACTTCTTGAATAAATCCAACTACCCCGTTTATTACTACAATAGCCATAATTAATAAGGCATCTATTGTCTCGCCCAGGAAAAAGGAGATAGCTGAGGCAATAAAAAGGATAATAATTAAGAATGATGTAAATTGAGAAAGAAAGATAAGAAAAATATTTTTCCCGCCACTATCTTTTAATATATTCGGGCCAAATTTTTCTAACCTGTTTGCTGCTTCAGTACTAGATAGTCCTAGTTTTAAATCAGTCTGAAGTTCCCGGCCAGTGTCAGGGGCAGTTTTCTGATATGGATTTTCCACTACCTTTGATTGTATTACATCTAATTTTATTGGTATAGTGAGTACAGATGGAATTTTTGCTGCCCGCACTAGGAGCGCTAGCTTTTTTAACCGTTATTTCCCTAATAGTTAAGGATAAATCAGAGACTTTAAAATATATCCTTTTTGGTGGAATATTAACCGTGATTGTCGGTTTCACAGGTTATCTTGCTTGGTCAACTATTTCTGTTAATACCAGATCAATTACAAAAGGACCAGTACACTACCATGCGGATTTTCAAATTTGGGATTGTGGACAAAGGGTAGATTTAATAAACCCAACCGGTTTAGATAATAAGATAGGGACATCATTACTACATGAGCATAATGACGAAAGAATTCATGTTGAAGGTCCGGTTATGGATTATCAGGGTATAACTCTGGGAAACTTTTTTAAGGTTGTAGGCGGTAATATGGAGGAGGGATTATTATCTATACCAACCAATAATGGCTTGCTAACTATGTCCAGTGGTTCGGATTGTAATGGGCAGATGACAAGATTGCAGGTTTTTGTATATTCCACAAAAGACGAGATTTTTAAGCAGCAAAAAATATCTAATCCCTGGGATTATGTTTTATCCCCTCACTCAGGTATTCCACCAGGGGATTGTATTATTGTAGAGCTGGATAAATTAAAAGATAAAACAGATAAAATCTGTACTTTTTATGAGATAGCAAGGCAAAAAGGAGAAATTCATGATTGATATACATTTACCAACCTTAGGTCTAGTTTTGGGTTCTGCTGCTATTGATTCTATCAACCCCTGTGCGATTGGGGTTTTGATCCTGATGATTTCTGTTATCTTAGGGGGGAAACATTCAGTCGGGAGAATGCTCTTTTTGGGTAGCCTTTATATTTTTGCTATTTTTGTAACTTACCTGCTTGCAGGACTTGGCCTTCTTTTCTTTTTAGGTTCAGTTCCACTTTTTGTTACAGAGTATTTATCAATTTTTGTGGGGACTTTGGTTATACTTTTTGGATTGGTGGAGATAAAAGATTATTTTTGGTATGGCAGAGGTTTTTCCTTAGGAATTCCTCTAATTTTTACTAAAAAAATACATCAGATGGCTAGTAATGTATCTGTTCCGGGAGTAATCTTAACCGGTGCATTTGTGGCTGGGGTAGAGTTACCTTGTACCGGCGCACCGTATCTGGCGATCATTGCTATTTTATCAACAAACTTTAATTTAACAGCCCTACTACTACTTGCTTTATATAACATTGTTTTTGTAATGCCCTTAATTGTCATTTTACTTTTAGTAGCTGGGGGGACGAAATTACCGGCAGTGAAAGCTTGGAAGCAGGAATCTCGGGGAGTAATGAGGCTGGCGATAGGGTTACTTTTAATAGGACTTGGTTGGTTGTTAATTTTGATAGCAAACGGTAGTATAAACTTTGCATAAATGACACATATAATTAAACGAAAAGGACATAGACAAGAATTTGATGAGCGTAAACTTTATGCTTCTGTTTACGCGTCTTGTTTATCTTCTCATAGCGCCGAGGAAGAAGCGGAGGCCACTGCCAATCTTGTAACGAGGGAAATTAAGAAATGGATTTTTGATAAAGGGGAGGTTAGTAGTAGAGATATTCATGAAAAAGTTGAGAAAGAATTAAAGCACTTAAATAAGGATGCAGCCTTTATGTACGATACACATAAGGATATTTCTTGAGAAGTATGGTTTAATACTCTCATGAAAGATGATCGGTATAAATTAAAAGAGCGTCTGGAAAATATTTGGTCAGTCCCGGATCTTCACCCCTTTTTTCAAAAATACTCTAAAAGGCCAGCACATAAAATTAAAGAAGGAACAGTTCTTTTTAATTCAGGAGATTTTTTAAATGGAATTTATTTTATCAAGTCCGGTTTAATAAAACTTTATAAAGTAGCTGATGACGGAAAAGAAACAATAGTTTATTTGTCTGGTCCTGGAAATATGTTAGGACTTAGGGCATTAATTTCTAGAGATGAATGTGCTCATCATTTTGCAGAGGCTATAACTGACTGTGAAATTTATCAAATGAGTAGGGATGATTATTTTGATGTTTTATCAGAGAACCCTGAGTATCTGGTGGATTTAGGGTATGCTTTTATTGAAAGATTAAACCATGCTGAAAGAAGAGTGGAAGGATTTGTCTCTGATGATGCCACAGCCAAAGTAGCTAATTTTTTACTTGATAGTGCCATACGTTTTGGTAAAAAGAGCAGTAAAAGTATTACTTTTCCATTTCCATTAACACATCAGCGAATTGCTGAGTTTGTGGGGGTTTATCGGGAAACTGTGACTAATTCTCTTCATGAATTAGAAAAACTAGGAGCAGTTAAATCAAAAAGAAGTACTATTGAAATTTTGGATTTAGCTAAATTAAAAGCCGCCACTTTGTAACCCAAGTTACCAATTCTTTGTATTAGATACTACGGAAACATCCTTGATTGTGGTTTAAATTGGTCACATGAGTAAGGAATTAGAAGGGAAAAATATTTTTGTCACAGGAGGATCACGGGATATTGGGGCTTCTATTGTAGATCACCTTTTGGATGCTGGTGCAAATGTGGGTTACTGTTTTCATCATCATAGTCAAGAAAGAGAGATAACAAATCCAAAATTATTTGCTATTAAGGCTGATTTAAAAACCAGCAACAGTAGACGAGAAATCTCCGAATTTATTTGGGATAAATTTAATGATAAATGGGATGGTCTTGTTTTAAATGCTTCTGATGACTCTTTGGAATTAAATGTTAATGCGAATTTGGATTTGTTTTATCAGTTTGAGTCTAATTATCTATTCGACCCAGAACCAAGTCACAGTGTCATTTTAATGCAGAGTGTACCCGGACACTTTTATGACAGATTGGGTAAGGATTGGATTCCTGAATTTTACAATCCTATTGCTAAAGCTAAAAACAAGGGTGAAAAAGAGATTTCCAAAATAAGACAGATTGGCGGCCTTAATATTTCTATTGTCTGTCCACCGGCTGTAGTGGATACTACCAACTGGGAACAGTTTAAAAAACATCGCGACCGGGACATAGATATTAAACATAAAAAAATTACTGATGCATTGGGACTACCAACTGAAGTTACTAGTGATGATGTTGGAAAAAAAGTAACAGAACTTATTGCAAATCCTCCTAGATTTGGATCTGTTGAGTATTTTAACGGGACGAAAGACGGGAAAGTATATTTAGCAGATATTTATGGACCGAGTCTACGTTTGTTAGATACTTTTAATGTTGAACAAAAATCTGCCTGGATGATTATTACCAAAAAATATTGCAAGGATCACTTCGTTGGCAATCCGATTTTACCTGGATTTTTAATAGAAGAAGCTGCTGCACAATCTGCTGCTTTAATAACATCAGATGGAGATTTTGGTACGGATTTACCAATCTTAACAAGTCGCTCTGTCGATAACTTTCAATCTAGGGCTGTTCCTGGGGATATTTTAAAGTTTCAAATGGAAGACTATGAAATAACTAGAAGAAGATTTAGTGGGAAAGTGATTGTGACCAATAATGAAAGTTTAGTGACAGAAGTATTTATAAAAGGAGCATTTTTCCCCAGGAGATTTTTAAAATGAGAGAGAGGGTTGTAGTAACAGGAATGGGAGTTATTACTCCCTTGGGATTAAATTTGGAAGAAACATGGCAAAATTTAATTGAAGGAAAGTCTGGTGTCAAAAAATTAGATTCAAGGATAAGCTCACAAGTTAGTGCAGCAGCTACCATTAATAACTTCCAACCAGAAAATTATTTACCGGAAAAGGAATTAATTAGAGTTCACCGTTCTGTCCAATTTGCTTGTGCAGCAGTAAAGGAAGCCCTAGATGATTGTGATCTTGATGTTGACAATAGAGCTCTTTTTGATGTGGCTTCCGAAGCTATAGGTATTGTTATGGGAACCGGTATAGGTGGAGGATCAGAAATCGCTGAAATGGAAGATATGATTTTGGCACATGGGGATAGAAAAATTTCTCAATATTCAATGTTAAATTTATTGCCTGAGAGAGGAGCTACCGTGCCCTCCAAACTATACGAATTAAAAGCACATGCATCGGATAAATGTGGTGCTTGTGCCACAGGTGGTTTAGCCATAGAAGATGGGGATAGGATATTGCAAACAGAAAACCATGTTAAGGCTATGGTGGTGGGTGGAACAGAGGCAGTAATTCATCGGATTGGTATTGGTGGATTTAATGCTATGAAAGCTTTAAGTCGAAAATCCGGTGATCCAGAAAAAATCAGTAGGCCTTTTGATAAAAAGGCAGACGGATTTGTGATGGGAGAGGGAGCAGGAGCTCTCATCCTGGAAAAATTAGACAATACCTTAAGAGATGGGTTTTTAAGAGGTTCATATATTTCTGCTGAGTTGATTGGTTATGGAGATTCCTCGGATGCTTTTCATGATACTGCTCCAAGCGGAGAAGGAGCAACTAGAGCTATAAGGATAGCTTTAGAAAAAGCTGGGATTAAACCGGAAGATGTTAATTATATTAATACTCACGGAACCTCGACTCTGGTCGGGGATGCCATTGAACTGGACAGTCTATCGTCCGTTTTTGGTAAACATTTAAAACAGATTGCTGTTAGTTCCACAAAATCTATGACTGGACATATGCTAGGGGCCGCTGGGGCAGTGGAGGCCATATTTTGTATAAAGGCGATTCAAACAGGAATAGTTCCCCCAACTATTAATCTTTGGCGACCCATTAGAAAAGGTTTAAACCTGGTCAAAGGAAAAGCCCAAAGGCGAGAAGTGAATATTGCCATGTCAAATTCTTTTGGTTTTGGTGGGATAAATTCAGTGTTGATTTTTAAGAAATTTACTCAATGAAAGGAGGTGAAAAATGGTAGAAATACAACTAGAAAATAAAGAAATAATAAGAGAAGAATTATCTAGAAAAATAGTTTCTACTTATGGTAGTTTATTGGATTTTAATTTAGCCAGAAACCTTTTATCTTATATCACTGATGAGGATCTTCATAAAGATGTCAGGAATTATATTCAATCAGAGGAAAAAGGTAAAGAAACACGAATGCCGGTAGAGGTAAGTGAACTATCTAAAATAGATTTTAGTAAAGACCTATCAATAAAAGCTAAAAGGGACTATGCGGAGGCTGAAGAGGCCAAATCTCTGGCGGTAGCAGGACATTTTTTAAATGCAATTACCTCTGTAGAAAATATAGAAGTTCGTCAAGAAAGCATGTTACTAAAGGCACACAGCCTAGCTTTAATTGCTGAAATAGTTGACCGGACTGGAATCGATGCTACACCTGTTTTTGTTTTGGGTTTAGATCAAGTTAGGGATTATTTAAATCATGAAGACACAGACTCTTTAGATGCACTAGAGGGAGTAGAAATGGTGGGAGCCATTTTAGCAAAAGCTAGTGAGCTGCAGTACTTTAATATCATCAGGATTTCAGCTGAAAGGACTTTAGAAAACCTAAACAATCAGAAAATGATAAATCAGGATGTGTTAGTGATGGTAGCAGCTTTTTGTGTTCTTTCTGGAGGTTTAGAAAAAGTTCAAGGTATGGATGAGGGTAAGATTAAAAAAATAAGTCAAGGAGAGATAAATGAATTATTAGCCTTAAATAATGATTTATTAAATCAAGCCTTAACTTATTTTGGAAGGAGGTGAAAATGGTAGAAAAAGAAGAAAGAATAAGTCCGTATTCGGAAACTTTTTTAGAAAAAAGAGATCTGGATAAAAATTATTATCTATCTACAGAGACTGTTCGAAAAATAAAATTAGATACCTTAATAACTATTTTTGATAGACCTGGGGATGATTTAGGTAGTCTGGAGGAGGAATTAGCAGGGTGGTTAGAAATTGGTATGGCTGTCAACCTTTCTCCTTCAGACCTGGAGGAATGTAGTAGAGAGATAACCAGGGGTTTGGTGCAGGATGGAGAACTTATCATAAGGCGCCAACAAAATTATGCTTACCCGGTTCTAACTGTAAATGGACTTAATAGAGTAGCTGAGATTAAAAAGAGAGAGCTGGAAAATCAGATTCAAGATTTAGAGGATAAAGTTCGAGATTATAGTTTGTAATCCAGATTACAGAAGAATTTGTAGTCTGACCTATATAGTTACTCGTAATGAGTAGAGAGAGTTTATTGGGTAAAATCACTGATACTGCTTCCCGTACACGTAGAGCTATTCACCATGGAACTGCCAAACTAACCGACGTTGAATTTGTAGACGAGCAATTAGACAGAGGTATAAATACTTTTGTAATTGTGGCGGATTCTGCTTGGCAATCAGTAGACCAGTATCTAATGGATCTAGAGGTAGATGGCAAGGTTAATAGGTGGGGTATGCCTTCTGAACGTTCTATCCCCGCTGTTGCAACTGGAAAATGGTTTGCTACTGGAGAATTATCCAACATGATGATGCAAAATTCAGGTTTTAGTAATGCTATGGAATATTTACGAACCATCATGCAGGTTCATAAAATTCCGGGCGTATTAACAAGTGGTTGGAGGGGTTTTGAATTCGAAGGTAGCCCACCCCACGATTTATTAGGAGATATTACTGATAAAGATAATAAAAATGTATATGAAAAAATTGATCTATTTGGAACAAGATCAGGTAGGGGGTTGTATACAGAAGTACGGAAAGCTTTAGACAGAGCCTCTGAGGGTAATTATGGTCATCTAGTTTGTATTAGATTATCCCCTGGAGGATTAGAAAAGACTTATGAACTTCGTAAAGTTGAAGAGAGTGAGGTTAGTTATCATAATCCTGCCTATTATGAAGCGGTAAAAGCGAAAAAAGGTAGACCTTTTGAAGAAGTACAAGCAGCAGGCAGAATGCATCCAGATGATGCGATGAGATTTATTGTCAGTAGTAATCCTTCAGATGCGTTTTATTTTGTATACAACGGTTATGGTGCTAGAAGATTTCAAGCATTAAATTTGACAGAAAATTGTTTTGAGAATGCAGGAGGAATGGGAAGTAGTACAGCTTTAGCTTGGGGTGCGGCCAAATCTAATCCAGAACAATTGTTTATTGCCATTGATGGAGACCAAAATACATTAATGAACGATAGTATGGATGATGTTTTATCATCGGATTATCCTCCAAACATGAAAAGATACATTGTAAATAATGGTGCTGGTGATTCTGTGGGAAGGGCACTTAGTCGTCCATTAGCACCTTGGAAGTATGATTTATCTTACACTATTAATATAGAAAATCAGGATCCAAATGAACCGTTTCCTTACCCGAGAGTGGGTGCAAGAGGATTGAAGTTTAATACTCAAGAGGCATTGGATCTTGCAAAAGAAATAGGAGATCTTCCTGCGGTAGCTTGGTTAGGTAGAAAAAGATTAATAGAGTTACAAAAAGAAAGAGATACTAAAAAAAGAGAAGAAGAATGGGATGTTAGACAAATTCTACAAACCAGTAAACTTCCACACAGCTTGATTTAGTGAACGTAGACTCTTGTTCCTGGGTTATCTGCAGAGGCTCTGGCGACATTTTGACCAGCAGGGACAGTTGGACCGGCCCACTCAAAGAGCTGAGCAACATTGGCTAAAGGTGAATTTACACATCCATGAGACATGGGTTGACCAAAGTTATTATGCCAGTAGGCTCCGTGTATGGCGTAACCCTTATAAAAAAACATATTATTAGGAACATTAGGAAGATTATAGTAAGTACCCAGTGTTTGTGAGCCACCGATCATACTCTGACGGCGGGTTTTATACCAAATCTCAAAAGTGCCTTTTGGAGTTGGACTCCATTTACCGGAAGAAATTGGAAATTGCATAACTACCTGATTACCTTCCCAAGCACTTAACCATTGTTTCTCCAGATCAACTTCTACCCATTTCTCTTTTCCGTCAGAAGTAGTAGTTCCTAGTATTATCTCGTTTGATACTACTGGATTTTCATAAGCCAAAGAGGTTTTGGGATAGTCAATAACCTCCCCGTTAAATATGGCAATGTTGGCAGACTCATCAAAATCTCCGTTTGAGGAAAGAATAGTGGATTCATCGCAACAGGATATTGTGGGGTCACCGGAAATACCCAGTTTGTAAACAACCTCGCGGCGTATATCAGCAAAATTTAAAACACCATAAACCAGGGCAGAAATTAATAAAAATAAAGGCAAGAGACGGTGTAGCATCAAAATTTAGGCGCCCCGTCTTGGCACTACTATTCATTATTGTGTTACCATAAATTTTTAGTCAAGAGGGAATATGAGAAAATTTGCCATTTATATTTTACAAGTGACAGTCTTGGTGTTGGTTGTCTTTGGGGTTTTATTTTTTGCAGTTTTTAGAATAAATCAAAGACAAGAATTAATTTCTCCAGTTGCAAAAGAGGAGAAAGTTCTGAGTTTAAATCAGTGGTTTCCCCGAGAAGTTTTAGGAGTTTTTACTGGTATGCCTAATATTACAGCCAAGTCAGCCCTGTTTTTCAATACAAAAAATGGCGATATACTTTATTCAAAAAATGCCAAAGAAAAATTACCGATTGCCTCTTTGACAAAAGTAATGACTGTTTTAATAGCCTTGGAACATAAAAACCTGGATGATAAATACTTAGTCTCAAGGCAGGCAACAGAGATGGAGCCGGATGAGATGATACTTCTTCCGGGTGAAACACTAACCTTAAGGGAGCTTTTATACGGTATATTTTTAGTTTCAGCTAATGACGCTGCAGAAGTTTTAGCAGAAGGCACTGTTATATCTCGAGACGAGTTTTTAAAATTAATGAATGAAAAGGCTATACAACTAGGTATGAAAGATACAAAGTTTGTTAATCCAACTGGTTTAGATGAGGACTCAGGTTCTTCATATTCTAGCACTTTTGACCTGGCTATTTTAACAAGACATATAATAAAAAATTATCCTGAAGTTGTTGAAATATCAAAAACAGAACATATTATCTTGCCCCTTACTGATACTCATCAGGACTATGAAATGTATTCAGGGATTAATTTACTGACAACTTATCCTGGGGTAGTAGGTTTTAAAACTGGTTTTACTCCTGAGGCAGGCTTGACATTAATAACTTTAGCTCGTAAAGATGGGCAGGAGATAATTGGAGTATTACTGGGATCTGATAATAGAAGAGAAGAAGCTAGAGAGCTGCTAGATTATAGCTTTGCAGAGCTTAAATAGATCTTGACTTTCTAAATTTTTATATATAAAATCCAACTTATGCAAGAAAGATTAACTGAAATAGCAGTAGAGATAGGCCAGACATTAAGTCAAATTGCTATGGATGAAGCTAGGCTAGATCAGCAGGAGAAAGAATTTGTAATTAATATTAAATCTACAATCTATGATAGAGCTAAGGAGCTGGCGAATTTAGGATGCTTCCCTTTTAAAAAGGTAGTTATCGAGGAGGGTGCAGCTGAGGCTAAGGAGATACGAGCTATAAACGTAACAGGCTATTGGGATGATGAAAACCAGGATCTCGTTATTCTGCCTGATGGCGAACTAATTCTTTGTACATCAACTTATTTGAAACAAGAAGGTCAAGAAGAAAGGGAAGAAGTCCTCTATATGCTTGATAACAAACAAGTTGAAGACGGGTGCATTATAAGACATTATGATGTAATTATCAGTGCATTAAGAGGGGCAGCAGTTGAAGCTATTCATACAGGTAAAGTAACATTCCCACTAAGATAAAAGTTTCCAATCCCGGATTGTAGGTTCAAACTTCATCAATATCAATGAGCTGGTGTTTAATCATTTCTAACGTTTGACCATAATCTGCTTGGTCCAAAACAAATTTTTCGTAATCTTTTGGAGCTTTAA
>Ga0209542_10014652_pt1 | contig 13312 bp, 14 predicted proteins | sample RifCSPhighO2_01_FD_184028 | JGI IMG/M metagenome (GOLD analysis project Ga0209542, IMG submission 184028) | Soil microbial communities from Rifle, Colorado - Rifle CSP2_plank highO2_0.1 (SPAdes) (version 2) | ecosystem: Environmental > Terrestrial > Deep subsurface > Rock core/Sediment ... | reverse complement strand
GCCGAAAACAAAACCACAATAATGTTGAATAAGATTACCAAAAAATCCATAATGTTGTAAAAATATCATCTTTTTGGTATTATGTAAACGATAAATTTCTGGCATTAAGTTTCTGGAATTTATAACACTAACTACCAGATTGCTTTTGCTAGATGCTGATTAAGTGACACGTTGTCCAAAATGTAACAAAAAACCAGTTATGGCTAACAAGCGCAAACTTTTGCGCGGTCATTATAATCCTGTAAATCACTACCGCAAATATCCCAATCTCCAATGGGCTAAGATTGACGGCAAGCGCGTGCGCATCTGCACCTCGTGCATCAAAACACTCGCCAAAATCTAGATGAAACATACAATAGAGACCCGGGGCTTTGGTCTAAGCGAAGAAGAGGTCAAGGCTCACGAGTTACTGAGAAAAGACAGAAAGGCCATGGACATAATGGCTGTTTTTGGTGGACGATATGGGGAGGCAAACATTAAAAATGACCTCGAATATGTAAGAGGCAGAAAGGCAATCTTTGGAAAAGAAAACATCCCTGGAGAGGAGCAATCAAAAAAGTTAGCTGAACTTTTTGAAATGCTTTTCGCAAAGCTCACAGAACTTGAAAACTGGTTAGGCGAGGATGCTTTTATTATGGAGACTTCCGAATATGACGATATATACGCTGGTATTGATATGGTTGTAGAAATTCTTAGAGATGGCGCTTTTTCTCACCTAGGACTCGCCATAGATGTTACATTTAGTGTTGACAAAATTGATAAAAAACTCAAAAGAATAAAAGATGAAATTGTTAACGGGGAGCTCCCCACAGTCAGATACTTTGTTTCAGAGCAAGGAGACTTCAAGGGCGAGCTCAGCAATGTACCTCGAGTTGTGGTTGCCGTTGATAGAAAGACGCTTAGAGAATTGGCTTCCTCATGGCTAGATATAGATTTCTTGAGAAAGAGATTATTTCAAGCGCAAGACCAAAAAACCAAGGACCAATTGAAAACTAGGTTAAGAGAAATTCAGTCAAAACTAGCTAATCATCCCCTACAAATAGAGGTGCTTGATCAAATAGAAATACAACTTAAAACTTTCGCAACCTATGCATCAAGAGAGGCTCAAATTAAAAAAAGTGAAAAATTCACAAACATACTCTCAATAGTCAGAGGTATCAGATCTGGCAAAAAAGAATTAGAAAAAACCCCACAGGCTAAAACATGGCCCAGAGATTCTCTTGCCAATTTAGAAAACGCACTTGACCGAACCTTCCCCTCTGCTATAGAAAACTAAAACTTTCGGGCTATAGTGTATCGGTAACACGCGTGCATGGGGTGCATGAAACGGTGGGTTCGACTCCCACTAGCCCGACATGCTAACAACAGTACATCTTTTAACTGGTGCAGCGCTTGGCAAGCTCACGGGCAATTGGCTTGGAGCAACAGTATTGAGCTATGCACTTCACCATCTTCTAGATTCGATACCTCATTTTAACCCTAGCCCCGTAAAGGGTTACCTCGAGGGACACATAAAAGGCGCTGATATCCGCGACCTGTTTTTAAAATCCTTAGAACCAGTCCTCGCCATAATTGGGACTCTCTATCTAATTTTCTGGAACCCGAGTGAAATAAGGATCTACATGATTTTTGGGGCTATTTTTAGCTGGTTGCCCGATCTTTTTGTATTCATTGACTGGAAATTCAACAAACCATGGGTTAAATTTTTTACAAAAATAGAAAAACGATTCCACAGACACACAAGATTCCTACCCGGTGTTATCTCTCAAATCTTGATATCGGCTTTAGCTCTGTTTATACTACTAAAATAAAATCGCCTCATCGGCGGATTTTATTTTATATATTCTTTTATAAAAATCTACCTTGCACTAGAAACTACACTTTTCTTAAGAGTAGGTTCTTCGTCAATTCTTCTTTGAAATTCCTGATTCAACCCATTCAAAAATGATTCAATTACAATTTTAAGTTTAGCCGGATCAGAAAACATAATCCCTGGCTGTTCCCTGTCATTAGTGTCAACCGATAGAAACTCAACAGGATTTGAAGTCTCACCAGATCCTTCTGAAAACTTGATGACTCCGAGCCTCTTGCCATCTTTCGATATAACAAAACGTGTTGGCTTTATTAACCTATCTACAGCAAACTCAAATCTTTCTTCATTCAAAGCATCATCAAGAGCATCTCTGATTATACCCAGCTTAATATCACGGTCACCGACTTCAGCTTCTAGAATTGCGGAATCCACTTTTTTAATTTCTTCGTGTACCATATTTATAGTAGTTCACTTACTTCTTTTAGCTCATCCCAAATCCCTTCAATCATATCATAGCTCTTAGCTTGTTCAAGAGTTACCCAAGCATACTCCGTCAAATCCCTACAAAGATTCACATCCCCACTTTTGTATTTAGCCCAATATGAAAGGGTAACCACCGGATAGCCATCAGGTCTGACAAAAACAAGATCACAAAGATATTGTGGTTTCTCTATCTCAAGACCAACCTCTTCTTTTACCTCTTTTCTCAGAACCCAATCGACAACATTGTACCACTGTGGGTAACCCGTCTTAAACGGCAACTTGCTATATTCATGATGCACAAGTTTACCGCCAGGCACGGTCCACTTATTTGGAAAAGCTTTTTCATGCGGAGCACGTTTTGCAATTAAAAACTCCGGCGTTTTTATGGTTCGGCCTGGTTCGACTCCGCTCACCATAAATTGCTCACCACCAGAAACCTCTCGGTTTCTGGCAACAATCGCTGTTGCCACAACGAAATGTAAACGTGGGTCTAATTTGTTTTCTTCCTTAGTTTCCAATTTTTTATAAATTTAATGCTTTTGAAATTTGTTTTATCAAAGACACCGCAACTGCCGCTGGTAACAAACTATAAACATCCTCTCCTTTGTGATCTTTAACTGTCCATGGTTCTTCTACCACTTTAACCGTTCCGAAACTCTCCTCATATCTATATGCTGGTGTAATTTCATAATCATCAACATTCTGAGCAGCAGATGAAGCTGGAACAGAGTTGCGCAGAAGAATCTTGGGAACCCCGTTCAAACCCAGAAGCGCCTCCATGACCTTATCATCTGCTTCTATCCTACCTCTGATTGCTTCTATCCCAAGCTCGTCTCCCTCTTTTGGAATCATGACCGCACCGCCACAAGTCACATCGTCACAGACTAGAAAAAACTTTCCAGTTTTATTATCGTAACCGACTTTTTTGGTTCTAAGTAATTTAAGGTTGCGTGGTGTATGACACTTAGGACAAATGACTCGGTATTTCATTCTTTCGTCAATAACAGCATCTGGGACATCGATAAAAGCCAAGAAATCTGGATCATCGCGATAACCCATTATCGAACGGAGGTATAAGGAATAAGAAACCTGGTCAAGACTTCTTGGAAAACCATCAACAAAAACCGCCTTGCGTCCTACTTTTTGTATTTCTCTTTCAACTAGGGCAAGGATTGCTTCTGTAGGCAGAAGTGTTTTGGTATCGCGACCAAGGATTACATTAACCACCTGATCTACATCCAAAAAACCTCTGTATCTTTTTTTCAAAAAATCGACAAGCTCAGTTTTCTTACTTGAATCTTCAAGTTCCTGGTGAGCACTACGCACAACATCTCCTATTGATATGTGGGCCACTCTATCTGCACCAACCGCTTCCATAAAAAGCTTGGTATAAGTTCCCTTACCTGAGTTTTTGCGGCCAAGCAAAATACCTACAAATGTTCCCTTCTGAAGATAGTTCTTTATTTTTTCTATTTCCGGACCGGCCTTATGCTCAAAATATTTATGTCGTTCAATGGGATCCTCTAAAGCAAAGCGGCCGTCTCCAGTTCTAGTTTTAAAAATTGGAAAATCCATAATATTAGCGTTCCGTTTCTATTTTATAATTTAAACCATCAAGAACAAGTTCAATGACTCCGTTGATATCGTTCCTATAATATTTTATATCACGTTCGTTAAACCTCTGCAAAACCGATGGGTGTGGATGACCATAACGGTTATCGGCTCCAACCTGCACAAAGGCAACCTCAGGACTTGCAGCATCAAGTAACTCATTCGTACTTGATGTTTTGGAACCATGATGTGGAACTTTCAAAAAATCTGCATCCATATCAATCCCTCGGATAGCAAGCTCCTTCTCAACTTTTGCCTCTGTATCCCCGGTAAACAATATAGAATTTTCTCCATAAACCAGCCTACTTATTATGGAATTATTATTTGTAGCTGACTGTTCTTTTTCCCTATTCAAAGGATAGATAATTTCCAGATTAACCCCACTTCCCAAATCCACTCTTTGCCCATATTCAGCCTGTAAAACAAGTGCTTCCTTTTTTAAATTATTCCACTTACGATAAACTGCCGAATCATGACTATCTAAAAAGTTCTCAATTATATTGTTGACCTGGTAACGCTCCAATACCTCTATCATGCCGTTTATATGATCGGCATCAGGATGAGTTAAAATAACCAACTCTATCGTCCTGTCGCTTATTGGCATTAACCTGCTTAATTCTTCTATGACCTTACCGTCAGGGCCACCATCGATTAATATTTGATTACCATTAAACTCAATGAGCTGCGAATCACCCTGGCCAACATCAAGAAAATAAACATGCACCAAACCGTCACCACTAGTAACCGCGACAGCAGAATGCCAACTGAAAATTGCAACACAAATAAGAATAGCTAATAAGTACCACTCGGCTTTAGAAACTTTTTTTAATTTTACAGAGGCCGAATCCATCGCTAAATAGGCTATAATTTACTGAACACAAAATCAAATAGTTTGACAAATACAACCCGACAGATATCTTAAAATAAGGCTATGACCAGAGAGGTTCAAAGGTAAATTAAATGCAGCCAAACCAGAAAACTAGTAATTGCCTTGATCCAAAAGCTAGATGGACAAGTTGTGTTGTGTGCAAAAAACCTATCAAAACTTGCCGAGGCAAGCTTGGAGAAATTAACACTTCCAAATGCTCCGAACATCCGGAACAAAGACAAATTATTGGAGGCAGCTGGGTGTGCAGCCATATATGCCTGGGACTCACGACCAGGAATTACTCAAAAAATAAGAAAGAACAAACAAAAGACATTCAATAAATCAAAAACCGAGTTTATCTCGGTTTAATTTTTTTATTAATTTAGAGAAGTTCTAATACATATCTCTTAGCTGAGGTTGAATAACCACCCAATATCGCATCTAGCGCTGCGCTAAATGAGCTGGTTGGGTAGGTAGTCATAAATCGAAGAATCAGAGTAGGGGCCATACCTGCAATCCTGGTTAAATTTTCGGCAATCATAATTTCTATCATTTTTTGCCTCATAGAAATACTATTTACATTCGAAATTGATTCCATTTTAGAAACTATTTCAGAGCGCTCACGGGTAGATGTTTTCTCCAAAATCAAGTCAGCTGCCATCAACACCAAATCGAATCCATGTTCCAAGTTTTTCTGGTTTGCAGAGTTTCTGTTTAGGAGTGACGCTATGGTAGCTGCAGCTTGGTAATCAAGACCAATTAATATCTTCCTGTTTTTTATAAATTGTTGGCTAAAATCATTAAATTTATCGAGCTCTTCGTCTCTAACCAACTCTATCGTAAGACCGCCTGAATCTATTAAACTCTTCAGATTCTTGACATAATTTGGTCTAGGAAAAAAGGCTATTCTTTGAGCAACAAAAGTCCTGAAATTAGTATTCAATACTGCCAATTCCTCATTGCTTATTTTGATTTTACTGTCTTGCTGAACTGAATCGACTTGAGCAAAGCCAAGGACTGATAACAACAAGGTGCCAATCATCAGACGCATAATATTTTAGTCTCTCAATTTTAAGTTGCTGATATGAAAATTATTATAAAAATCGGACAGAGTCAAACATTGAGACCCGAGTCCTTCTCTTTGGCCAACTCTGGCATACCCAGGTTGATAAGATTTGAGTTGTATTTTGAAATTATTGTTCTCTCAATTGAATTAGGATGAAACTCCAATTGTTGGTCACCAAATACCACCCTTCCACCTGGTTGTTTGGTCAGTGGGTTGGACTCTATTCTCCGATACTGGAAACTCCTGGCCCATAGTTCCAGCATATCTCCAAGCCTTGTATTAAAGATCCTCTCGCTCAAATCTTTTAATCTGTTCATCCATCTGTTCCTGAGTTTTTTTGGGATATCGATATTCCACTGATAAACAAAATCAAGGACCCAAGCATTAGCCTTTTTAAAATCCTCCACCAATGTATTTCTCCTTACGTACAAGGGCACTAAATTGCTGTATGTTTGCGCATTATAGATACTCATAAAAGGAATCTTCAAAGAATCATCGCCTATATAATGGTTGAGGCAAATCTTATCAGGAGCAATCCTATCGGATCCCTTGCGACGCATTCCCATAAGATTAGTGATCAAAATCATCATTGTTCTGGCCAGCCACATGCGGCCATGCCTGACAATCACCAAAACATCCAAATCGCTTAGTTCATCTGTATTCTTAATTGCCAGAGAACCAGATGCAAAAATTCCTTCGATGTAAGGAATTGCTCCCATAATTTTGATTGCTTTATTTATTTTTTTAAATTTGGCTTCTGCATTTTTTTCTCTTTTTTTCTTTAACGCAATATTATATCCCCTGCCAAATAAATAGTAATTGCTTCCATCAACACAAACGCGACCATCTGAAACCATTTTTGCCAACTCCCTTTTTACTTCTTCCAAGCCTCTATAGGCCGCCTCATCAACAAAATTCAAATGCTTAAAATTAACCAGACTGCGACAAACCTCAACAGCATCAATAGGTCTGTCAAAAACATCAAAATAGGCCAGAGTCGCCAAGATATTTTTGCTCAAATTATTCATAAAATTATACAATAGCACATAACTCCCCCAAAGCGAGCCCAGACATAATTGACACTCCTATATACGAAGTCTATGATTGTGCCAGCTTTGATCGTTAACAAAAGGTATCAAATGACCCAACTATTCGCTAAAAAGAAAGTAGAAATCAAGGATGAAGAGGCTGAAGATTTTAGATTAAAATTAAAAAATGTGGGAGAAGAAGTACACAGAGAGGTAATAGGTCTAGAAACATCAATTGAAGCGCTCCTGGTAGCTCTCATAGCGGGAGAAAGCCGTCGGGGTCATGTTTTGTTTGAGGCCGCTCCCGGCAGAGGTAAAACCCTACTTGTAAATACGATAGCTGATGTACTTAACCTAAAGCGATCGAGAGTTCAAGGAACTCCAGATCAAGAGCCCATGGATTTCCTGTATACACACCAGATCGTTGGCAAAAGTATAAGTGAGATATTATTCACAGAAGGACCAGTGTTCACTAATATTTTGTTAGCCGACGAGCTTAATCGAGTACCACCCAAATCTCAATCCGCTCTTCTTGAACCAATGGAAGAAGCTTCCGTAACGTTTGAGGGTCAAAAAAGACCATTGCCCCACTTCCACTTATTCGCGACTCAAAACCCAATAGAAACTGCCGGAACATATGGAATTGCCGAAGCCCTAATGGACAGGTTCATGTTCAAAATTTTGGTAGAGTTTCCCACCCAAGAAAATTTAAGCAGAATAATTGCGCGAGACCAAAGACCAAAAGAACTAGCAAAAATACTTAATCTTGAAGAACTAATAAGGTGGAGCAAGTTAATCTATGACAATTATGTATTACCCCTTACCCCACAATCAGCAATAGTGGAGTACATATCAAGTATTCTATTTGCCGCATACCAACATCCAGCCAAATTAGGCGGCATCCGAGGAGACGCACCTTCAGTAAGACCCGGCGAAGATCTCAAAATCGTCTCAGGAATAAGTGCCTTTATTGAAGGCCGAGATAGACCGACACAACATGATGTAAAAAAATGGGTAAAACCAGTACTTCGTGGACGTTATCCCATAAGTAAACATGCCGCGCAGGATCTTGGCATTAAGGGTGACCACATAAATACTATCACAGACAACGTCATACAAGACATTCTAGACAAAACTCCTTTTATAAAGACAACCTAGGATTGGCAGCAAAATGTACGACGAACAACTAAGAATTGTTTTATCGCAAAAAATACGAGGACTACTTCTAGGTGATTATATAAGCCTTCAATTAAGCGCTCATGGTTCTGATCTTGAGGAAAAAAGAAAGTTCCGCCTTGGGGATGACCCTCATTCAATAGATCCGTTAGTTACATTCAAGAATGTCGACAGAATACCACGTGTGGTAATTAAGAGGATGGAAAAGGCAGCTAATATAATATTCCTAATCGACTGCTCGCCATCCACCAGATTTCATGCCTTAGGCACAGAAAAATATTACTATTCTTTGAGTTTTGTAGAAAATATAACTCTAGCCTGCCAAGGTAGAGGGAATCGTTTCAGATTTATATCATGCGACCAAAAAGTTCGCCTAGACAGCGGTTTCGTGACATCGGCGCAATCAGTGGAAGAAGTCCTAAGCGAACTCCACTCAATAAAAAGCATCGACGTTACACAAACAAATCTAAATCATGCATTTAAAAAAATACGAGACGAGGATTTGACCCTCAAACCTGACGCTTCTAGTATAATATTTGTTTTATCCGATTTCCTGTTTGAGCCTAATTTCATTCCAGAACTCACCAAACTAACAGAGTTTAGTGACAGTATGTTAGTTCAGATCTTGGATCCTATTGAGATGAACCTTCCCAAAATAAAGCTCGGATTCCTAAAATTACGCGACATGGAAAGCGGCAAAACATTCATAGCGAAAGGTAGCTCTAATCCACTTGACACTGTCCTAGCATCTCTGAAAAGATACCAAATAGACCTGCTTACGATATCTTCTAAGGACACTATGCGGGAGAACCTTGAAAAATTAATAATAAAATTTGAAGAAAAGGAGGCTTAATAATGTTACGCAACACGACCAGATCAATCCTGTTGCTGGCCGCGTTGTGCTTAGTCGCACCCGGCCAAAACACAGAACCAGAAAAACCTAAACCACAAGAGGAGCCGGTAATAATAGAGAGCAATATATCCAACCCTGTTTTTGTCGATGGACAGAACATCGCTATTCAACATTCCATACTAGTAAGAAACGGGGTTGTCCTTAACCTTGAGGGTCTCAAAAATGGCGGTGAATTTTTCAAAATACAAGAATTCTCGCAAACAAAACCTATCCCGTCCCAAGAGGAGGGAAAGAAAAATTATAATCAGATCAGTGTGCTTACATTATTTTATTCGGACACATCTCTGGTTTATGGGGAATATAAATTCTCTGATCTTAATCTTAGTTATGAGTACGACAAAATTGAGTTCACAAAAGACGAGGATGGCACTGATTTAATATATTCTCACAGAGTAACCGAAAAACAAACATTAAAGCCACTGACTGCCAAGAAACAGCCTCTGACATCAAGCTCCTCGATCGACAGAGATGTTGTATACATAAGCGAAGTAATAAAATATAGCTTAACAATATATCATGATAAGAAAACCGAAGTTTTAAACTCTGGTTCAACAGAAGTTCTGTCTAGATATAACTTAGACCCGAAAGAAATCGCAAAATTCCAGCTGGGCAACTTAGACAGACCAAATCTATCAAATTTATTCTTGTTTCAAACTGAAAAAATAGAACATGACAGAGGTCGCTTCAAGGAAATAGAATATGTTTATTTTATTCAACTACATGAAGTCGACCTAACAAAAATATACGAAATATCTCCTATAAACATATTGTTCGCTTATCGACACATGGAAATGGACGTTCTATCAATAAGCTCGACACCCAAATTAAAAATAAGAACCAACAGCATACTTATGCCGGATAGTGGCTTCAGGGGACTTAAACCTCAAATTAACGTGAACCAAAGAGAGTATGAAGTCTTTGGTCAACTGACTATAAAATTATCCAAAATTATTGCCATTTCAGCTTCGACAATCTTACTAGTATGCACAGTGATATCAGCATGGCGGCTGTGTCTACGGGTTAGAAAAACAGGTCCAGGTATTTACCTATCTCAGATCTTAATGAATATGAAACGAAGGATAAATCAATCTAGGATACTTTCCCATCTAAGATTAGATTCTACACTTAAGGAATTTCAATACAGACCGGATCAAATAAATCTAAGAAAACTGATAACTGCAATGAGGTCGCACATCTCGAGCATGATTGGCATCGATCAAACGATGTCTTTGGCACTAAGTACCCAAGAATTTCGTAGCTTACTGTCTAGAAAAGGATGCCAGCCAGGCACTGTTATTCCTATAGAATTTGCAGAAAACCTACTTGACGATGGCATAACACAATCCGACATAGGAAGAGTGATTGTTATGATAGGTGATATGAAAAAAACTTTTGGAATTTGGCAGTATTTGCGAATAAGGAGGTAGACTATGGAAATCAGGCATCCTGAATACATGTTATTCGGCCTAGCTCTGTTGGTCTTCCTCCTTTTTTTATCCGCAAAGATAAGAAGGAAGAAGGCGCTGGGATATTCAAGCTCATATTCAGTCAAAAATGTATCTTTTTTTTGGAGATTGATCGATTCAATCCCAGAAATATTATTTGTGATGATATTCTCTTGTCTTCTTGTTGCCTTAGCGGCACCCTTTAAAAGAGAGCTCCGAACAGTTCAGACAATTGAAGGAAGAGTTCTGGTCCCATGCATTGATGTCTCCGGTAGCATGAGTTCAACGACTGCGGGAGGCAAGGTAAAACTGGACGTTATAAAAGAGATTCTTGAAGAATTCATCCAATCCAGAATTGAGGAGGACGCAATTGGTCTTACAGCTTTTTCTGGTGGTGGTGATGGCTGGGGAGCTGGAGTTATTCAATACCCAACAATAGACAAGGATCTTGCCAGGAAAGCTTCAAACAGAATAGTTTCTCAACTTTTTGGAGGCTCCACCGCTATTGGCGAAGGAATATTTGTATCCATAATATCCATACTCGAAGAAAGCTGGAACAAAAAACTTTCCGATGAAGTTGGTAACAATAATGCTCCTGCGGAATTTGATATGCTCAGGTTGTGGAATGCGACCAACGCACTAAACATACCGTTCGAAGAGCTTTTGCAGTTTGCGCAGACACAGCAAGGTGAAGATGGACAGACTTATCCATTCATTTGGGCAGATGTTTCATCAGCTCCAGATGATGAGTTTGTTATTTCAGAGGCAGTCAGACTGACACCACCAGAGCAAAATAAAAACAAAAGTATAATTCTATTTTCGGACGGAGATTCCAACACCGGAATGGATCCTCTTAAAGCAATCTGGCTAGCACAAAGGCTCGGAATTAAGATCTATTACATAGAGGTCGTGGCCGCCGGAACACAGTTGGACGATAACAAACGGCGTCTTATCTTAGCTATAAAATCCACTGGCGGAGAGTACTTCAGAGGCGAGAGTTATGAAGATGTTAGAAAATTCTTTAACGAAATAAGCAAGATCGAAAAAAACACCATATACCCAAAAAACATTTACACCGAGGAAGAATCCTATGAGTTTTTTGCCAAGATAGCGGGATTGCTGATTATAATTCTAATTATTGTAGAGATTATTTTTATAAAAAACTAAAAGGAGGATGTCAAATGAAAATGAGTGTCATGCTTTCAATATTACTACTGCTTGTGGCATCAGTAATATTCTATCAAGGTTATATATATTCAGAATATAACAACGTAATTATCGAGATCGATACTCTTGAATCACAAAATATTTCAGAGAAAAAAATAAAAATAATCGATGACTTCAGATCTAATAGATGGTTCTGGCCATTACAAAAATATCCCTCACTAGACATACTGGGGATAAACAAGAGGTTGGATTACAACAAGGCAATTGCTCTTGCAAATGTAGGCAAGCTTGATGAGGCACACAGGCTATTCGACAATTCCGGCAAATCTCACGATACTAAACTTGCGGCTGATTCTCTTTACAGCCAGGGCAACATAGCCCTCTACCAAGGCAATCTAAAACTAGCTCAAAAAAAATGGCAACAAGCATTGGAAAAATACGGAACTGATTTCGATAGCCACGTAAATCTAGAACTTGTGAACCAAAGAATCTCTCAATCCAAAGCACTCGCCGTCTCAATTCAGGCGATATTAAACCATCGCCGCTCAAAAGACCTCGGCACTCCGCTTCGGCAATTTAATTCCAAAAAGGGTCCGATTAAACCATAGGAGGGGGTCATGGACTTTTATCAGTTAGGCCTAGAAGATATATCCAAAATAGTTTTTTTACATCCAGAATATACCTACCCCACAATAGGCGCTTCAATTTTGGCACTACTCCTATATTTACTGCTCTCAATGCGTGTTATGAGAATATATAAAATATTTGGGGGCATTAAACACTGCAATGCAATATCTCGGGGTGCAGGAATATTCGGGATATCCCTAGCATCCTTATTAGTAAAGAGTATTTTTATGTCTCTGATCACATTACTCATCGGTCTGATTATAATGACTCCTCGGATAAGTGACAGAACATCGATAAATGAATACAGACCAACTGAGATACAAATAGCCTTTGATTTCACAGTAAGCATGCTCGCCGAAGACCAGGGCAAACAAAGGCTTGAAATGACCAAAGAAATAATAACCGACCTTCTAAACCGTCTAAGAAGAGAAGGTCAAAAAGACAAGGTTGGACTGCTTCTTTTTTCAGACATTGCCATACCCCTAGTGGCCACCCCCACAAAAGATTATGAATTATTAGAAAGGGAGCTTAGAAAATCTTCCGAAGAACGCTTAAGAACAACGACCTTAGAACACGGGAGTAACGTTTGGGATCCTGTTACCTGGGGCATTAAAGGATTCGATAACCAAAGTGATTTTGATAAAATTCTTATAATAATAGGCGATGGCGAACAAACCGTAGACATAGAACACTCAGACGCAACCAGACAGGAAGCACTTGAGATACGGAGCCAAGAGCCGAATGTAAAAATTTTCATTGTAAGTCTTGGGAGTCAGTCTGGAGAACAGTTGATACCTAAAGAAAAAGATCAAAACGGAAATACTATTGAATATTTCGTACAAAAAGAAGGACCGGATTCAGGATCATTGATATTAACCAAGCCCGACCCGGTATTCATGAGAGACGCCGCTGATATTTTAAACGGAGTCTATATACAAACAACTACCGGTCAAGAAGCTGCCGACGCCATAGACCAGGTACTGGACAAGGAAAGAATAATAATTGGTCAAAAAGAAGATATTAACTACCGAGACATAACACCATTTTTTATTCTTGGACTGTTACTGCTTTTGTTACCTATACCATTCATAAAACTCTGATGATTTAAAATTTTA
>Ga0209542_10014651_pt1 | contig 13312 bp, 12 predicted proteins | sample RifCSPhighO2_01_FD_184028 | JGI IMG/M metagenome (GOLD analysis project Ga0209542, IMG submission 184028) | Soil microbial communities from Rifle, Colorado - Rifle CSP2_plank highO2_0.1 (SPAdes) (version 2) | ecosystem: Environmental > Terrestrial > Deep subsurface > Rock core/Sediment ... | reverse complement strand
ACTAAATCTAATTCCATTAAATTCTCTTCCACCTTTAAGACTTTTTTCTAATTCTCTTACATCTAAAGGTGCACTTAATCCTTTTGCTTCTAAATCCTGTGAAACATAAACTCCTTTGTTTGTCCAACCATTTCTATTAAAAACCCATAACCATCTATTTTTCATTATTTCTCTAACACTTTCAAATTCTGGTTCTGATGTAACTTCTTCATCACAATAAGCAGAATGAATTAAAGGAGCTGTATAATCTCCAGTTGGCACTAATAATCTTTGTTTTAATATTTCACTTCCGACTTCTTTGTAAGTGCTTGGTCCAAATTGAGGATAAATATAAACAAGCTCTCCGTTATTATAAGGAACTATTAAATTTGTTTGTGCTCTCTCAATTCTTGCATTTCTTTTTTCTGTTGTGGTTTCCATAATTTATTTAGAAAATGAATATTTATAAACTTTTCTATATTGTTACTTTTAAGAAAGAGTGACAAAATATTTAAATAAAAAATAAAAATTATCTATCGAATCTTCTTTGCCTATATTTTAAAAGTTCTTCTTCAGCACTCAATTTTAAACCCTCTCTTCTCTTCAACATTCTATGACTTTCTTTGCGAAAATTATGAAAGTTAGAAGCATTATAAGAACTAATCATCGACATACTACATAAAAACATTTAAAGTTTATATCTTTTACCATAAAATGATCGATTTCTCAGATATCAAATCAGAGCTGAAAGCATTAAACACAAAAAGAAAAATCAAATTCTCAGGTTCTTCACCACCGGAAATTTTCGTCGGTAAACATGATTATCCTAACATTTATTCAGGTATTTTATCCCCTATGGAATATGGAGACACGGAAAAATTCTCATCGCCAGAACGCTGGTATGAATCAAAAAAATCAATTGAAGAAATTACTTCCTATCGTCATAAGTTAATTTATTCAAGATTCAAATCAAAAGTTAAAGATGTAAGAAAATCAAACCAATTACTTAGCGCACTAAATCAAGTCTCAATGGCAAAAAAATCTGTCAGCGCAGAGTTCACCTTAAGCAAACCAGCTCGTTTTAAAATGATAAAAGAAAACTCTGTCCCATTTATTGGAAATCCTGCTCCTTTAGAAAAAATAAAAATTGAGGAAAATCCAAAAATAGAGAAAAAAGTTGATTATATTGTGTCCGAAGAAAAATTAAAAGCGTCAGAAGGAATTCAAAACCTTTATCAGGCAGGAATAGAAAATTCAAATATTATAAAAATTCTCTCTGCAGGGTTATTAGGATTAAAAACTCAAAGAAAATTAGTCCCGACACGCTGGGCTATCACTGCAACCGACGATATAATTTCCAAAGCGCAACTGTCAAAAATAAGAAACTTCAAAGAAATAAATGAAATACTTTCTTTCCACGGAGAATATTTAGGAAATCATTATGAAATCCTATTATTACCTGACAAATGGTCTTTTGAAATAATTGAAATTTCACAAAAATCAAAAAAGGTCTGGCATGATTATGAAGGTTTTTTCTCGAGGAAAAATTACGCAGATAATGTAACCGGAGGATATTACGCAGCAAGAATTGGCATTAGTGAATATCTTTTAAGAAAACAAAAACAAGCGACAGCAATAATATTTAGAGAGGTGCGTCCAGAATACAATGTCCCATTAGGAGTTGGAATTTTAAGAGAACTTGTTCGAGATATTACTTCAAAAGAACCTTCAAAATTCTCGTCGGTAAATGAAGCATTGGAAGAAATATCAACAAGATTAAACCTAAACATAAACGAATTCAAAAACAAATCTATTTTATTAAAAGAATTTGGTAAACAAAAAAAATTAACTGATTGGTTCATCCAATATAAACAATCAAAAAAGCCTCTATAATCGCTGCTAAAACTAAAAGAGGAACAATTATAAAAATAAACGCACGAATAGAATCTTTTAATAAAATTTTAAATTCTTTTTTAAAATTCTTTTTTAAAATAAATCCTGCGAATTTAATTCCAAGAGCAAAAGATAAAATAATTGCAGGGATTTCAAAAATACCATGAGGTAATAATCTCCAAAGAGAAAACAATCCGACTTCTTTAGTAACTATCGAGGAAATTAAACCAATTACTAATCCATTTGAAATTAATAAAAAGATTGGAATAACTCCTAACAAAAATCCGCTAAATAAGGAAATTAAAGCGATAGAAGTATTGTTGAAAAAAATAAACGCCCACATTTCAACAAAACCCTTACCGGCAGTTTCTTCCATAAGTTCTTCAACCCAAATTTTAACCTGTTCTAATAAAGGGTCAAGCAATTCAGGTGGAGCTAAATATGGAAAAGAAAAACCTATCAAAAATAACAAAACAAAAATTCCTGAAACGACTGTGATGTAATTCTTACTTTTTTTAATATATCTCCAAGCTAATTCAGTTTCCTGTTGAAAATAATTTTCTTTTTTCTTTTTCGTTCTTACCATTTATCGTATCATTCTATTTAATCGTGCAACTTTATTTGAATATTTACTTCTCAAGTAAAAACCATAAATAACTCCTAACAAAAATCCTCCAAAATGTGCAGTATTACCAACGGGAAGTCCAGTTCCTGCACTCACCAACCACGTCGCAAAAAGCACTAATGGAATCATAATATACGCCGAAAGTGAAAAAAACGGAAAGAAAATAATCGTAAATTTTAATTTAGGAAGTAAAATCATAAATAATCCTGCAATCGCAAATATTGCTCCGCTAGCACCAACACCGGCAATATCTGGACTTCCAAAAATTCTCGCGCCTAATTCAGTATTTCCAAAAAATCCTGCAAGAAGAACAAACACAATTCCGGCAAACAATCCTGATAGAAGGTAAAACCAAAAAAATCTTTTCCTGCCGAGAATTTGTTCACAAAAACTTCCAAGTGAAAAAAGCACAAACATATTAACTGCTAAATGAAAAAATCCTCCGTGCATAAACATACTTGTCAAAAAAGTCCAAAAATATTTCCCTTGCAAAATATCACTCGGCTTTAAGGCAATATATTTTACATTGTTATCATCGATTAACCAAAAACCAGCACCAATAATAAAAAAAACAATATTAATTAAAATTAACCAAGTCGTAACACTCCAAGAACTAAAAAATGAATATTTCTTTTTCAAATTTCGACGAGTATAACCTCTTAAATTATTTTGCATATTTATCACTTCTTCTTAACTTTTTTCTTAGTTAATTTTTTATTTGGCTTTTTCTTAACATTTTTCTTAGTTACTTTCTTCTTAATTTCTTTTTTACCAACAATTTTTTTCTTAATCCCTTTATTTTTTGCTAATTTAACCAATTTATTAACTGCTCTTTTTTCAGCTCTTTTCTTAGCTTTTTCAATTTCTAATTTTTTATTTTCAGTTTCGAATCTCTTAAGTTTTTTAGATTCAAGAATTTCCAATTCAAAATCCACATCGACCAATTTACGTCTCAATTTATTTACCTGATTAGTTATATCATTAACAAGATGTTTATTTTCACTTAGTTCATAAATTTCTCCACATTCCAAACAAGTAAAATCATGAGATAAAGCAGTTTCTTCCGTAACTTCAACACCGCAAACCTTACACTTGTAAAAACTTTTTTTTATTCGACTATCTAATTGATGTTCTAATCTTTCCATATCTCGAAGAATATTTTTCTTTAATAAAATTAAAGCTTTGTCTACATTAAAAGTCCAAAAATAAGTATACCATCCTTTCTTCTTATCTTTTTTTCTAACACTTGAGACAAGACCCTCATCAGAAAGTTTATACAAAACATTTCGCGTTTGATTTATTGTAAGGTCTAATTTTTTAGCGATTAAAAATTCGTTAACATTTTGTTTACCATATAATAAATCAACAACTACAGAACTATTTTTTCCACCAACTTCTCCGACGATATCTTTTAAAAGATCGATATTAAATTCTTTGCTCTCTTGAGCTTTCTTTGTAGCCATAAGAATCATAAGGAAATGTTCATTTAAAAAAGTAATTACTATTATCGGACAAACAAAAAAGGTTTTTAAACTACAAAATACAATACATAATAGAGGTAAAATGGGATTTTTTTCTAAAACTAGTAAAAAAGAAGGGAAAGATAAAATAGATTCGCCTATGGAAAATGAATCGCCCAACCTGCCTTCTTTACCAGATTTACCAATAGAATATCCAGAGCGTTTTAATCAAAAACAAGAAAATTCTTCACTTCCAAGTCTTCCAAGTATGCCTAATTCCCGAATGGCTGATGAATTTAATAGGAACAATGTTAAAGATGCAGTAATTCACAACGAAAAACATTATGAACCTTCAAAAATGAATTTCCCTCCCAAAAATTTACCTCCAATAATGTCTTATCCTCCAAAACCAATACATAAACCAAGAACAATGGAAATGACTGAATGGGAAGAACCAAAAAAAATGACAAAACAAGCACAACCTCTTTTTATAAAATTAGAAACATTTGAAAAAGCAATTTCTTCATTTAATGAAATAAAATTAAAAGTAAGTGAAATCGAATCACTACTCAGAAATATTCGAGAAATTAAAAATAAAGAAGATAAAGAATTAAATGAATGGGAAAGGGAAATAGGACAAATAAAATCACAATTAGACCAAATCAATCAAGAAATTTTTGAAAATATTGAATAATCATGGTAAAAAAATCTTCTAAGAAAATAAATTCTAAACCTAAAAAAAATATTATCTACTCAAAAATTCCTTATGAAGAAGCTATATCTACAAAACGAGGAATATTGGAAATTGAAACGAGTTTATTAGAAATAATGCGGAACATTAAATCATATAAGGAATTAAGAAGAAGAGAATTAATGTGGAAAATTAAATTAAAAAGAAATTTAGGTGAAATCAAAGAAGAAATTTCAAACATATTACAAGAAGTTCCGAGAACACCAGGATTAAAAGAAATTGAAAGAGAACACCATGAAAAAAATCAAAAACATAAATCTCCAATAGGAATGGATATTGAATTAGAATTAGCGGAAATTCAAAAAAAGCTCGAAGAAATGAATAAAAATCAAGAATAAAATTTTAAAAATTATCAAATAACTAATTTTTTAAACACATCATCCTTAATTCTTTTATGAAAATTACAACACGAGAACAACTAATCAAATTGTATTTAGATTTTTTTAAATCAAAAAATCATAAAGTAATTCCTTCGAGCTCGCTTATTCCTTCAAATGACCCGACGGTATTATTCACAACTGCAGGAATGCACCCTTTAGTTCCTTATCTTATAGGACAAAAACATCCATTAGGAAAAAAACTTGTAAATGTTCAAAAATGTATCAGAACAGGAGATATAAACGAAGTAGGAGATGGAGTTCATCATACATTTTTTGAAATGTTAGGAAATTGGAGTTTAGGAGATTATTGGAAAAAAGAGACAATCGAATATAGTTTTGAATTTCTTACAAAAAATTTAGAAATTCCAAAAAAAGAAATTTCCATAACTTGTTTCAAAGGAGATAAAAATGCTCAACAAGATAATGAATCTTCAAAAATATGGGAAAATTTAGGAATAGAAAAATCAAAAATAAAATTCCTTGGAAAAGAAAATAACTGGTGGGGCCCAGCTGGAAAAACAGGACCTTGTGGACCTGACACTGAAATGTTCATAAATAATGTCGAAATATGGAACGATGTTTTCATGCAATATAATAAAAACATAGACGGAAAATATGAAGAATTAAAACAAAAAAATGTTGATACAGGTATGGGTGTTGAAAGAACGCTTGCAATAATAAACAGCTTTGAAGATAATTATCTAACAACTGCATGGCAACCCATAATAAAAAAAATTGAAGAAATTTCTGAAAAAAAATATGAAAAAAATAAAAAAGAAATGCGAATAATTGCCGATCATCTAAAAGCATCTACCTTTATTCTCGCGGAAAGTATTGAACCTGCTAATGTTGAACACGGATATGTTTTACGTAGATTAATACGAAGGGCAATAAGACATGGAAAAACATTAGGGATAGAAAATAATTTTACAAAAAAAATTTCGGAAATTGTAATTGAAATGTATAAAGATTATCCTGAATTAAAAACAAAAAAACATTTCATATTTGATCAAATTGAAAAAGAAGAAAACCGATTTAGAGAAGGACTTACTTCAGGATTAAAATATTTTAATAAAATATCTGAAGGTAAAAAAAATCTCTCTGGAAAAGATGCTTTTCTTTTATTTCAAAGTTATGGTTTCCCGATTGAAATGACAGAAGAACTTGCAAAAGAAAGAAAAATTAAAGTTGATTTAAGGGATTATGAAAAAGAATTAAAAAAACATCAGGAACTTTCTAGAACTGCAAGTGCTGGAAGATTCAAATCCGGTTTAGCAGATGATTCAGAAAAAACAACTCATTTACATACAGCAACTCATCTTTTGAATGAAGCATTACGACAAGTTTTGAAAGATAAAACTATAACTCAAAAAGGTTCAAATATAAATTCAGAAAGATTAAGATTTGATTTTAATTTTCCAAGAAAATTAACCGAAACTGAAATCACAAGAATTGAAGATTTAGTGAATGAAAAAATTAAAGAACATTTACAGGTTATAAGAGAAGAAATTACCTTGAAAAAAGCAATAGATTCGGGAGCACAGGCTGAATTTGGAGCAAAATATCCTGAAAGAGTTTCAATTTACACAATTGGAAATTTTTCAAAAGAAATTTGCACAGGTCCGCATGTAAAAAATACAAAAGAAATCGGAAAATTTAAAATATTAAAAGAAGAATCGTCAAGTGCTGGAATTAGAAGAATAAAAGCAACGGTTGAAGATTAAATTTCTAAAAAAGCGTCGTCAAGAGAAGTATGTAAAACTTCTTTAGAGAGTCGTTCATCCTCTTCATGAATTTTCATAATCCATTTATATTCAGAAGAATTCAAAAAAGGTTGAATATATTTTCCATCATACCACACATTAAACCTATTTCTTTGAGATTCAAATTTTCCTCTATAACCTCTACCTTCCTCTTTCATAAAGGATAAAAAGGCTTCATTAAAATTTGGATAATTATTGAAAACCATAAATGCAGAAAGCCAAATTTGTTGATGAAGATTTCTATGTTCCATACTTGGAATTTTGAATAAATTTGAATAATCAATCAATTGAATAATTCTACAATGATAAGCATCAACATTTTCCTTAGATTCTCGCGGAGTATCCTTTATAATTTTAGAAAAATCTTCTATACTCTCGGGAAAATTAAAATTCATTAATTATTAAAATATCGTCCTATTTAATTTTTTCCATTAATTCTAATAAAATCTATCACTCAACAAAATAAACAACATCATTAAATCTAACTTTTTCCAAAACTTTCAAACCAACATTCTGTCCAGCATCTACAGAATCAATATTCTTATGTTCAATTTGCATACTTTTTATGACTTGTTCAAAATCACTAGTTACTCCCTTAACATGAATTTTATCTCCAATTTTTATCTTTGAAGAAACTTTAATAACTGCAACAGAGGGTTTTTCAAAAAAATTAATCACTTTTCCAACCTCTTTTTTTATCATTTTCCTAAACTAAATTTTAATCAAAATAAATTAAATTTATCCATAACAAATACAGGAAAGCCCTTTTATAATTTTTCTTTATCTTCCTTAATCTCTTTCCAATGCTCTTCAATTTTTTCAAGAATTTTAAGGAAAAGAGGTTCATAATTATTTTTCCAAAAATTTAAAACATCGTCGATAAATTGAGCTTCTGCCTGTCTATTTTTTTTAATTCTAATTACTCCGCTTTTAGCAACAAAATAAGCTGCTCGCGACATTATTTTCATAATTTCTTTTCTATCCTTTTCATTCAGAGCTTTAGATTCATTAATACTAAACAGATTTTGAGGATTGGGCATTACTAAACCATGAAGGTAATTATCCCAACTAACCATTACATCAATTAATCTCGATCTAATTTGATTAGAGAGGTTATTGCTCACAAAACCCTTTTCCAAAACAGAGTCCTTAATAAAAAAATATTTATCTAATTCTTCAAGAGAAGATTTCAAACCAGATTCATTTTTCAGTTTATTAAATTCTATTTCCAGTTCCTTAAACAATTCTGTTTTAGTCATTATAATCAATTACCATAGTGGTTTAAAAAATCTTCTATTCCAAATAGATTCCAGCTCTCTCGGGCCTCGCTTTTTTTGATTTACCTTCTGGGTCATATTTATTTTTATCATTAACAGCAAAAACTTTAACATCCTTATCAAATTTCTTTGATAAAATTTTTGTATCAAAATTACTCAATTCATTAGGCATAACATAAATAAAAATTTTAGAAACCTCTTTATTTTCTTTTTCCTTAACCAAATTAATAACATAATTAATATCTTCAATTGTCTTTTCCAATGACTCCTCTGCCTTTAATAAATTCTCATCAACCTTTCCAGCTTTTGGCCAATCGCTTAAAGAAATCAATTTCTTATTTCCCAATTTTTCATAAAGCTCTTCGCAAATATGTGGACAAAAAACACTAAGTAATTTCAAAAAATCTTCCAGTGTTTTTTTTGTATTCTCTTCGCCAAAACTAGCAAACAACTGCCGAATTTTTATAGTAGCCAAATTATATTTAAAATTCTCTATATCATTAGTTACAAGTTCAATAGTCTTATTCAATTTACTATCTATTTTTTTATCAGAATTCTTAACAATTTTAACACTATCAAAATAATTTATAACTTGATTAATAAATTTAAAACTCCCTTTAATTCCAGAATCACTCCATTCTAAATCTTTATCTGGCGAAGCAATAGTCATTAAAAAAAATCTAGCTGTATCAATTCCATACTCTTTAGAAATATTTTCAGGTAAAACTACATTTCCTCGAGATTTACTCATAACAAAACCATCTGCCCCATGTAACATCCCTTGATTAAACAATCGTTTAAATGGTTCATCAAATTTCAAATATCCTAAATCCCTCAAAGCTTTCGTAAAAAACCTAGCATAAATTAAATGAAGAGTGGCGTGTTCAGCCCCACCAATATACTGGTCAACAGGCATCCAATAATTAACTTTCTTAGATTCAAAAGGAACTTTATCATTTTTATTATCGGTATATCTCAAATAATACCAAGAACTATCAAAAAAAGTATCCATTGTATCTGTTTCTCTTTTTGCTTTACCAGAACACTTCGGACATTTTGTCTCTTTCCAAGAATTTGCAGTTTCCAAAGGATTCCCTTTTCCAAAAACTACTTTTTCTGGAAGGTTAATAGGCAAATTTTTTTCAGGCACGGGAACAATACCACACTTATCACAATAAATAATTGGTATTGGCGTCCCCCAATATCTCTGACGAGAAATCAACCAATCTCTCAACTTATATTGAATTATTTTTTTACCTATTTTCTTAGATTCCAAATAATTACTAATTTCTTCTTTAGCTTTCTTAGATTCCAATCCATTAAACTTTTCTGAATTAATTAATTTTCCAAAATCCTCGTGAATGATTAAATCTGTATAAAAATTATTTTCTGCGAGCCATTTCCAAACACAAGATTTAGTCCGCTTTTCGCCAACAAATTCTGATGCTAATTTATCAATTTTCTCTTCTGATTTTTTATCCAAAATAATTCGTTCTACTTTCCCATTTTTATGTTTGAATAAAAAAATTATTTCGTCGGAAAGATACTCATTCCAAAACCCATTATCCAACTTATTTATTATTAATTTTTCGTAATCATTTAATTTATCTTTAGGGATGATTATTTTTCTATCTCCATCTTCAGTTTTTTCAATTATTTCTATATTCAGTTTAGTTAAATCTTCATCGTTAATTTTTGAAGCACCCATAAGATAACTTTTTACAGGAACATTTTCTCTTCTAATTACTTGAACTACTGGCAATTTATATCTCTGCGCAAATTCAAAATCTCTTTGGTCATGAGCCGGCACAGCCATAACCATCCCAGAACCATAATCTGCTAAAACAAAATTACCTGCATAAACTGGAATTTTTTCATTTGTCATAGGATTAATAGCATAACTTCCAGTAAAAACCCCTTCTTTATTCAATTTATCAGAATCTTTCTCGCTTGTTGTTTTAATTTTTTTCAAAAAATTTTCAACTTCTTTTTTTTGTTCATCTGTTACAAGCTCCATCAATTTAGGATGTTGTGCGCTTACAACCATAAATGTAACTCCATAAATTGTATCTGGACGCGTTGTAAAAATTGGCCAAGATTGAGTTTGTAGATTATCTCCAATAAACTTTTTAATTTCATTTAAATCATCTTTATAACAAATTGTTTCAATTCCAAGAGATTTAGCAGAATTAACACTTTCAGTATCATGTTCAAAATAAATCACATCTTCAGAAGACAAATTATATTTTTTGAGAAATCGTTTATAATAATTTGAATCCTTTTTATTAGGATTATTCTCTAAAGTAAAAACTTCGTAATCTTTAAGCTCACTAAATAAAAATTTATGCTTTTCTAATGGGGCATTTGTTAAAATAATTTTTTTATTATCTAAAGAATCTAAATATTTTTTTAATTTAGAATTAACTTTTCCTTCTTTATCAACAATACAATTAACAGCATCGACTAAAATAGTTTTAATCTTTTTATCTGGATTTTCAACCATAAAAATTATCTCTGTTCCAAAACTTTTCCCAATCCAATTCTTCTGCATAGTTTTAATTCTTTCAGGCCAATCAATTTTATTAAGGTCTTCCAAAAGTTCGTCGGCATATTTAGTAGTTTTAATAAACCATTGTTCTAAAAATTTAATTTTAACTTCACTATCCCTATGCCTCCAACAACATCCATTAACAACCTGTTCATTCGCTAAAACACTCACACATTTACTACACCAATTAACACCTGACTTTTTCCTATAAACTAAACCATTTTCTAAAAATTTCAAAAAGAAATACTGGTTCCATTTATAATAATTAACATCGTGACTCATTAATTTCCTACTCCAATCATAACTCAACCCTAAAGCATTTTGTTGCGAAACAAAATTTTTTATAGCTTCTTCAGTAAATTTTTTAGGATGCGATTTAGCTTTAATAGCTGCATTCTCTGCAGGCAAACCAAAAGAATCGTAACCCATCGGATACAAAACATTGAACCCTTTCATCCTTTTATATCTCGCAAGAATATCTCCAATAGTATAATTAAAAGCATGTCCCATATGAAGCCCAGAACCAGAAGGATATGGATACATTTCTAAACAATAAAACTTCTCTTTCTTGTTCTCCTTAACCTCAAACGCTTTTTCATCTTCCCATCTTTTCTGCCATTTTTTTTCAATTTTTGCGAAATTAATATTAGCCATAAGTAAAGAGAAGAAACGAGATATTTAAGGATTTTGGATTTTATATTAAAAATTAAAAACAATTTTCACCAAACCAATTCCAAGGGAGAAAACATTGCCAAGATTTTATTTGAAGAGGATTTGTTTGAGATTTATCTATCACTTCAATAGAAAAAGTTCCATCTTCAAGAGGAGCTTCCCAAATTTCTTGATTCTCTACAAAATTTGATTTTTCTATTGAATTCAAAAATTCTAAAGATTTCTGAGAAGAACAATAATTATCTAAATTAATTAAATTGAAATTATTTTGAAATTGAGAGCATAAAGATTCTGGATAAGATCCAGATAATTCTTTATATGTACAACATGCATCTCGTTGTTGATTTAAACTATATGAATTTCCATCAAACATAATAGAATGTTCGCTAGCAACATAATAATTTCCATTAGTACAAAAACCAGGGTAACAACCAACATCTTCAAATTCTTCAATCAAATCATTCCATTTAGGACACCCTGCAACATCACAATTAGAGGTTGCATCATCACTATAATAATTTCCTTGCACATATTCATCCCCGAAACTAAATAAAATATGACTTAATTCATGAACTGCGACATAGTCCGTACGATCAAGAGAAAATGAAGAAACATGAAAATTAGTTGGCCAAAAAAGTCCTGCTCCTCCAAACTTATTTTCATTTACAACTACAATTGTTTCATGCAATCCATTAACACAAGTACTAGATAATTCTTTAGCAATTTCAATATTACAAGGCAAAAAATGTTGACTAAAAGGAATAGGTCTTGAACAAAAATTATTTAAATCACTTTCTTTCTCAACATAAAACACATTCAACTCTTCAATATTGGAATTAAAAGGAGCATAATTTTCAAAATTATTTAATGTTTTAAAAACTTCATCTCTAAATTTTTCCATATCTCCATTAAATCCGGATGGAACAAAAACAATATTAACTTTATTTTCAATGCCTCCTCCAGAATATCTTACTCCTTTACACTCACTCGGCAAATTAAGTTCATGGATATTAGGATTATAATTTTTATAACTTGTGGTTGGAACTTCATAAAAATCTTTTCCATTTATAGATTCATAAGGAATCGGACCATACCATAAAATAATTGAATTCCTTATTTCATCAAAGTAAAGTGCATGAGGCAATTCGTCCATAAAAGGGAGATTTAAGAAAACTTCATCAAAATTAATTCCATCTAAAGACCGATAAATACTGACCCTTCCATTAAAATTATACCAAAGATCAATTCCCTGAAAATTATCTCTAAAATTAAAAGAATAGCCCTTCAAAGGAATATTTCTTAATTCTTGAGAGGAAGTGGGAAGCCCCATTTCAATTTGTTCAATAATTGAAACTTCTTCAAAAGTTTCTTCAAAATCATAGGAAACAAAAAGTCTTCCATTACCATCCCACAAACTTATAGAATTATCTCTTGGGAAATAATAGATAATAAGTGGGTTGAATTCTCTAGGAATTCCAGAATTAATAATATCTTGTGGAGAAACTAACTCATGTAAATGAAAAGGATCGAATTTCTCTCCATTTATTCCCCATATAAATAAAATTTCTCTTGGTAATACAAAATCTGGATTAGAATTATAATAGGAATATCCAATTTTAGAAGAAAAATCATTTGGTAAATAAAGGTTATCCGATCTATATTTTAAAGAATCAATAACTTCTAAGGCATCTCTATCTTTTATAGACTCTCTAATAAAATATCTTCCCAATTCATCAAAGAGATACATTCTATTAGAATTAATATCTCCATAATAAAATCCTCCAATTGGAGAATATTTCCACGGCAATCCTTCAAAACCTTTAATATTTTCATTTTCATTTCCTATTCCCAAAGCCCCATTAATAACCATCTGAATATCGAATGCATTTACAACTCCATCACTATTAATATCACAAGTTCCATAATTTCCAACCGATAAAGCGTTATTAATAACCATTTGAATA
>Ga0209542_10014650_pt1 | contig 13313 bp, 15 predicted proteins | sample RifCSPhighO2_01_FD_184028 | JGI IMG/M metagenome (GOLD analysis project Ga0209542, IMG submission 184028) | Soil microbial communities from Rifle, Colorado - Rifle CSP2_plank highO2_0.1 (SPAdes) (version 2) | ecosystem: Environmental > Terrestrial > Deep subsurface > Rock core/Sediment ... | reverse complement strand
TAAGGTTCTCATGAGCGTACGATACACGCTCCATGAGTACTTGGGAACCCGATAGCGGATGCGGTGGAAATCAGCCGGCATGACTCGCTCAGAGTCTCAAATGTATCGTGACCTAGTCATGTCAACTCGTTATGGAAAAGTCGATATTCGTTATACCAGCTAGAATTCCGAATCTTTCGGCCTGTATTGCCCTTCGAATTCGCTCAGGGCTTCTCCTTCGACGAGGTCAGGGCTTTCGCTCTATAGATCAACGTCCTTCGGACGATATTGGAGTGCCTCAGCCAAGTGGTTGGCGGCGATTTCTTTTTCGCCCGAGAGATCGGCAATGGTGCGGGCGATCTTGATGATTTTAAAGTAGCTTCTGGCCGTCAATCCCATTTGGGCGGTCGCCGAGGTTAAAAGCGATTTAGAGGTTGCGTCCAATAGACATAGCTCCCGCACTTCTCTTGAGTTCATTTCGGCGTTGGATAAGATTTTCCCATCCCGAAAACGGGTTCTTTGACGAGCGCAGGCGGCCTGCACCCTCTTGCGGATGACATCCGATCGCTCACCATCCAATTTCTCCGCCGTCAGCTTCTTAAGTTTCACCTCCGGAACCTCGACATGCAGATCAATCCGATCCAAGATCGGACCCGAGAGTTTTTTCCGGTAGCGGCTGATACTCCCCGGCAGACAGGTGCACTGCTTTTTTTGGCTTCCGTAGTATCCGCAGGGACAGGGATTGGCCGCCGCGATTAATGTGAATCTTGCCGGATAATGCATCGTACCCACGGCTCTGGAAATTTGGACGATGCCGTCTTCCATCGGTTGACGAAGGCTTTCAAGCACGTGGCGGGGAAACTCCGGAAATTCATCCAAAAAGAGCACTCCCCTATGCGCCAGTGATATTTCTCCCGGTTTCGGTCTTGATCCTCCGCCGATCAATCCGATACGGGAGGTCGTATGATGGGGACTGCGAAATGGCCTGTATTTGATGATTGATTCCCCCTGCGGCAGGTTTCCGCTTATCGAATAAATTTTGGTGACCTCCAGCGCTTCTTCCTTTGACAGTTCCGGCAAAATCGAGGCGAAGGCGCGCGCCAGCATGGTTTTTCCGGCTCCGGGAACTCCGTGCATAAACAGATTGTGTCCCCCGGCGGCGGCGATTTCGAGGGCCCGTTTCGCGTGTTCCTGGCCTGCAATATCCGCCATGTCAAATATGAAGTCCACCTCCGACTTTAATGAATTGAATTCCAGATGTTCCTGTAACTCAATCTGATGAATATTCATCAAGTGCTCGACCAGCTGTCTGATATTTTTCACAGGGTAAATGTTCACGCCGCCCACGATCGCGGCTTCCTCGGCGTTGACCGCCGGAAGAAATACCTCGACAAAATTTTTCTCCTGGGCCAGCAGGACAAGCGGCAGGGTTCCGTTGGTGTGACGCAGCGATCCGTCAAGGGAGAGTTCTCCGAACACCAGGCTTTTATTAAGATCCGCTCCGACTTGGCCGGACGCGACCAATATTCCCAGAGCTATAGAGACATCGTAGGCCGGACCCTCCTTGGGAAGATCGGCCGGAGCAAGGTTGACCGTAATTCTTCTGTCGGGAAATTCGGCGCCGGAGTTTTTGATCGCCGAGCGGACCCGTTCTTTTGATTCCTCCACCGCTTTATCCGGAAGACCGACGATGGTGAATGAGGGCAAGCCCGTTGCGGAAACGTCGACTTCCACTTCAACCGGAATCGACGACAGGCCCACTGTCGCTGCGGAGAAAATTTTTGACAACATACATCAAACTCGTTAACAAGTAACCCGTTTCTAAGGGTATGTAACCTTATCATACGCTTAGAAGGTTTATTCGGCGCTGACAAGAAGAAAGAGGAGCCTTATCGAGTGATAGTCAAGGGGATGGTAATTTCAGCATTCGCGGCAGTCGCGTTCAAGCGGCCGTCCGCTTCCCGCGCCAGGACATAACCCGTCAGCGCGGCATCTCCCGATTGCGGGTCGATGGGAATTGCGGGAATATAAGTGGGAACCAGATCAGCGGCCATATTGAGACCTCCAGAACCGATATCGATCCAGTTGCCGGTCTGGATCTGGCTGGGATAGATCCCTCTGTTATCGACCGCATATTGGTGGACGGCATTGAGAATTTGATAGAGATCATTCCGGCGCGCGGTATCCCTGGCGGTGGCGAATTGCCTGGCCGGATTGATCGCAACCAGTACAATGGTTGAAAGGATTGCCACAATTCCAATCACCACTAATAATTCAATTAAGGTAAACCCTTTATTTTGCATCTTGATCCTCTCCGCACTCCCCAGCTGTCGAGGCATTATTGCCGACTCTGGGGAGAGCGGATAACCTTTACCTGGTCAGGGTCATCGGAACTGCCACTTCAGCGGCGGTTGCCGTTGCCGTCAAACGACCAGTGCCTTCCTGTGCCAATACATACAGGGTTGTTGACGCATCACCGTTTAACGGGTCATACGGTATTGTAGGAATATAGGTCGGAACCAGATCAGCAGACAGGTCTAAACCGGACGTGCCGATATCCGTAAACGTCCCGGTTATCTGGGCCGGAAAGTTTCCGTTATTATCAACCGAATACTGATAGATCGCGTTTAACGTCTGATACAAATCATTCCTTCTCGCTGTATCACGCGAAATGGCAAATTGTCTCGCCGGGTTTACGGCGACTAAGACGATTGCCGCAAGAATGGCGATGATTCCGATAACGACTAATAGTTCGATGAGCGTGAAACCTCGCATTCCTTTTTTACGCATTTTCTTCGCTCACCTCCTTTCACTTGGTTTTTTTTATGATCCGAGTACAATCCGAATGTCGTTTCCCAGGTCCTGTGCTTCCTGTACCGATTTCACTGACCAGCCTTCAGCGGTTAACATATCCCCGACCTGGACCGCTTCCTCTGCTCTGCCTTGTTTGTAAAACACCGTCGATTGTGTCTGCAATGAAGGGGCAGTGGAGATGTCGCTGATGATGTAACCGCTCTCCGATAATATCCGAGAAATACCGGCCGCTGCACCGTTGACGCTGCTTCCGTTCTGAATTTCTATGGTTACGGGGCCGCTTACCTCTTGCCTCTCAACTGTAGCAGTTGAAAAAATGCTTGTCAAATCTTCAGATCCTTTTTTTTCCAATATAGTCACTGCTTTTTGTAAGAGATCTTTATTGAGTCTTGGGTTGGCTTCGGCAACAATTTCTTCATCAATGCCTTTGGCAGCGAGTACACTTTCGAGTATCATCCGGGCATTGATCGCCACGAGGAGGATCAACAGCAAAAGCACCGCGGCTCGAAACATCAATTGTTTATTGATTTGCGGAAAATGGTTGGCTGACATACAGACGCATATAAACTTTTAACCGGACTGCCTGGGAAAGACCTTGCGGACTTTCAAGAACCGTTTGGTCGACCGACATCAAATAGGGAGCTGTATCGAGCCTTCCCATTGCGGTCATGGTTTGCCCAATACTTCCTTCGAGTTCAATAAAAAACGGTAAATACCCAAACCCTTTCGAATCAACAAGCGGTGTTTCGCTAGCAAAGGAAAAGCTGCGTACGGTGGTTACTTCTCCCAAACCTTCCATGAATTCAATCACCTCAAGAAGCCTTCCCGAATCAGGCAATACCGCGGTTATTTTCTCCTGCTCCGCCCGGGCGTTTGCCAGATCGACGGAAAGTTTTTGGGCACTTTGCATTTGGAGTTCATACACCAGGTTTTCACTCCTGGTGGTGACCGCTTCGCGCGCTTTCTGCAAGAGCGTCGAGAGCACATAGACATCCACAAGAACCATGACGATGTTTATGCCTATGAAGATGGCGGGCATGAATTTCTTGAGATCCACCTTCTTCAGAGGTTCTCGTGTCGGTGTTTTTCCTACGGTTTTGCTGGTCATATTTTTTACAAACTGGTTGCCGTTAAAATAAATTCGACATTTTGGGAACGTTCAAGACTTGAGAGCGGCAGAATCGCGTCGGTAAACGACTCACCATTATTGATGTTGTCTCTGAATTTGAGCATATCCTGGCGGGTTGCCGCCCTGCCCGTGATTTGTAATTTATGTTGATTTTCATCAAGTGTCATGAGAACGATGCTCACACCTTCCGGCGTATTGGAGAGAATTTGGGCAATTTTTCCCTGGGGAAAAGTTTGCTTCTCGGCAACGCTGACGATCGTATTGGAAGCCCAGTTCAGCCGCTGAGTTTCCGCGACGACCTGTCCGGTTTGCGCGGACAGAGGTCCCAGTTGTTCCTTCTGCGACGCAAGCGACGCGTTTTGGTTGTTGAGAACCAAGAGGGCGATCAGCGCCGCGAAGGTGAGCGAAACGGTTACTGCCGTACTCACGATCAATAAAAATTTCGTACCTGACTCGGTATTAACATGGTCGAATTCTCCCTGGATCGCCGGGGGCAGCAGATTGATCGTGTATTGATCTCTGGGAGCTTGTATGTCGGTCTTGGCGAGTGAGCTGACGACGGTCAGACTCTGTTCTTTTCCTTTCGGGAGATTCTCGACGGGAACCGGTGCAAATTCCACACTTCGTCCGGTTCCCGTTGCGATAGTCTGGCGTACCGAAGTACTTGCGCCTTCTCCACAGATAAAGATACGCTGTATCTTCTCCTGATTCTTTTTTTCCTCGTAATAGGTCAGCATTTTGACGATGGTTTGGATGAGGTTCTTGAAATTCTCCTGTTCACTTCCTTCCGAAAAGGCGACGATGGAGCTTGATTCAATTGCTTTTCCCTTTGAGAGCATGAGGACCGCATGCCTCTCCAGAATTTCGACCATGAGCGTGCGCTCCTGGCTATTCTCTATGAGGCGTACCAGTGAAAGCGCCGTGGTTTCAAAGGCAACCGGCGTGAGGCCGGCCATTTTGAGGGCGGCCGTATATCCCTCGATGATTTCTTTGGGCACGGCTATAAGCAGGATGGAAACGGTGTTCTTCTGATCCTCACGGACGATTTTCCAGTCCATGTACACCTTCTCTGATTCGACGGGAAGGTAGGTGTCCGCTTCCCAGGTGACTGCTTCTTCGAGTTCGTTGAATTTCAGTTTGGGGAGTTCGAGCACCTTGGTGTAGCATTTGTTTTCCGGTATTCCGACTACGACCAAGTTTTCAGTGATCTTCGCCGCTGCGAAGAGCGTACGCAGGGATTTTGCAAGTTGTTGGGGATCCTTTACTTCTCCACTCTCGATGATTTGAGGATCGAGTCTTTCTTCGGCTAAACGATTGATCCTTTTCCCCGTCTCATCAAGATGAATGACCTGAATTTTTTCTTCAGAAATGATCAGGCTTGGGTAGAATATTTTTCTGGCAAAAGCAACCATGGCAGGACCCTTTAAACCCTTTGATCCATGCATCATATCCCACGATGCATGAGCTCGGGGTTCTTCTCTCCATTATAGCGTGTTGGTTCTCACTGTGAAGTCTTCACGAGTTCTAAATGGAATCCGACCACCTGTAGGTACAATACAGGTCTATGACGGATTCCAAACATCACACCAAATTGACTGCCCTGGAAAGAGATCTGATAGCAGTATGGCGAGGTGCTGGTCTCTCACTTCGAGAGATTGCGAGGAGGCTTGGGAGGAGCCACTCCACGATCATTGACGAACTCAGACGGAATAGCTTCCGAGGTTTGGATCGTACCCACTATGTGGCGATTCACGCCCACGCAAAAGCAGTCAAGCGAGCCAAGGCGTCACGGCGTCGGCAGCCGCTCAAGGATGAAGCCACCTTTGCCGCTGTCATCGCCAAACTCCACCGCGGTTGGAGCCCGGAAGTCATTGCCGGAAGATTGAGAAGGAACTTCGGCAGAACCATCCTTTGCCATGAGACCATCTACCGCTTCATCTACTCGGATCATCCCAAGGCCAAGGAACTCAAGCTTTGGGAGTACCTGCCGCGTAAGCAACAGCGGCGCAGGGAGCGCAACGGAAGGAAACCCCACAGGATTCGAATTCCAGACAGGGTGAGTATCCAACAGCGACCGCAGCCGGCCACTCTCCGCATCCAACTCGGGCACTGGGAAGGCGATACCATGGAAGGAAGACGCAGAGACAAGGATGGCATCCAAGTGGAGGTCGAGCGTCTCGCTCGGAAGATCCTGGCGAGCAAGGTCAACCGTGTTGCCGCAGCAGAGACCCTGGAGGCACAACGGCGAAACTTTGCCGGTATCCCTCAGTCCCTGCGCAGGACCATCACCTTCGACAACGGACGAGAGAATGTCTCTCACCACAGGCTCCACGCGCTTGGGCTTGCCACCTACTTCACTGATGGCTATGCCGCTTGGCAGAAAGGTTCTGTGGAGCATGCCATTGGCCTCATCAGACGATACCTCCCGAAAGGCACGAGCCTGAAGACCGTGACACAGGAAGAGCTGGACGACATTGTTGAGGAGATCAATACCCGTCCCAGAAAGGTGTTAAACTACAACACACCGAATGAGGTGTTTCGTGCTTATCTAGATCGCTAAGTGGTCGGATTCAAAGTCGAATGTGGTCCTGTAAAGGGTTGAGCCCAAATCTGATACAATTCACTTGTTATGCAAGACAGAGGCGGAGAATTTCATAAACCACCTCCCTCGGAGATCGATACGCGCGGAGGGGCACGCATCCATCAGGGTGAACCGACCAGTAAATGGAGCCGGACCGCTGAAGAAATCGAAAAGGATTTTGAGGAAGAACATGGCGATTCGCTTGATCATCCCGCATTTTTACGTAAGCGCCGTAAGCAACAAGCCGACAAAGAACAGACTTCCGAATAACGGTTTTTTACCATCTCTTCCAAGACTTTAGGTATTTGATTTATTAAAGTCATCGGTGTAGAGTACGGAGACACCTTCATTTACGCACATTGTATGCCAGGTCCTGAAGTAAGAACGATAGATCCAGACAGAAATATCTCCGGTTCTCTTCCCGAGCCCGTAACCTCTTCATTCCTTCTTTCCGATCCTTTCCACATTGAAATGTTGGTGCGGGTGAGCAAACACCTATCCCAGAGGGATGTGACCTTTGATCAAGCGGTGAGTTTGATGTCTAAAATTTCATCGAATTTTTACGGGGAGGTTGTACGATCCGCACGTGTTTTCAGCCAACTTTCTGCAAGCGTTCAGAGTTATATCAACGAGAATCCGGGACTTGTCACCTATGTACACGATTGCCATATGTATAAATTCATCGATTATAAGGGAAACGTCCGGGGAAAGACAGTTCTCAAACCCTTTGTTCCTCAAGAGCATGATTTTTCCTCATAGTTCTTCAATTCAGCGTTCTTCCCGACCCTTTTTTCATTTGGTACAATGGCAATAATTTAGAGCGCTCTATGTGCGGACGGTTCGTTTTTACCCCAGGCGGAAAAGCAAAATTCACGACGAGATTCGATATTGAAAACGACGTTACCGTCGAAGAACGCTACAACATCGCTCCCGGCGCGATGGTCCCCGTCGTCACCAGGCAGAGCCCTAACCAAGCTATACTCATGCGCTGGGGCTTGATTCCATTTTGGGCGAAGGACCCGCGCATCGGCTACGCGCTCATCAACGCGCGGGCGGAGACGGTTGCCCAAAAGCCGGCCTTCAGTAAACCCCTGCGGACGCAGCGCTGCATTGTCCCGACGAACGGCTTCTATGAATGGCGCAAAGGAGCGGACGGGAGCGAGCCTTTCTTCATCCACCGCAAGGACGGGGCGCTGGTGGGGTTTGCCGGACTCTATGACGTTTGGAAAGACGCGGAGGGACACCCGATCCGCTCCTTCACCATCATCACCACCACGCCCAATGCCGTGGTCGCGCCGATCCATGACCGGATGCCCGCGATTTTACGGGAGGACCAGGAAGACAGATGGCTTGATCCTGACATTCAGGATCCTCAGGTCCTTCTCCCCATGCTTTCGCCGTATGAAGCGCAGATGCTTGAAGCCTATCCCGTGGGTAAAGCGGTGAATAAAGCCAGCATCGATGAGCCATCGCTCATCCACAAAAGCGACTGACCTATAGAGTGCTTTCCAAGTGGAGAAATATACGAATTTCTATCCCCTTATTTCCTTTCAACCTTGATGGTGCATTCGGTGACCAAGGCGGCGATGGCGCCGACCGCGGCAAGCGCCGGAGCAAGGAGCGCGCCGACCACCCCAATGGTCAGGGGAAGGACGATCAGCGCTTTTCCTTTCCGATCGACAATCGTGATCCTCCTCACATTTCCCTCACGGATGATCTCCTTCACCTTTTTCAAAAGATCTTCACCGTTGACTTTGAATTCTTCTTTCATTTTTGATGATTCTCTCCGTTTCTTTGACGGCATATCCATTCACCCCCTTTGCACCCTTTTTTGTATTGAGCAGATATCATACTACAAAGAAAGACGACCGTTGCTTGTCTCAGGGAATAATATTCTCAGGAAGAATTTAAGGGTGATTAAGGGTAAATAAGGGTAACTCAGGGAGGTAAAAGAAATAATGGAAAGTACGGGAAATTAAGGGTCCCAGTGGGATAGCAAAGCATCCCACGGGTTCAGAGAGAAGGTATGGGAGGTTACGGGTTGTTTTTCGGCTCGTGCCGTGTCATCAGGATGAGATAGCAGCCGTTAAGAGGTTAGAGATATTAGAAGAGTCTAAGAGAAGTTAAAGGTTCTTAGAGGATAGTAGAGGAAATTACGGGAAGATATGGTTACCCTATGTACTTTACTTCTCAATCGTATTGCTCCAGTTTCCCGCTTTCCCCACATTTAATGTGTAGAAGACTCATATTTATGTGTCTTGAGGGAATTTACGACTCCACATTTAATGTGTAAAATGATACTTGGGTTGACTCGCAGGAGCAAATCCAGTACACTTCAGAGCTGTTCCCCTGTCCAGATTTATGTCCGAAAAGCCATTTCCCAGCGATGAGATCGTCTTTGCGTCGGAGCGGATGAATTCCCTTGACGCGCGGGGAAAATTGGGCGTGGCGCTTGAATTTGGGGTGGATACGCCGTCTTTTTCAAGCCCAGCGAATTTAGCCCGGCACTGGGACACGACTCAAATGATTGTCGGCGAAGCGGCCAGGCAGATTACCCGAGACGGGCAGCCGGAAGAGCGGTTGGGCGAGATGCTCCATGACAGCGACGACCGGATCTCGACGCTTCTTTTAGCGGGCATCACTATGAGATTGCCGCATATTTCCCTCAGTCCCAAAGCAGGAAACCTCATCGTTGAAACGGTCCCCAGACATCCGTCGCGGCGGTTCAGGGAGGCTGGGATTGTGTTTCTCGAATCCACCGGAATGCTCAGGCCGACGCCGGTAGTGATCAACATGAGAGAAGTACAGATGCGGCGCGATGACGCAACCGAAGAAGAATTTGCGCGCAGGCGGATCCTCAAGCCGATCAAATGGGCCTGCGCTGAGGAAGCCAACGATGCGTATGAATCCACGCTTTTCTCCGGACAGACACAGCGCTGGCAACTTGAACACGCGTTCCCCATCATGGCACTCCTCTTTTATTCCGGGCGTGGAGAGATGAAGGACCTTGCCTGCATTGATCCCAACCAAACTGAACTTGAGAGAGATCTGCAAACGCTCACGGAGCTGGGAGAGGTCGAAACCAGATTAGTCCGAAAGGGACGCTTCGGTGAACAACAGACAGTCTTCGCATTAGCACGGCCGGAGTTTTGGGCAGGACCGCCGTGGTAACAAGCCCCCGTCCTTGCATTTTTCACGCTGACCGAATAGAGTAAACGTGAGAAGTTACATTGAAATATGAGATCTTCCGAAATCGACTGTATTTTGCGCGTACGAACCGAACAACTCGCCCGAGACCAGGGTTTACTGGAACCCGGGAGCGGAATTGAGTGCCCCTATGAACCGACGTGTGAAGGGACGGAGTGCAAACTTGCCGAGAACCCCCAAACCCGGACAATCTTCCTGCATCAGGACGGCGACCCGGCAGCCGTTGACGAAGTCGGGCGGTTTTACCACAGACTTGAAGCGTGGGCGAGATTGCGAGGTGAGGGGACCTTCGAACCCACTGTCTAACAGTTGCGACTTCCCCACATTTCATGTGTCGAAGGATATCATGACTAGCCGAAGGTGAAGGCGAAGAGTGCGAGGTTCCCGTCCAAAAATCTCAATTCCAGGAGATGCCTACCGGGAGTCTGAAGATGAATAAGATCGTAGAGCCTGTCGCTTTCAACCACGACCGTGCCGTCAACTACGTCCTCCCCCGCGTCTGATGAGTTGACCCGTTCGCCATCGAGCAGCACTTCAAACCTGCCGCTACCCTGTTTGGGAGAGATGACAAGAAAAACGTTTTTGGCCTCGAAATTGAGCCTGAGGCCGGAGCCCTCGGACGGATTGGCCCGCTCTTCACCGAGCTCCCAAATTCCCTGGTAGGAAAAAAAGTTTTGCGGGAGATTGCCGGGAGCCGAGTAGGCGGCCGGGCTGTCTTTGACGAGCGGCTCCGGTGAGGCAAGATACTGAATGCGCCCATATCCCAAATAGAGCTCGGGGGTTCGGGCTTGGATCTCGTAGGAGGGGTTGGCGACTGGCTGGTCGGCGACCTTGAAACCGGCTTCGGTAAGAAGTTTTTGGATGACTTCCTCCGTTTCGTCATACCGCCCTTCACCAAAGTGGTGGTAGCGGAGGTTACCCTTGGCATCAATGAGGTACTTTGCCGGCCAATATCGATTGTTGTACGCGCGCCAAGTCGCGAACTCGTTGTCCTGCATGACGGGATAGGTTAGTCCGAAATCCGCGATCGCCTTTTTAACGTTGTCGGCGTTTTTTTCAAATTCAAATTCGGGCGTATGAACGCCGACGACCACCAAACCTTGACCGGCGTATTTTTCGTGCCAGCTTTGCACGTAGGGCAAGGTGCGGATGCAGTTGATGCAGGTATAAGTCCAAAAATCGACGAGCACAACCTTGCCTTTGAGTTCGGCAAGCGTCAATGGCGGGCTATTGAGCCATTGACCGCCGGCGATGAAATCCGGCGCCGTGCCTTCCACGTCAAGCATCTCAAACATCGGTTTCCCCAGATCCTCCGAATTCGGTTGTGCCTGTAAAACCCGGAGCGCCCGCGTGACGGCAGGGATCTCCTCGATTTTGGTGAGGCCGGTGCCGTAGCCGGGAAGTTTTTCAAGAATATAGGTTTGGAACGTGCGGTCCGCGTTGAAGTAGATGGCGACTGCCGTGGCGATCATCAGAACACCGAATGCTTTTTGGATGCGGGCGCCGTTTTTGGAAAGGAAAGGAACTTTGGTCAAGAGGCGACGGCCGCCGAAGAGGATGGCAAGCATCGGTATGGCCGTCCCCAGCGCGTACGCAAAGGTGATCGCAACACTCGTGCCCGTCACCTCACCAGTCAATGCCAGAGCAATGACGGAGGCAAGGATGGGGCCGACGCAGGGCGTCCAGAGAAGACCGATCGAGATGCCGACCAGCAAACCACCCATGAATCCTTGCCTTTCCTGACTGCGAGGCATGAAGCCCGACAACCTGGAGAAAAGACGCTCCGACAAGGCTTGAAATTGAGGAACGAGCAAGCTTACGCCGAAGAGAAAGATAATCACAATCGAGAGGGTGCGCAAGCCGTCTGCCCGGACGCCAAAGGCTTTGACAATCAAGGTTAAAAACAGCGTAAAGAAGGTGAAGCTTGCCACAAACCCGGCGACCACCCCGAAGGGACGGCGCTTGCCTCCCCCGATAGAACTTGAAAGAACAATCGGAAGCACCGGCAAAATGCAGGGAGAGAGAATGGTGACAATCCCCGCGAGAAACGCGAATACAATAAGAACAACCATCACATCTCCCTTCCTTAACCACTTGAAGAAGTCATCACACAATTCTCTGATGAGAGACTCAGTTACTCGACAATGACCGTGCCCTTCATGTTGGGATGGGGCGTGCAATGATAGGGATAGGTTCCCGCTTTGTCAAAGGTGACGGATGCCGATTTTCCCTGGCTTATGAGTTTGGTATCAAAGCTTCCTCCGTCCGCGGTCGCGGTGTGGGCAACCTGATCCTGGTTGGTCCAGGTGACTGTGCCGCCGACTTTGACGCGAACAGTAGCGGGTCTGTAGGCGTATCCGGATATCATGACATCCTCTGCGAGCGAACCTTCCTCCGGCAGGGCCTCTCCAACACTCGTCGTGCTTTCTTCGTCTTCCGGCACGACGTCGGCTTCGCTACCCTGGCTTTGGTCTTCCAACGATCCTTCTCCTGTGGAGGGAGCGGTCCCCGGTGCGGCGTTTTGCTGGCTCATGAGGAGATACCCCCCTCCCAACACCAGCACTGCAATAACCACGAATATGAGCGTTTTATTCATTGTTCTCACCTCCTTTACGTCTATACAGGTTTACGTATCGTAGCGTACTCCGGTTGAGAATTCCAGCGGCGCACTCTCTTGCCAGTCCCGGACTTGCGCCATTGCGCAATGGGTTATACTATACCTTCTCATGCGAAAAATCTCCCTGATCTTGTTCTCCATCTTCATCCTCTGCGCCGCGGCGTTCGGGGTTTCTACCTTCCTGTCACGCAATGGCACGGGGGAGGGCCGACTAACTTCCATGACGGAAAATCTCGGAGGGCCCGACGAACCCTTGACGCATCCCCTGCAAATTACCGAGATGAGAAAACAGGAGTATCCGGGAAGCGACCTCACGATCGAGCAGACTCTTTCGGCAGGATCAAACTACACACGCTCCATCGCCTCCTACAAATCGGAAGGTTTGAAGATGTTCGGCCTGTTGACCGTCCCCAACGGCCATGTTCCCGAAGGCGGATGGCCGGCAATCATCTTCAACCACGGGTATATTTCTCCCTCGGTCTACTCGACCACCGAACGCTACGTCGCGTATGTTGACGGATTTGCCCGCAACGGCTATGTTGTGTTCAAGCCGGATTACCGCGGACACGGAAATTCGGAAGGAAGGGCGGAAGGAGCGTATTATTCGACCGCCTACACCACCGACGTCATCAATGCCATGCGCAGCGTGGAACGCTACCCGAATGTCAACCCCGACAAGATCGGGATGTGGGGGCACTCCATGGGCGGGCACATCACGCTGCGGACGATGGTCGCGACCCCCGATATCAAGGCCGGCGTGATCTGGGGTGGGGTGGTGGTTTCCTACCGGGACATGGCGGAGAAATGGCGGCGCGGCGACCGGCCTCCGAGGCCGACGCCGACGTTTAGCCCTTCCCGACCGGGAAGGCAACAGCTGACTGAGCGATACGGAACCTTTGACGAGCATCCCGAGTTCTGGAGATCGATCAGCCCAATCTTTTTCGTTTCAGATATTTCGGGACCCGTGCAACTGCATCATGGTTTGG